>RCMY010001542.1_pt1 | contig 21842 bp, 21 predicted proteins | sample 2041341 | NCBI WGS metagenome assembly RCMY01 (sample SAMN09708234, study PRJNA481090) | Marine sediment metagenome, whole genome shotgun sequencing project.
TTCGCGCCCGCATCGACGGTTTCACCTGAACCGCATGCTGCGATTCCGAGTGACAGGGCGGCGAGGATGGCGATGAGGCGGTGGCGTGAGTTCCGGGTAGCGATGTTCATGCCCATTTGGACGATCACCAGTGGGCACTGGTTCCCGCTCTGTGAAAATGGTTTCGCCCGCACGAAGGGCGCGTGCAGCTCAATCAGCAGGGTCGGCTTTTGCCCGGCTGGGTGCCACGCGGGGCGGTTCATTCGGCATCTTTGGATAGACGGGAGGCCACGGCGCATCCATGAGGCCATTGGCCATGTCAGCGTCGCTCATGTCGAGCAAGGGCAGGAGCGATTGAGGGTCGTTGTTCATCTCGGCCCACGGGTCGCCCAGAGTGTCGAGGCGGTCGGGGACAGTGGCCATGGTGAGATCGTTGAGCACCACGGTGGCGACCTCGTCCCAGAAGATCGGCGCTGACACTTGTGCCCCGACGCGTGACCGCACCGACCAAGCCCCGAACACGGTCTTGTGGGGAGCGTTCTGGTTGAAGTCGATGAAGACCCGTTCGCCTCGCTCTTCTTTCCACCACGCCGCTGTGATCGTGTCAGGGTGACGGCGTTCGAGCTCCCGCGCCAACGCAACCGCAGCGGCTCGTACGCCGTAGGAGGTCCACGTCGGTTCGAGACGGACGTAGATGTGCAGGCCGCGACTGCCGGAGGTCTTGATGAAGCTGCGGATGCCGAGTTCGTCGAGGAGCGCTTTCGTATCGAAGGCAGCTTGGCGGATGTCGTCGAAGTCGGTGCCGGGGGATGGGTCGAGGTCGATGCGCAGCTCGTCAGCGACCTCGGGGTTGGCAGCGAGGTACGGCCATGGATGGAAGCCGAGGCAGCCCATGTTGACCGCCCATGCGATGTGGGCAATGTCAGCGGCGACCATGGCATTCGATTCGGTGCCGTTCGGGGTGCTGACCGTGGTCTGGGTCAGCCACTCGGGTGCTCCCTTGGGGACTCGCTTCTGGAAGAACGACTTGCCCGATGCTCCGTCGGGAAAACGCTGCAGCAACGTTGGCCGGCCGCCCATGGTGCGCATGAGGGGTTCCTCGACCGCGATGTAGTAGTCGATGAGGTCGAGCTTGGTCTCGCCGCGTCTGGAGAAGAACTCCTTGTTGGGGCTCGAGATCGAGACCTCGTGGCCCGCCAGCTCCATCGTGATGCGTTCCTTTGCGGCAGCCACGGGACGCACCGTAGTTCGGCCCAACGTCGTGCACGCCGGTGAGAAGAACTCACACCCGTATGGTCAGAGGCGTGAATCAGGAACGCGTTGTCTCGCTCGCCGCCGCCATCGACTCCGACTTCGGGAAGCGCATCGAGTTCTTGCTCGAAATCGACAAGCTGAAGTCGATCATCCGCCGTAGTTTGCTGGTGGACGGATCACGGCTGGAGAACACAGCTGAGCACTCGTGGCACCTGGCGATGCTGGTGCTGACGCTGGCACCCCACGCTGGCTCAGACGTCGATCCGCTCCATGCCATGAAGCTGCTGTTGGTCCACGACATCGTCGAGATCGATGCCGGTGACACTTTCGCTTACGACGTCGCCGGGCACGAGGACAAAGAAGCGCGAGAGACCGCCGCCGCCGATCGAATCTTCGGTTTGCTCCCCGCCGAACAAGCGACCGAAGTTCGTGCGCTGTGGGATGAGTACGAGGCCAGGGCTACGCCCACGGCTGTGTTCGCCTACGCGTGCGACCGGCTCCAACCAATGCTGCTGAATGCATCCTCCGGCGGTGTGAGCTGGAAAGAGCACGGGATTCAGCAATCGCAGGTGAAGGCCTTCAATGCCCCCATCGCCGAGGCTGCATCCGAGTTCTGGGAGCTGGCGCTAGGGGTTGTTGCTGACGCTGTCGAGTCAGGCCAGTTGGGTCGCGATTGAGCGGTCAGCTGGCTTGGACGCCTCGGCGTCCAATAGCGAACGCCCCGCCAGCAATCACGATGCCGCCGACCAACATGAGCGCCAGGGGCAGTCGACTGTCTCCGGTGTCGGTCTCGTCCGATGCTGCCTCTTCGCTGCCAGCGGCGCCGTCGACAACCTCATCGTTGGTCGAATCTGGTTCCCCGACCTGCGCGTTCTCGGGCAGTTCGTCGTAGCTGGTGAACGACCCATCGCTGAGCGAGGCATTCACAATCCGGGGATCGATCGCGTCTGAGGGTGCATCGGACTCGCCCGTGCGGGTGGCCTGACGTTCGCAGTCGTACAGACCGCGCAGGTCGCTGGCATCGCGGACGTTCGACACGTCGTCGCGTGACCCGTCAAAGGTGAACATGGGGTCGACCGTCATCTCTTCTGGGTCGAGGTAGGTAGCCAGCCGAGTCAGATAGGGCTGGGCCTCGGCCTGCGAGGACGTATACGGGTTGGTGATGTTGAGTGAGTTGGCTGGCCCGGCGAACTCGGTGATGAAGCCTTGGCCACCGACAGCATCAGCTCGGTTCTGGACAAGGAATGGATAGTCGGGGAAACCGAACGGGGTGAAGGTGATCTCCTCGGTGGCGATCTCAAAGTGCTCGTAGTTCTCAGGAACTGCCTGCTCGTCAGCCAGGATCCACACGAAGATGGGCATCTGGGGGAATGCGGCCACAGCGGTCAAGCGGATTGGGATCATCGGCTGGGTGCCTGGGTACGTGATCTCGATCGGTGCGATGGACTCGGCCGTTTCGCCGTCGAGCAATCGCATCGCGATGAAGGCGAATTGGTCCTCGACGTAGATGTCGATCAGCGGCTCCATGGAAGCATCGACGCGATAGTTGTTGTCTCGCAACCAGGTGACAAGTGCGGCTGGGTCGGTCGAGCCGATGACGTCGAAACCGAACGGACCGACCTCGCCGGAGGCAAAGACGTCGACGCCGCCTTCTTCTGCGGTCGCAGAGTCTTCCACCATCTCGACATTTCGCAGATTGACGACGCACTCGGTCTGCGGAGGGTTGATGAATTGCACGTCGGTCAAGCTGTGCAGCTCATCGAAGACGAGCTCACCGTTCTCCGGCACTTGCAGCGCGTCGGCGTCGATTGCTTCGGGAATGGGCAGCACCCACGAGAAGTCAGCCGCTTCGCCCTGGTAGGCAATCTCGATGAGCGAGGTGATCGTCTCGTCGTCGTTGACGGTGAAGAGAATCCGCTCTGCCACCTGGTCGACTGGGTCGTTCTGGCAGAAGAAGCCTCCGCATGCTCCCGCAGGAGTGACTGCCGAGGCAGCGAGCGCCGCAACGGCGATGAGAAGGGCAGCAAGTGAGCGTGAACGACGCATGAGGATCCTCTGGTTCGTGAGCTACAAACGCTCTGACGAAGTCACCAGCGTTCTGGTTCCCGTCGGCTGAGGATGCCACCGCATGAGTCGAGCGCACGAAGCGCCACAGTGGAGTTCGCGAGATGGCTTGCGGAGCGGCGGCGACTCGACCCGGTTGATATTCAGGCAGGCCTTCTTGCATCGCGCTGGGCTTTTGTCACCCGGTACACACGCTTGATCACATCAGCCTTGGGTTGCGTGGCGATCCACCTTCGCTCGTCCTCCTCCTGACGCTCGAAAAACGCTCGTGGGTTGTCGATGAGCACAGCATCGAGACCTTGTGCGCTTGCTCGATGGATGGACGCTTCATGGCAGTCCAAGAGCTCGTGCCAGCTTGCTCCATGGCAGTGCTCCAAGATGAAGGCTGGCGGACCAAGTCGCCCTGCGTCGCTGGTGTGCAGGACCATGCCGTTGGACAGCTCCGAGATCACGTCCTTCGTCGTGCCCTCGCTGATCAGACTGGTGCCACCATGCCCCAACGCAAGCGTGTGCGGGCCGGTCAAGCACGCACCGCTTGCTCCGACGACGTAGAAGGGCGACGGAACGGGCTGCAGATCGATCTCGTCCAGCGCTGTTGGCGCCAGGGCATGATCACCCGGCACAACGCTGAGTGGGCCGGCCACGAGTTCGCCGAGAAAGCGGCGCATGAGCATCGACTTGGTGAACGAGCCGACAAGGAACGAGATCGGGAGGAGCACCGCAACCAGGATCATCGAACGGATCAGCAACGGCAGGTCAGGGCTGAGCCACGAGACGATCGGGTACAAGAGCAGTTGACTCGCACCGATCGAAATCAAGATGAGTCTGCGATGCCGCTCGCCGATCGTTCGTCGATTCACCCTCGTACATCGGCGGGTGCCGAGCGTTGCTTGAGAACCGCTAGAGCTCGAGCCAGTGGAGGATCAGGCCGCGGAGGCGGTCGATGCCCACACCTTTGTGAGCGCTCACCCACACGATGTCTCGCGGTTCGAGGTCGACCTTCTCAGCCACGATCTTCTTCTGCTTGTCCCGCTTCGACGACTTCACTTTGTCGTGTTTGGTGGCGATGACGGTGTGCGGGAGACCGTTCGATCGCAGCCACTGGAGCATCTGGATGTCTAGCTTGGTCGGGCCGACCTCGCCGTCGACGAGCACCATCACCATCGTGATGCCCTCGCGCTCGAGCAGGTAGCTCTCGATCATGACGCCCCATTGCTGGCGCATGTGCTTGGGCGCCTTGGCGTAGCCGTACCCGGGCAGATCCATGATCGACCCGCCGCCATCCACGGTGAACAGGTTCAGCAGGCGGGTCCGCCCTGGCGTGTTCGAGACGTGGGCAAGCTTCTTGCGGGCGCTCAGCGCATTGACCAGCGACGACTTGCCCACATTCGACCGACCGACGATCGCCACCTCGGCCTCGCTGTGAGGAAGGCTGTCGACGTCGTCGCCCGACATGACGAATTCCATTCCGAGAGCTGGCATCCAAGCAGGCTATGGCCAGCAACGTCAGGTGGCTGCAGGTTCAGCTACCCAGCACGACATCGAGCCCGACGGGCTCTGGCTCGTCGAGTTGGTCGAACGTGCATTGGTGCGGTTCCTTGTCTGGGCGCCAACGTAGGAATCTCCCGACTTCGCGAAGCCTCCCATTGAGGGTTGCGTTGTACTTCACCTCGACGACGCGCTCGATGCGCAGCGGCACCCAAGAGTGATCTTTCTGTCCGCTCCAGCGGTTGGGAGCACCAGGCATGCGACCCTCTTCGTGAGCCGCAGCTTCGGCCCAACTCCGCCACGGGTGCTGCTCCATTGCGTCAGCGGTGAGCGGCGCGAGCTCGTCGACCAGTTCAGTTCGGCGCTTCGCTGTGAAGCTCGCGCAGACGCCGACCGATTGGAGCTCGCCCTTGTCGTTGTTGAGACCGAGCAGAAGGGAGCCAACACCGTTGCCGTCTTTGTGCCATCGGTAGCCGGCCACAACGCAATCGGCGGACCGAACATGCTTGATCTTCATCTGGGTGCGCTTGTTCTCGACGTATGGATCGCCCAGCGGCTTGGCGATCAGGCCGTCGAGGCCTGCTCCTTCGAACACTCGGAACCATTCGGCAGCGATCGCTGTGTCGGTCGTGGTTTGGGTGAGGTGGATGGGAGGGGCGCAACCAGCGAGGATCGATTCGAGAGCGGCCCGTCGTTCGCTGAACGGTGAGCTCATGAGATCGTCGTCACCGAGGGCCAAGAGGTCGAAGGCCATGAACTCCGCTGGGGTTTTCTCCGCCAGCATGTTCACACGGCTCTCGGCGGGGTGGATGCGTTGCTGCAATCCATCGAAGTCGAGCTTGTTGTCGGTGACGACCACCAACTCACCGTCGATCACACTTCGCTCAGGAAGCTGCTCGAGGAGCGGAGGTAACAGTTCGGGGAAGTAGCGAGTGAGCGGCTTTTCGTTGCGAGAACCGAGCACGAGTTCGGCACCGTCTCGGAAGATCAAGCACCGGAACCCGTCCCACTTGGGCTCGAAAAGCACATCGTCCCGCTCAGGAATCCCATCGACTGCTTTAGCCAGCATGGGTTTCACCGGCGGATTGACGGGAAGGTGCATCAGCGACCCGATCGAGCTGTTGTGCGATTGACGCCTCGAACGCCAGCAGCCCGCGCTCGCCGCCAGGCGGATCGGGTCACCCCGGCCATCGAGTCGGGGACGAGCACGGCCACCCGACTCACGGCGCGATCGATCGCGCCTCCGTGCCTCTCCGGTGGAGCAGGGTCTCCGAACGATGGCATGTCCATGAGCGGAAGCGGTCCGAGATCGAGCGGACCGAGAGCGCTCGGCTTGTGTGCCTCGCAGTCGAGCAACCACCCGTCGAAGCGGGTCATGGATGTGACCTCGAAGCCAGTCGTGTGGAGCAACGAGCGGAGCGACGACTCGGTGAAGCCATTCAAGTGGTAGTCGCCCTCGTAGGCCTGTGTGCCGAAGAGATTCTGGAGGAGCTCGAACTGGTGCTTTGGATCGCGGTGGTGGGAGAGCATGCCGCACAGACCGATGATGTCGGTGGTGCGAATGGTGAGCGTTCCGCCGACGGTCAGGAGTTCGTTCCAGCGGCGCAGCGCCGGTTCGGCGTCATCACGGGTGAGATGCTCGAGGACGTCCTGCGCCAGGATCTCTGTGAATGTCCCATCAGCGAGGCCGTCGAGCACGCGGACGTCGGCCACCACATCGGGGTTGTGTGCGGGTTCGAAGTCGACGTTGAGATACCCGTCTCTGTGGTCGAAGCCGCAGCCGAGATTGAGCTGCTTCGGGGGGTCCGTCATTGAGGGGAGCGTAGTTGCTTGTTTCGTTCGCTGATCGAAGCAGTGAAGCAGCCATCCAGACGGCGGCTGATCAGGGATTGATCACGACCTTGCCGCTGATGTGGCCGGCGGCCAGTTGGTCCATGGCGAGCGCTACCTCGTCGAGGGGATAGGCGGTGTCGATCACGGTGCGGAGCTTCCCGGCAGCCATCAGGTCGGCAAGCTCGCCCACGACCTTCTGGCTCGCGTCGGCGATGAAGGGGCGGGCCGACTTGTTGGAGAACTTGAAACGCACGATTGCGTGGAGCATGTGCGCCATCGGGCCGAGCATGGGATTCTTCTTGGGGCCGCCGACGAGCAGGTACACGCCCCCATCAACCAAGATCTCCTTCATGAGGCCGAGTTTGCGGTTGCCCTGGTTGTCGAAGATCACGTCGTAGTGCTGGTCGGTCTTGGTGAAATCGTCGGTCGTGTAGTCGACGACATAGTCGGCGCCCAGGGACTTGACCATCTCGATGTTGCGCCCGCTGCACACGGCGGTGACCTCGGCACCCATCCACTTCGCGAGTTGGATGGCGGCGGTGCCGACGCCGCCTGACGCTCCGTTGATGAGAACGTGCTGGCCCGCCGACAGGCCGGCTTTGTCTCGGAGGCCTTGCATGGCTGTGATGCCGGCGACCCCTGTCCCCGTGGCTTCGTCGAAGGAGACGCTCGCTGGCTTGAGGACCAGCTTGTCGGCCGGTGCGGCGACGTACTGGGCAAAGCACGAACCGGTGACACCGATCACCTCGTCGCCGGGCTTGAAGTCGGTGACCTCGTTGCCAACAGCCGCCACGCGTCCGGCGAGGTCGACGCCGAGCACGTTTTGTTTTGGCTTGCGGAAGCCGCCTTGCATGCGGACGAGCCAGGGTGTCCCGGTCATCATGTGCCAATCGAGGGGATTGATTGCGGCGCTGACCACCTCGACGAGCACCATGCGAGGCGTGACTGGCGGGACGGGCACGGTGTCGATCCCGAGGACGCTGCTGTCGCCGTATGCGTAGTGCGCGCTGATGCGCATGGTGTCGGGGATTGTGAGTGCGGTGTTCTTGTTCTCGACCATCGTGATCTCCGGTTCGTCTGTTCTTGTTGGGTCGCTGGCGGTCCGTGGCTGCATGTGGCTCTCCTCGCCGCCAGCGATGTACGGTGAGGACTTGACGTACGTCGTACGTTTGGCTTGCGTACAGCGTACGTTATAGGTACGCTGTACGCAGGTCAACCCATTTCTCCCACTGGCTCCGAGTCGTTCATGGCGAACCACAAAAACGAACCGAAACTGGCCCTCACCCGCGAGCGCATCTTGAGCGAGGCCGTCGCGTTTGCTGACATCTACGGCGTCGATGCTTTGTCAATGCGCAAACTGGCCGAACAACTCGGGGCGGGCACCATGTCGCTCTACAACCACGTCGCCAACAAAGACGAAATGATCGAGGGCATGGTCGACGTCGTCTCGGCCGAGATCGATCATCCGGACGTGGGCGACGACTGGCGCTCCGCGATGCGGGCGAGCGCTGCCAGCGCGCACGCGGTACTCATTGCCCACAAATGGGCTGCGGGCGAATGGAGCAGACGTTCGCCGGGGCCAGAGCGGCTGCGCTACATGGACGCGATCTTGCGCACGCTGACCGAAGCTGGCCTCAGCAGCACGGTCGTCTACCACGGGTACCACGCCATCACGATGCACATCGTGGGTTTCACCATTCAGGAGCTCGGGTACCTGGCCATGCCAGTCGGCATCGACCTCGATGCTCTGGCTACGAGCTTCCTCGGCGGCTTGGAGAAGGCTGACATGGCCCACCTCGCACAACACGTCCGTGACCACGTGGACGACGGCCACGGCGATGACTTCGGCTGGGTCCTCGACCTCATCCTCGACGGCCTCGAACGCTCGAGCGGGTCCTGAGCCATCAACGGTTCTCGCTCCTCGGTCCGTGGCCGGTGATGCTCGAACCGGAGGCAGGGAGGCGTCAACCCGACGGGCGGCTGGCAGGTGAGGTGCCGAGAAGCGTGATCGGTGCGCCAATCAGTTCGGAGACGTCGATGGCGCTGGTAGCGAGTCTGACTCGATCGAGGAGTTCTTTGTTCGAGAAGGGTTTGTGGATCAGATCTTCGGCCCGGATTTGGGCCGCGCTGAGATCCGGAACGAACCCGCTCATGTAGAGCGTTTGAACTCCCGGGTGGGCGAGCTTGATCTGCCCACTGAGCTCGACTCCCGACATCATCGGCAGATGAACGTCGGTGAGGAGGAGGTGGAGCTTGTCAACTGTGCTCGCCATGGCGAGTGCGTCCGAGGGTGATGCAGCACGGAGAACCTCGTACCCGTCGTCTTCTAGCGATCCTGAAACCAGCTCGAGCACGTCTGGGTGATCCTCGACCACGAGAACCCGAAGCGACGAGTTGGTCCTCTCGCTGATCGACGCTGGCTTGGTGGTGAGGTCGACGGTCGGACCCTCAGCACGGGGCAGGCGAATCGTGAATGTTGCTCCTGGGCCATCGGCGTTGTTCGAAGCACTGATCGTTCCACCAGCCGTAGTGACGGTTGTGTACGAGGTGGCGAGACCGAGGCCGGTGCCGGCTCCCAGCGCTTTGGTCGTCACGAACGGGTCGAAGATGGTGTCGATCACCGAGGGATCGATTCCCGGTCCGGAGTCGGCCACGCTGATCTCGACCCAGCCGCCGGTTGAGTCGGGGACGAAGGAGCGGATCGTGAGCTGTCCAGTATTGGACATGGCGTCAGCGGCGTTCTGGCCAACATTGAGGAGCACCTGCTGAGCGCGACCCTCGTCCATTGTGATCCAGGTTTCGGTATCGGAGACCTTGATTTCGGTCTCGATGCCCGCTCCGAGAAGCCGCCCGAGCAATGCGCCGACTTCGTGAACGAGTTCGTTTGTGGAGATCGTTCCTGGCTCTTCGAACTGCGGGCCGGCCGCAATGAGCAATCGCTTCACCAGCGACCCGGCGAGTTCGTTCGCCCGCGCCAGCCGTTCGATCTTCTCGTCGTCGCCGCTCCGATCCCGATCCGGTTCTTCGAGTTGACTCACCGTCAATGCGGAGATGGCAAGGATGTTGTTGAAGTCATGGGTGATTCCGCTGGTCAGCTGCCCAATCGAGTTCATCTTGTCGGCGTGGGCGAGCTGGCGTTCGATTTCTCGCTGGTCGGTGATGTCGATGAACGCAATGAGGACTCGTACGGGGTCGCCGCCTTCCTGCTCGATAGCCGAAATGCGCATCAAGGCCGTGCGCCATCCACCGCCGCTCGCCCGGACCCGGGCCTCGACCAGGATCACCTCTGGGATCTTTGCAAGACTTCGGGCAACGGCCTCGGCGATTGCGTCGCGATCGTCATCGTGGACGAGTTCTTTGAGCGGCATCGATGGACCGGCAAAGTCGGCGATCTTCAAGCCGAGACGATCCTGAGCGACGACCGAGAACTCCTGTTTCTGGAGATCGAGCTCCAGGACCGTGTCGACCGCGGCGGACAATGCAAGTTGCAGGCGAGCCTCGCTCAGTCTGAGGGCCTCGCGGCCATCGATGATGGCATCCATCGTCGCTCGGATCCGGCCCGTTCTGGCATCGAGAGCAGCCGCAACCGAGGCGATCTCATCGCTTCCCTTTGCGTGGAGCATGACGGGCAATCCATCGTCATCGACTTCAGCCACATGGGAGCTCAGCTCGGACAATCGGCGGGTGAAGGCCCAGCCGCCAACCATCGACAGGAGCGCAGCCACGGCAACTCCGAACATTCCGATGACCAGGCCATCGTTGCGCTGTTCATCGAGAATGAGTTGGTTCAGTGCTTCGTCGAAGACGACCCGAACCCGACCGAGGTCGCCGGACGCCCCTGCTATTGCTTGTTCCTGAAGGCCCGCCGGCGCTCCCACGATGCCTTCCGCCGGCGCGCTGGGGGTTTCGATGCGCCCAACCCGAGTCGGGTCGCTTGACAAGATGATTTGATCGTCGAGGTCGATCACGTCGATCGTCAAGATCTCTTCGTTGTTGGTCACCAGTTCGGCGAGGAGCTCGCCGTGGTGGCCGACATCGCCAGTGAGCAGCGGCTCGACGCTGAGATCGGCGACGACAGTCATCAGTGACTCGTTCGCATTCTCGAGCTGGCCTCGAAGTCCGTCTTCGGCCGACCGGTTCATCTGCGAGACGACCAAGAGAATGAGGACGGTTCCCACGACGAACGCATAGGACGCGAGACGGAGATGAATTGGAATCGAACGGCCGAGTGACATCGCGGGACTCACCTGTCGTTCGCCGCTGCAAGCAGTTGGCGGACGTCGTCGTAGTCCCCTTGGCCGATCGGAGCCAGGCGGGTGGTCCCGATCAGTCGCAGGATCTCGAGCGATGCCTCGTCGTCGCCAAGTCCCAACAGGAAGCTCTCGATCTGGGCGGCCGATGTCGAGTCGAGGTCTGGACTTGCAACGAATGCAAGCGAGTCGATTGTTCGCGACCTCAAGACCACCGTGAGTTCTTGGCCGAATTCGTTTTCGAACTCACGCAGGGGAACCGGAGCGGTCGCGCAGATTTCAATGTCGCCGAGCACCAGGTTTTGAAGGCAATCGGCGTGGGTCGAATACGCGGTCATGTCAACCGCCTCCGGGTCGATACCGACCGCTGAGAACTCGGCTTCGACGAGGAGCCGCATCGCCGAACCGCTTGGGGGAGTGCCGATACTGAACTCCGTGAGATCAGCAAACCCCGAACTGTCGATCGGCGTGAGTGAGACCATGCTTGCGGCCAGCGTCTGGTCGACATGGACGAGCGGCTGGTAGCCCAACTCGATGAGCTGCACATATTCGAACGGCTGCACGACAGCGATGTCGAAATCGAAGCCCTTCAACCTCTCGCTGAATGAGCCGAACGACGAGGCGGTGCGCAGACGAACGGGCCGGTCAAGAGCATCGGCCATCGACATCACGAGCGGCCCGTACAGCTCGTCGATTCGACGAGACGGAAGAAACGGGAGCACGCCGACCACGAGGTCGCTGCCGGGGGCCACCACCGGCGGGTCGGCTGGTGCTGTGCCGACTTCGATCGACGACGTCGTGCCAGAAGAACTCGTGATCGAGCATGCGGCGAGGGCTGCGAGGCCGACGACCGAAAGTTTACTGATCGACCAACGCCGCCTCCATGCCACCAATTGAGCCTAGATCCAACTCGGTGGACAAGCAGGCATCAGTGCTGCTTGCGGTTTCCTGCCCGCTGCCGGCGTGCCATGCTCTCGCGATGATGAGCGACACCTTCCTTGCGGCCCGTGATTTTCTTCTGGAGAACCGGGCCGACTACGACGCCGCGGTTGCTGGCTTCAGCTGGCCCGATGTTGGCGAGGGATTCAACTGGGTCAACGACTACTTCGACCCCATGGCAGCCGGCAATGACAGCCGGGCGCTGCATCTGCTCGAAGAGGACGGGTCGGCATCGATCCTGACGTATGCCGAGCTCGCCGATCGCTCTTGCCAAGTGGCCAACTTTCTGGTCGCGCATGGCGCCAAGCGGGGCGATCGGATCCTCGTGATGCTCGGCAACGAAACTGCGCTGTGGGAAACGATGCTGGCCTCGATCCGAATCGGACTGGTCGTCATTCCCGCCACCACATTGCTCGCTGGGCCAGACCTCGCCGACCGCTTCGAACGCGGCGGCGCCTCGCTGGTCGTCACCAATGCCACGGCCCAGCCGAGCGTCGACGGTCTTGACGCGTCGCTCACTGGCTTGGTCACCCGTATTGCCGTTGGCGGGCGGGCAGGTTGGATCGACTACGCCGATTCTCACGACGCAGCTGGCACTTTCAACGCAGCCGAAGCGACCAAGGCATCTGACCCGCTCCTCGAATACTTCACCTCTGGCACCACGGCGAAGCCGAAGCTCGTTCGCCACACCCATGTCAGCTACCCGGTTGGCCACCTGTCGACCATGTACTGGCTGGGGCTCCAGCCAGGCGATGTGCACTGGACGATCAGCTCGCCCGGCTGGGCCAAGCATGCCTGGAGCTGCTTCTTCGCTCCGTTCAACGCTCAGGCGTGTGTCTTCATCTACAACTACGAACGCTTCGATGCTGCGACTGTTCTGAACGTCCTCATTGACAATGGCGTCAACACCCTGTGCGCTCCGCCGACCGTGTGGCGGTTCTTGATCCAGGCCGATTTGTCGAGCTACGACGTGGCGCTCCGCGAATTGATCTCGGCCGGCGAGCCGTTGAACCCCGAGGTGATCGCTCAGGTCGAGAGCGCCTGGGGTATCCAGATTCGTGATGGCTACGGCCAGACCGAGACGACGGCGCAGATCGGCAACACGCCGGGGGCGCGACTCGTGCCCGGCTCGATGGGACGCCCGCTGCCCGGCTATTCGATCAGCCTGCTCGACCCCGATGATGCCTCTGTCGAAGAGGGCGAGATCTCGATCGAACTTGGTGTGGGGAACATCGCGGTGATGGATGGCTACGCCGATGACCCAGTCAAGACTTCCGAGGTCATGCTCAACGGTCACTACCGCACCGGCGATGTGGCGATGCGAGATGCCGATGGCTACATCACCTACGTGGGCAGGGCCGACGACGTCTTCAAGGCGTCTGGCTACCGAATCAGCCCGTTCGAGCTCGAGAGTGTGCTGATCGAGCACCCAGCGGTTGCTGAAGCAGCGGTCGTCCCATCGCCCGATGAACTGCGTGGGTTTGTCCCGAAGGCATACGTGATCCTGACCGAAGGCCACGAGCCCACCCAGGAGACTGCCGCTGACATCCTCGCCTTCATGCGCGAGCAGGTCTCTGGCTACAAGCTGATCCGCCGCATCGAATTCGCCGATCTGCCGAAGACGATCTCTGGCAAGATCCGCCGCGTCGATCTTCGAGGCATGGAAAACCAGCGCGATGGTGAGGGCCCGCGGTCAGACGCCGAGTTCATCGAACGCGACCTCCGCTCCTGACGCCCTGAAGTTGCGAGGGGTCGGGTCCCCTCAGCTTTTGGCGAGGGTGGGAGTCGACAGCGTCAGCGAGCAACTCTGTCAGGAGCCCGCAGGGTTCCCGTGAGCGGAGCGAACGGCGTGGACGTCGCGTCCGGCCATCGCTGCCACGTTGGTGGGGATCTTGATCCCCACCGTGAGATCGCCAGCTGACGTGGGCGTGCCCCAGGTGGTGGTGACCGGCACGAGACCAGCCCAATGCGGCCCGGCGTAGTCCTCGTCATCGTCGATCGGGTCTTCGCCTCGCACTTTGGCCGAGGCCTCCGCAAGCGGAACAGCGAGCACGAGCGTTTGCTTGAGGTCGGCCTCGCTTGGCGGGCGGGCGGTGTCCCAAATCGCCACCATGTGATCGTTGATGGCCTTGAGTGCAGCGACCTTGCCCTCCGGATCGGTGATGGCCACTGCTTCACCGCGAACCACGACCGAGCGGTAGTTGACCGAGTTGTGGAACGGCGTCCGCGCGACTACGAGGCCGTCGAGGATCGTCACCGTGACACAAACGTCCATCGACTTGCCTGCTCGCATCATGGCGTTGGCCACCGAGCCGTGGAACAGCAGTTGATCATCGGTGGCGGTGTACGCCATGGGCAACACGATTGGTCCGTCGTCTGTTGTGACGCCGACGTGGGCGATGGTGCCGGCTGCCAGAATGTCGCGTATCGCTTGTTGGTCGTAGGCGGCTCGGTTGGCACCGCGTTTCACGGTGGTGCGATCGGAGGGTGGCTCATGGCTCGACATGGCTGCGTACCGTAGGACCGTCGACGTCGTCAGGCGAAGGATTTCGACGATCGCGAAGGACGGTGAACCAAGTGCGGGGTGACGACACGGCTCCGACGAGGGCTCTACGGTTGAGGAATGTCTGACTTCGTCGCCAACTGGTACCCCGATCCCAACGGCCGGGCCGAGCTCCGCTATTGGGACGGCGAGCAATGGACTGACCACATCAGCAACGACGGAGTGCAAGGGGCTGACCCCTTCGCCGCTGCTGGCCAGCCGCCGCCCCCCGCAAGCCCGTCCGGTGCATTCGACAAGATCGACGCCGCCCTCACCGTCGGCAATGAAGGCAAGAACATCGCTGACCAAGTCGGGGGAACCGGCTACCGGGGCGCCGGCATCCAGGCAGCGGCCGGCGGAGGCGGTGGATCCATCTTCAACGAGCCGATCCTGGTCGTGAACCAGAAGGCCAAACTCATCGAGCTCAACAACCAGTATTCGATTTTCGATCAGAGTGGTCAGCAGATCGCCGCCGTCGAGCAGGTCGGTCAGTCGGCATTTCGAAAGCTCATTCGTCTGCTCGGCAGCATCGATCAGTTCTTCACAACGAAGCTCGAGGTGAGAGACGCCGCTGGCGGTGTGCTCATTGGCCTGACCAGGCCAGGGAAGATTTTCAAGTCGAAGGTGATCGTGTCGGACGCCTCAGGCAACGAGATCGGCCGCATCGTTCAGCAGAACATGTTCGGCAAGATCAACTTTGCGCTCGAGTCCGGCGGTCAGAAGCTCGGGGCGATCAAAGGCGAGAACTGGCGAGCGTGGAATTTCCGCATCGAAGATGCTTCCGAGAATGAGATCGCGCGCGTCACCAAGACGTTCGAGGGCATCGCGAAGACCATGTTCACCACGGCCGACAACTACGTCGTGCAGATACACCAGCGAGCTGGCGAACCGTTGAACACTTTGGTGGTTGCGTCAGCGCTCAGCATCGACACCGCACTCAAGCAAGACGCCAGAGGCCTCGGCGCTTGAACGAGAAGCACCAAGCGCTGGCGCGACGTTGTGAGCGCCAGCGAACAACTCGAGGTGGCCGAAGGCCGCACGTGGTCAGGCTTGGTTGATGTCAAGCCATTTGGGTTCGGCGGAGCCTGAGTAGTTTTCCAACGCTTCGAGCATTCCGCTTGGGGTGGTCGCACGCAGAAGTAGCTGATTGTTCTGCTCTTTGAGGAGTTGATCGCCGACGGCTCGGTCGAGAAACGCCAGCAAGCCGTCCCAGTAACCATCGACGTTGAGTACGCCGACCGGCTTGTTGTGCACGCCGATCTGGCCCCAGGTGGTGACTTCAGAGATTTCTTCAAGCGTGCCGAAGCCGCCAGGCAGGGCAATGAAGGCATCTGAATGGTCGAACATCAGCCGCTTCCGCTCGTGCATCGAATCAACGGTGATCAGTTCGGTCACCCGTTGATGTGCCACTTCCTTGGGGAACAGTGCCAACGGGATGATGCCGGTGACCTCGCCGCCCGCTTCGAGGACGGTGTCGGCGATGAGCCCCATCAGCCCCACAGCGCCACCGCCGTACACGAGGCGAATGCCCCGCTCGGCCAGCAGACCGCCCAGTTCCTTCGTCGCTGCCACGATCGCTTTGTTGGTTCCCGTCGAAGAGGCGCAATAGACACAGACAGAGGTGAGCTCGGGCATCGGGAGACGGTACTCACCGCACGAGCGTCGCCGGTCACCATTTCCGCCCAACAGCGCCTGCCGCTACCCTCGCAACGTGGCCGAAACAACGAATGCTGACCGACTTGCCGACCTGCTGCTGCGCCGCGAAGCCGCGCTCAATGCTGGCTCGGAGCGCTCTGTTCAGCGTCAGCACGACAAAGGCAAGATGCTGGCCAGGGAGCGCCTCGACTATTTGCTCGACGAAGGCTCGTTCAACGAGCTCGACATGCTGGCTCGTACCCGCAATCCAGATGCAACCGAGCGTCCTTACACCGACGGCGTCATCACCGGCTGGGGCACCATCGACGGCCGGAAGGTCTTCGTCTTCAGTCAAGATTTCACCATCATGGGTGGCTCCCTCGGCGAGGTGTTCGCCGAGAAGATCCAGAAGGTGATGGACCTCTCGATCTCTACTGGCGCACCGCTCATCGGCCTCAATGACGGCGCAGGCGCTCGCATCCCAGAGGGCGTGGTCAGCCTCGACGGTTACGGCGGCATTTTCTACCGCAACGTGCAGGCATCTGGTGTGGTTCCACAGATCAGCGTGATCATGGGCCCGTGCGCCGGAGGTGCTGTCTACAGCCCGGCGATGACCGACTTCATCTTCATGGTGAAGGAAACATCGCACATGTTCATCACCGGCCCCGACGTGGTGAAGACCGTGACCGGCGAGGAGGTCACCCTTGAAGAGCTCGGTGGCGCTGGTAGCCACAGCTCGAAGTCCGGCGTCGCCACGTTCGTTGCCGATGATGAGAAGGCCGTGCTCGACGACGTCAAGTTCTTGCTGTCGTTCCTGCCGTCGAACAACCTCGAGGAACCGCCTCGCAGCGATACTGACGACGATCCCGACCGGCTGTGCCCGAGCCTCGTCGACATCATGCCTGAGACCTCCAATCACCCCTATGACATGAAGCAGGTCATCACCGAGGTCGTCGATGACGGTGAGTTCATGGAATACCAGGCCAACTGGGCGAAGGCGATCATCTGTGGATACGCCAGGCTCGATGGCCGGCCCGTCGGTGTGGTGGCCAACCAGCCGATGCAGCTCGCGGGTGTGCTCGACATCGAGAGCGCGTCGAAGGCCGCCCGCTTTGTCCGGGTATGCGATGCGTTCAACATTCCGCTCGTCACCTTCGTTGACGTCCCTGGCTTCTTGCCGGGCGTCGATCAGGAGTACGGCGGCATCATCCGCCACGGAGCGAAGCTGCTCTACGCCTACTGCGAAGCCACGGTGCCCCGAATCCAGGTGATCACCCGCAAGGCCTACGGCGGTGCGTACGTGGTGATGGACTCCAAGAGCATCGGGAGCGACCTTGCCTTCGCCTGGCCGTCAGCGGAGCTCGCTGTGATGGGCCCTGAGGGCGCCACGGACATCGTGTATCGCCGTGAGATCCAATCAGCGGCAGATCCGGCGGCACGGCGCACCGAGCTGATCGAGGAATACAAGGAGCGCTACGCGAATCCGTGGATCGCCGCCGAACGCGGCTACATCGACGACGTGATCGATCCCGCAGAGACTCGCCGGAAGCTGATTGCTGGGTTCCGGATGCTCGAGTCGAAGTCAGAAGATCTGCCCAAGCGCAAGCACGGAAACGTCCCTCTCTGATGCCTGAATCACACCGGATCCTCCCCACTCCGACAGACGAAGAAGCCGTGGCAATCGCGGCAGCCGTCGAGATGATGTGGCCTCGCCCATCGAGCGGTGAAGCAACGGTCGAGGAATCGCGGCGCTGGCGATTCAGTGGCCGTTGGTGGCATCGCGATCTTCGCGATCGCGCCCGTCCAACTCTTCGCTAGACCCGTCGACTGCCTCCTGATCGAGTTGCGCTCCGAGCGCCAGCGTCTCGTTGACCAACGCCGTGTGCTCGGTCAGCGCATTCAGCACGGTCGGCTGGGCTTCGAGTGCGGTGTGAAGCAGCTGCTCTGAGGTGGCTGCCAGTTCGTCGAGTTGATGGCACACGCCCAAGATCTCTGGCCTGCAGGTGACCCCGCCGCTGCGCGCGTCGTGCTCGAGCAGTTTCACGTGGGCGAGTGCTGAACGGTGGTTCTCGTCGAGGAGTTCGCCGACGGGACCGCTGGGCGCGGTTGTCGCTGCTCGCTCGATCCGATCCGCTGCGCTTGCGGCTCGTAGTAGCAGCGGACGAAGCGATCGGTCGATGTCGTACAAGTCCAGGTGATCGATGGTTCGCCGATCACGTAGCCAGCGAGCGACCGGCACGATTCCGGTGCTGATTCCCGCAGCGATGATGAGCCAACCCGCTGGTTCGGACATGCCGACCAGCAGGCCGGCAGCCACGAGTCCGACGATGCAGCCGACCAGCGCGAAGAGGACCGATTGGGCGATGGCGTCGAAGCGGGCGCCCCGCGGATCCTGTTCTCGAAGGTCGAGGCTCACGCGTCTCACGGTAGTTCGACGAGGAGGGGCGGGGAAGGTCGGGGCCGAGTCGCCTCCCAACGGCACCCAGCGAGTGTCCTTGTGACCGACGGCATATTGTAGTTCAAGTTTCAATCACTTATCTTTGGTAAGTAACGAAACTCTTTCGCAAGTAGCGAAACCTCGGCGAATTGCTCGCCGATGTGAAAGGACAAATCATGAGCCGCACCATTCTCCGAATCGACACCAGCGCCACCGGCACCCACTCCGCCACTCGTGCGTTGAGCGACCAACTCATCGAGAAGCTCGCAACGCCCGAAGATGCCATCGTGGTTCGAGACCTTGCCCTTGGCGTGCCGCTGCTCGATGCAAGCATCACATCGAACTTCGCTGTTGCCGCCGGCGACCGCTCGTCTGAGTCGGCGGCAGCGCTGGCCATCGCCGATCAGATGATTGCTGAACTCAAAGACGCCGACGTTCTCGTGATCGGCGCTCCGATCTACAACTTCGGTGTTCCTGCTGCTCTGAAGGCCTGGGCCGATCTGGTGGCCCGTGCAGGCGCAACCTTCGCCTACACCGAGCAGGGGCCGAGGGGTCTGCTCGCCGACCGCCCGACCTACATCGTCGCGGCCGCAGGTGGAGTTCCGATCGGATCGTCCGCTGACTTCGGCACGACATGGCTGCAGGGGTTCCTTGCGTTCCTCGGTGTTGCCAATGTGCAGGTCATCGCCGCCGAAGGTCTGGCCATGGATGCCGAGGCTGGCATGGCCCGAGCTGGCGAGGCCATCGCTGCGATCGCCTAACCTGGGACGGTGGCTGACATGAGCGAGCCGGGGGGCCCGGCCTACTGCCCCTATTTCCACCGAACGATCGAACTGATCGGTCGGCGGTGGACCGGTGCTGCATTGTTGGCGATGTCGTCGGGGTGTTCGAGCTACAGCGAGATCCGAGATGCCATTCCTGGTATCTCGGATCGCTTGCTGTCTGAACGGCTCAAGGAACTCGAGACCGAGGACATCATCACCCGCACGGTGTCTGGCCGCTCGACCACCTACGAGCTCACCGAGCGGGGCGAGGCGCTTGGCCCGATCCTCGGCGCTGTTTCTGTCTATGCCGAGCGCTGGGCCGCCCCGGCCCCATGATCTCCCACGTGGCCTTCCTCCGGGCCATCAACACCGGAGGGCGAAGAATCGCCAATGTTGATCTTGCTGCCGCCGTCGAATCGCTCGGCTACACCGAGGTCGCGGTGTACCAGGCGAGTGGCAACGTGCTTTTGGGCGGGCGGCCAGTCGGCCACAGCGATGACATCGCTGGTCATCTGTCGATGGGCCTGACCAAAGTGCTCGGCTACGAGGTGCCGGCCATCGTTCGCTCGGCCAACGAGGTACACGAGATCGCCGTTGCAGCACCGTTCGGCGATCGCTTGCCCCAGTCGGACAGCAAGCCGCAGATCATCCTGATGGCGGACCCTCCTGATGCGGACGCTGTCGCAGCGCTCTCGACCAGCGCGGATCAGCTTGCTGTCGTTGCGTCTGAGATCCACTGGTGGCCGACCGCTGGGATCTCGACCTCAGACCTTGATGTCCGGGCTCTCGAAGCTAGGTTCGGCACCATGACTGTCCGGACGCTCGGAACAATCCAACGCATCAGCGCCCGCCTCACGTGAGCGATTCTGTGAGGCAAGGTCCTTTGAGCGACCTGCGCGTGCTCGACCTCTCGACCGTGTTGGCCGGCCCAGGATGTGCTCGCCATCTCGCCGACTTCGGGGCCGACGTCATCAAGATCGAGCGGCCAGGGGTCGGAGACACCGCCCGCAACCTCGGATGGCGTGACGACGACGGCGAAACGTTCTTCTTCAAGGGAGCCAACCGCAACAAACGATTCGTACAGCTCGATCTCCGGTCCGAGACTGGGCGTGAGAACCTGCTTCGCTTGGTCGAACACAGCGACGTTCTGGTCGAGAACATGCGGCCTGGCAAACTCGACGCGCTTGGACTCGGGCTCGATGTTCTGCACCAGCGTCGGCCGTCGCTGGTTGTCGTCAGGGTCACCGCATTCGGCCAGGATGGTCCGTATGCCCACCGCCCGGGATTCGCGACGCTGGCCGAGGCGATGTCCGGCTTCGCGGCGCTCAACGGCGATGCCGACGGATCCCCCACGCTCCCGCCGATTGCATTGACCGACGAGGTCACCGGCCTCGCAGCGGCGTTCGCCGCAATGGTGGCTGTTCACTCAGGGGTGGGGCAGGTGGTTGACGCCAATCTGCTCGAGAGCATGATCCAGCTGATGGGCCCGCTGCCCTCCTTGTGGATGAAGGCCGGGCTCCTGCAACCCAGACTCGGCTCGGGTTTGCCTTACTCGATTCCACGCGGAGCGTACGAGACCGCCGATGGCCAGTGGATTGCCATCAGCTCATCGGCTGACTCGGTCGCCGCTCGCATCATGGAACTCGTCGGTCTTGGTGGCGACCCGCGAGTCACCACGGTCGCTGACCGTATGGAGCATCGTGAACTCGTCGAGGCCCGAGTCGCGGCGTGGGTCGCAGAGCGCTCGCTGGTCGATGCCCTTGCCGCTGTTGAGGCAGCTGATGGCGCAGCGGCGCAGGTCTACGACATGGATGCGCTCACCGTTGATCCTCACATCGTGGCGAGGAAGAGCTTCGTCGATGTCGACGGCTACCCGATGCCAGACGTCATTGCCCGGTTGTCGCAGACGCCGGGCTCGGTGCGCACCAACGCAGGAGCCGTGGGCTCGGACAGCGAAGCGATCTTCAAGGAGTTCGGGCTGGAAGGCTCGCCAACACCCTGAAGGCTCTGACGTCTGAGCGCGGTGTTCGTACGTGGGGCTGTTCGAACGTGGAGTCAGCGGAACGTGAGACCGCGGAACGCTGAGTCAGTCGATTGCGGCTGCTGCCACTTCGATTCGGTCCTGCCGCCATTCACGGGCACCTTCGAGTGCTTGCTCGGCAGCTGCCATGATCTCGTCTGGGCTGAAGGCGTGGGCCGGGTAGCACGCAACGCCAGCCCACAACGTGAGGCCGGTGCGCTGGCTGAGGAGTTGGCGCCGAACGCGTTCGACGGTCCAGATGGCGCCGTTCTCGGGCGTGTCTTCGAGCAGAAGAGCGAAGTAGCCATTGCGGAGCCGACACGCCGTGTCCGCCTCCCGCAGGGTGACCGTGATGCTCTGCGCAACGATCGTGGCTTCGGCCTCGGTCGGTTCGCCGGCCGGGAGCCCTTCCACGACTTCGAGGAGAACAACAGCGACAGGACGAAGGTGGCGACGAGCCGCCGCAACCCGTGATTCGAGCGCCACATTGAAGAAGCTCTCGCTGAACAATCCGGTGCGAGGGTCGGTGAGCGTGGCGATGTCTTCGCTGACGTCTTCGTCGTAGTCGAGTGTCTCGTCGTCGAGTGCGCGGAGCTGGGTCTGCGACTCGGCGCGGACCACACGCAGCTCGTCTTCG
>RCMY010001543.1_pt1 | contig 21840 bp, 24 predicted proteins | sample 2041341 | NCBI WGS metagenome assembly RCMY01 (sample SAMN09708234, study PRJNA481090) | Marine sediment metagenome, whole genome shotgun sequencing project.
GGGATCGACTACACGGACTACTTCCAGGGTGTCGAGGCGATCATGAACGACTACGACGGCCGCCCGCACTGGGGCAAGCTCCACTTCCAGAACGCAGCGTCGTTGGCTCCCCGGTACCCCCAGTGGGATCGGTTCATGGAGGCCAGGGCAAGGCTCGACCCGGCCGGTGTGTTCCGCAATGCCTACACAGACCGCGTCCTCGGCCCCGTCGCCTGATCAACCAATTCCCAAGACCAAGATCTCAACGCGCCCCAAACCCGGGGTTTCCGACCCTCAGTTTCGACGCTGCCAGCCCCTGGTTCAGCCCAGTGGACATGGCCCCTGGCCGCAGTTCCTCACTGGAGCTCACGCCTCATCAGTGGCGTTGGTGCTTCTGCCTCTCGAGACTCAGCAACAAGGGCTTGTCCTGCTTTTGACCGAATCGCGCCACCGAGACCCACCAGAATGATCAGGCCGCCAACCAGGTGGACCCACGTGATCCCCTCGCCGAGGAAGATCCAGGCCATGGTGCCAGACACGACTGGCCCCGCGAGCCGCATCAATGGGGGGACGTTCGCTGGTACGTAGTTGAGCGGCCAGGTCATCACGACGTGGCCGAGGGTGCCGGGAACGACGGCCATGGCGAGCGCTCGCCACAAGTCATCGGTTCCCACGCTGCCGGGCTCGGCGCCGGTTGCGAGGGCGAAGAGGGTGACCAGCACCGCCGCGGTACCAATGACCGTCACGAGGAAACCGACGACCGACAGGTGCTCGCGGCTGAACTTTGAAATCAAGAAGAACAGGGCAAAGAACGTGGCGCTCAGCATGGCCATGGCCATCCCGAGCGGGTCACCGTCTGGGCCCGAGGAGCTGCCGAGCACCACGAAGGCCGCTCCAGCCATTGCGACGATCGACCAGAGCCGGAACGCAGGCGCTGGCCGTTCTCCAAACATCGGGATGGCGAAGAGCGCCACGACGATTGGCGACAGGGTGCTCATGAGGCTGGCGTCGACCACCGTCGTTCGTTTGATTGCAGTGAAGAAGAGCACTTGATTGAGCGAGAAGGCAGCACCGGCGAGCACGGCCCACTTGATCCCTTGCCTGGTCGCGATCCTGTGCCCACCGAGACGTTGGACGACAACGGCGACAACGAGCACTCCGAACCCGAACCACAGCCGCCAGAACGACAACAGCACACCGGTGGTTTCGGAGGAGCGGGCAAGTACGGGTCCGGATCCGTAGAAGAGCACTCCCAAAGCGATCAACTGGAAAGGGAAACGCGAGGCGATTCTGTCGCCGATGGGGGCAGGATCGGCCACCGTTTGGGTCTATCCCCGATCAGCCCCGATGTCCAAAGCCGCCCGACGAGCACGCCAGCGACAAGCGCGACCTCTGGCGACCCCACGACCAGTCGACGGTTCAGGCGCCGCGGTGGATGCCGTCAGATGTGAGCGACATGCGCGGCCCGTACGCGGGGGCCTTGCCCGTGCTCTTTGCGAGTCTGATGACCCGCCATCGGTGACCGGCGTATGGCTCGAGCAACTCGAGCATGCGCTCGTCGGTTGCTCTGGCCTCGCCCTCGAGGAACCAGGCCACAGTGTTGGGGATGTGATAGTCGCCAACGGGCACGGCGTCGGCGTCGCCCATTGCGGCAGCGGTGACCATGTTGGTGGTCCAGGGGCCGATGCCCCTGATTCGTTCGAGCCGCGTCTTCACCATCGCCGGCTCGTGCGTGGTGCTGAGGTTGGGGAGCCGGCGTAGTTCGTGGGCGACACGGATGATGATCTCGGCCCGCTTCCGCTCGACCCCGAGCGGATGGAAGTCGTGATACGCCATTTGGGCTGTGGTCGCCGGGCTCGGAAGTATCCAGCCGTTCCTCGGGCCGGGCGCAGGGTCGCCGAACCGGCGGGCCAGCTGTCGTCGGCTCTGGTGAGCCTTCGTGACCTGCACTTTCTGACCGAGAATTCCACCGACCAGGGCGTCCCATGGGCGGTCCGTCCTCGACAGCAGAAACGGTCTGCGAGCCCAGGCATCGGCAACAACTCCCGTCGGTTCGAACCCGTCGAGGTCGTCGGCGAAGCCGAGCAGCTTCGGGGCTTGCTCGAGGAGCCACTCGCGCCCCTCGCCCCACGCTTGGGCGTGGATCTCTGTGTCCTTGGTGCGCTGCATGTGGAGCGTGCCGGTGCCGTCTGGGGTTCGGGTGCTCCACCAGGATTCGCCTGGCCCGATCATCACCGGGTCCTTGGCGCCCCGCACGGTTGCCTTCACCTGCAACGATGCAGGCACCGTGATGTCGCGGACAGCCTCGGCTTCGGTCACGAGCGAACCGTAGTCAAACTGTTTGCCAGAGGCTTCACTGCCAGAGGTCGGCGAGCATCGAATCGACATCGTCGACGACGCTCTCGCCAGCGGCGAGGTCGATCGTGTCCTCTTTCGCAGGAAGCCCTCGCTCGTCGAACAGGTCGCGAACCGGTTCGATGAATCGGCTCATCTGGGCATAGAGGTGGCGGTCGTCATGGCCGTGCCGGTTGACGTGGTACCGGAGCGGAACATGTACGGCGAGCTCGTCCTTTGCCCGGGTCAACGCGACGTACAGCAACCGCAGTTCTTCGGCGAGGCCTGCCTTGTCGCCGATGGCCATGTCTGACGGGATGTTGCCATCGGCTGCGTGCAGGAGGTGGACAGCTCGCCACTCGCACCCCTTGGCCGAGTGGATGGTGCTGAGCGTGAGCCAGTCGTCGTCTTTGTGGGGAGGGCCAGCGAGGTCGCCAGTCTTGCCTGGAGGGTCGAGCGTGAGCTCGGTGAGGAGCCGAGACCTTGTTGGGTATTGCGTTGCCGTCGCCGCGAGTTGGTCGATGTCGGCGAGCCGGGCGACGGCGTTTTCGTAGCGGTGTGGAAAGACGTCGGCGCAGAACTGGTGGAGCCGATTGATCTGCTCTGCCGGGGCGGCTTCGGCTCGGCAGTCGCCGAGCGCGGCAATCAACGAGGCGGCCTGCTCGCTCGATGCGCTGGGGAAGCGGATGGTGCCCCCGAGCAGCCGCTCGACCGAGTCGACGTTTGCGTCGGCGATCGCCAGCTCCTCGGCGAGGCGCCGAACCGTGGCTGGGCCGACACCCTCGAGGGTGTCGAACACGCGATGCCATGCCAGCTGATCGGCGGGGTTCTCGAGCACTCGCAGCAGGGCCAGCAGATCCTTGACGTGCGCCGACTCGAGGTACTTCAAGCCGCCGTATTTCACGTAGGGGATGTCTCGCCGCGTGAGCTCGAGTTCGAGGTGATCGGCGTGGTGTCCGGCGCGGAAGAGCACGGCTTGCTCGCGAAGATCGATGCCGCGTTCGCGGGCCTCGAGGACCTGTTCGGCAACCGCCTGGCTCTGATCGCCTTCATCGTGGTGCACGGCGAGCAGCGGTTGAGCGCCGCCCGTCCTGGTCGACCACAGCTCTTTGCGAAAGTGCTGGCTGCCAGCGATGCGAACGTCACCGGGCTCTTGGGAGGGCGCCACATCCTGGGCGAGCACGGCATTGGCGACCTGCAGGACTGGCATGGTCGACCGGTAGTTCTGTTCGAGGGTGATCGTGGTTGCCCCCTCGAAGCGGTCGGCGAAGCGCCACATATTTTCCACTGTTGCCGACCGGAAGCCGTAGATCGCTTGAGCGTCGTCGCCGACGGCACATACCTGGGTGGTCGGTCCGACCATGCCAGAGATGATGTCGACCTGGATGGGATTCGTGTCCTGGTACTCGTCGATCAGGATGTGGTCGAACAGTGTCCGGAGGCTGCTCCGCTCGCTGTTGGCGATCGCTCGCCAGAACAGCAGGAGGTCGTCGTAGTCGAGGACTTGGTGTTCGCGCTTGCGAGCGGTGTAGGCGGCAAAGATCGTGCGGAACTCGTCGGCGTGGTCGGCGACCCACGGGTAGTCGGTTTCGAGAACGTCGTCGAGCTTGGCCTGGCTGCTGACCATCCGGCCGTAGACGTTGGCGATGGTTTCCTTACGCGGGAAGCGTTTGCCCCGCTCGCCGAAGCCCTCCTCGTTGCGAACCATGCCAAACAGGTCGACGATGTCTGACTGGTCGAGCACGGTGAAGTTGGGGGAGAGGCCGGCGCTTTGTCCCACCGAGCGCAGCAGGCGGTTGGCGGTCGCGTGAAACGTGCCGCCCCACACCTGTCCAGCGGCGCGACTCGACGACGACGCCTTGACCCGGCCGAGCATCTCCGCCGCGGCTCGCCTCGTGAAGGTGAGGAGAAGGATCCGATTGGGGTCCACGCCGTCGTCGATCAACCGAACGACTCGGCTCACGAGCGTCTTGGTCTTGCCCGTGCCTGCGCCCGCCACGATCAACAGCGGGGTGCCGTCGTGGTAGACAGCCGCACGCTGCTCGGGGTTCAGATCATCGAACATATGTTCCGAGGCTAGTCGGAGTGCGGGCGCTGAGCTGCGACCAGCGAGGCTCGCAGGGCGCGGGTTCTCAGCCGGCGTAGACGGTCTCGTCGAAGACGATGCCATTTTCGAGGGTCTTGTGAACGGGGCATCGCTGCGCGATGTCCATCAGACGCTTGCGAGTCGCCTCGTCGAAGTCGCCGTCGATGAAGATGCGCGAGGTGACGCGGTCGACCATGCCGGCGTGCGAGTCGTCGCACTGTTCGCAGTCCTTTGCGTGGACCTTGTCGTATGAGTACTCGACGCTCAGCGACGAGATGTTGATGTTCTTGCGCTGCGCATACATCGACATCGTGATGCTGGTGCAGGCCGCCAACGCGCCGAGCAACATGTCGTACGGATTCGGGCCGGTGTTGTCTCCGCCAAGGTCCACCGGCTCATCGGCCCGCCACGTGTGGGTGCCATTGGTGATGTCGACTCGGAAGTTCGATTGGAGCTCTGCAGTGATCGATGCCATGTGGTGCAGAACACCGCTGAGGCGATGGCGATTCCACACCAAAGACCCCACGAGCGGCTGAAGAGCGAAACGCCTGTCAACTGCTGAGCTCGAACGTGGGCATCGTGATGGTCTCGCCCACCACGATCAGGTCTGGGTTGCCCGACCACACCTGGTTCGCAGCGACGACGAGGCGCCAGTACGCGGCGATCTGCTCGCACGTCGGTGCCGCGAGCCCGTTGAGGGTCAACGTCTCGGAGGCGAGTGACCACAGGTTGTCTCCCTCGTCGACCATCACTTCGTGGCTCGAGATCACCCGGCTACCGGTGTTGGCCCCGCTGCTGTCGGCCTCACTGTCGCTGGACTCACTGTCGCTGGCCTCTTCAGTGTCGCCTGCTTCGCCCGCCAACGGTTGGCTTTCTGCCGCTTCATCACCTGCCGGTTCGCCGTCGAGCGGGTCGGCCGGCCGCAGCTCGGCTGCGCGCTGTTCGATGGGCATCCCGCCGATCGGGGAAGCGGCGGCGGCGGCGATTGTTGGGACGGTGGTCGAAGGCAGAAGCGATGTTGATGTGTCGGCTGCGTCGGCCCGCTCGACGAGCACCATCACTGGGGCATCGCTCGTTTCGGCCACACATGAAGCGCTGAGGGTGGCGGCCACGATGAGCTGAGCGATTCGCCTGGTGCCAGGCAGAGTGAAGCGATCGAGTTGGATGCCCCGGCGAAGGGCAGCGGCCCAGGCCAGCACGTTGGCAAGCCACCAGCCCGCGATGACGGTGGCACTGAGCGTTGCAAGGTAGGTGACGACGTCTTCGGGCTGGTCTGGTGGCTGGTGGTCGAACACGACGTGGCTGGTCACAGCGACACCGGCGAGCGCAAACATGAATGCCGTGATCGAGCTCGAGGCGGAGCGAGCACCTTGGATTGGCAGGCGCTGATCACCTGAAGGGAATGTGTGCATGTTGAGAGTAAACAAGCGTATATGAGAAAAGTCAACGGTAAGGGTTGGAAGGATGTGTGTGGACTGCTGGCGGTCGACGTTGACTCGGTTGCTGCCCTTGCGGCGCTGGGTGGATTTCCACGTTCGTTGAGTTCTGGTCAGCGATCGCTGGCGGAAACGCGTATGTTTGCACGAGCCGAGCGCATTTGAGGGCAGTTGAAGCTCATAACAATCGATCACTCGGCGCCGATGGGTAGAACTATGGAAGAGGCTGAGCGCACAATTCGGCAGCTGCGGGTGGATGCCAGGGCCTTGCAAGAGGACGCTGAAGTCGCCGTGGCCGAGCTCGCTCGAGCCACTCGTTCGTTGCGCGACGCCATCCTCGATCTCGCCAGGAATGGCTCGGAGCTTCGCGTCGAACTGGTCGGCGCCACGTTCTCCGGCAGGGTTGTCCATGTCGGTGATGACGTCGTGCGGATTGCACGACCCGATCGCCCCTTGGTCGACATCGCCATTTCGGCGATCGGTGGTGCCCATGCTGCACCCGCAGGTGCTGGGATGGCGGCGGTGAGTACCGGCTATCCAGCGACGCTGGTCGCCCGATGTCGAGAGCTACTGCAGGCCAGTGCTGAGGTTGAGGTCGGTCGATGCGGCCTTGCGCCCGTGATCGGAGCGTTGCGGGCAGCAACGGCAACGCACATCGAGTTGGCAACCTCGAACGGCGGCACCTGGTTGATTCCACTCGCCGAGGTGGCCTGGGTCGAGAGGGTGGCCCGCTAGTTGTTGAGGGTCTCCTCGACGGGCACCACGCGGTTCGATTTCAGCGTGGTGATGATGTCTTCGAGGAGGAAGTGGAACTTGCGTGAATCGGCGAGGCGGCTGGCCGGGAGCCTGCCGTCGTTTGCCATCGCGAGCACCGTTCTTGTGTTGAGGTCGAGGAGCTCTGCCACCTGGGCAGTGTTCAGCAACGGGGGATAGGTCGACCGGACTGCTTCATAACCGTCTCTAGGTTCCTGCATAATGACCACACTAGCGGTCATTGTCGTTTGGATCGTGATACTCTCCACAAATTCCGGTCTTCAGCTGCGCTGAACTCGGGACCTCGCGGCCCTTGCCGCCGATCCTTGTCGCTGCTTTCCTTCGCTTCTCCCTCAGGGGGACGCAACTCGCAGATTGATGCGAGTGGAAGCACAAACGATTGGCGGGAAATGCAAGCACGTCAGGGGCACACGCCCCGAGTACTGGGGCGGCTCGGCCTTCCTCATGCTCTGATGATGATCGCCGGTCTTGCCACCTTCGTACTGGTTGCGTCGGTGCTGCAGGATCGGTCAGAGACCGAACAGGTATGGGTAGCGAACTCAGACGTCGCGGCCGGAGCTGCCATCAAGGAATCAGATCTTGTGGCGGTCGAGGTCGCTTCGGATGCTCCCTTGCTGGCACCGCTGTTGCGCGTGGCCGACGGCGTTCCCGTCGGCCGCATACGCAACGGCGTCGTGGCCGGAGAACCCTTGCTGGCGAGCGATCTCGTGTCGGTCGCCGAATCGTCGGCCGGCCGGACGTTCACGATTCCCATCGCCACGATGGTGGTGGAGGGGCTTGGTTTGATCCGTGGCGACCGTGTCGACGTGATCGGCTTGTTCGTCAGCGGCGGCATGGGTTACGTCGTGGCCGACGTCGAAGTGGTTCGGTTGCCCGGTGCATCGAATTCCGGCGCATTTGCGGCTGCGGGTTCGCGCACCACGTGGGTCACGGTGTCGATCGATGATGCGGAGGCGCTCGCACTGAGTTCCGCCATCGATCGTGGTGAGGTCCAACTCGTCCGGTCGACCGGAGCGGTCGCCATCCGCATCGACGAGCCAGCGGGTGATGAGGCCGTTGGCGATGAGACCGTTAGCGAAGCGGACAACGAAGAAGCGACGTCGACGGCAGGGGCGGACTCGTGACCGGTGTTGTCTCGCTTGGGCTCGCGCTCAGCACGCGTTCGTGGCGCGGTGCCCTTCAACGCCACTGCCGCGATCACGTTGCCGATGTCAACGCCTCGCTGTTGCGTGACGGCATCGATGCTGCGACGGGCGATGTGTCCGTGGTGATGCTCGACGACGACACCAGTTGGCTGTCGCCGCCGGCGATGACTCAGATGCGCGACGTCGGTGTGGTGGTGATCGGTCTCTACGACCCCGCTGAGGCTGATGGCCACGGCGAGCGTCACCTCCAGCGGCTCGGTGTCGATGTCGTGGTGCCGTGCACGCTCGGAACCGAAGACCTCCTTGACGTCGTTCGTTCGGTGGCCCCTGATCCCGAGACTGTTGATCGATTCGCCGAGCTCGTAGAGATCGAGGGGGACCGCATCCCCAGAACCGAGCGGCAGATCATCGCTGTTGGCGGCCCTGCCGGCGCAGGAGCGACCGAAGTCAGTCTCGGATTGTGTCAGCTCTGGGGTGGCATTCGGCCGGTCCTGATCGATGTCGACGAGAGCCATCCATCGGTAGCGCGGCGGCTCGGTCTCGCTATCCACCCCCACATCGTCACCGCGGTCGAAGCGCTCAGGGGTGAACGGCTTTCGCTCGACCCGGCCGCCGCCAACGAGCTCGAGAGTTGTTTGGCTCGTTCGGTGGTGGGTGAGCGGACCCTGCCGTTCGACGTGATTGTTGGGCTGGCATCGCGCGACGATTGGTCGCTGCTGCGACCTGATGATGCGGCATCGCTTGTCGAAGAGTTGGGTGCGCGTTGGCCGCTCGTGGTGGCCAGGTTGGGATCGAACCTCGAAGACCTCAGCCGCCATGGCAACCGCTTTGAGGTGTCGAGAACCGTGGCGAAGCGAGCCACTCGCATTCTCGGGGTCTGCGACGGTACGTCGGTCGGCATCCTTCGATTTCTCGACTGGTTGGTCGACGTGGTGTCCCTCGCCGGTGACACCCCGATCGATGTTGTCATCAACCGGTGTCCGGGTTCGGCGTCTGCGAGGGCTCAGCTTCTGCAGCAGTTGCGGGAGATCGCCGGGCCTCGGATCGGGGACGTTGTCATGTGCAAACGAGACAGCCGAGTGGAGCGAGCTGCATGGGACGGAGCCTTGGTGCGCCACGGCCCGTTCCTGAAGACCTTGGGGTCGCTGCCGTTCGACTCGACCGTTGCCATCCGACCGAACCGCCACGACGTCGCTGGATCGGAGCCATCAGGCGCCGTCGATCGTGATGGTCCTGGTGATGGCGACGCTGACGAGAACGAGGAGGCGGCATGACCACAACGTCACCATTGCCCCGCTCGATGCCAACGTCGGCAAGCCCTCGAGTCGAGACCGTGAGCGCCTACGAGCGGCTGCGGTTCGATTGCCTCGACCAACTGCGGGTGCGCGGTCTCGACACAGCCTCGCCAACCGACGTCCTGTCGATGATTCGTGGTCTCGTCGACCGCTATCAGATCGAGGCGACGTCGAGCGGTGGCCTCCGACCGCTTCACGATCCGTCTGCGATGGTCGAACGTCTTGCGCGATCGCTGCTCGACTACGGGCCGCTCACGCCGTTTCTCGACGGCACAGTCGAATACGAGGAGCTCATCGTCCACGGCGAGGAGGTCAGCTACATCGATACCACTGGGCGATTGGTGGCCCACGACGAGCCGGTCAGCGAGCACGAGGTCGAGCACATCGTCTCGAAGCTGTTGGCCACTGTGGGGTCGTCGGTCGACGAAGGCCACCCCATCGTCCAGACCCAGATCCTCGATGGCAGCGCTCGACTTGGCGTCGTGCTCCCGCCAATCGCTGATCGCATCGACGTCACAATTCGCCGCTATCTCGCCAAGCGCGAGACCTTCGACGAACTCATCGAGTGGGATGCCATCTCGCCAGCGGCGGCTGACCTCTTGACGCTCTCACTTCGAACACCAACGGGCGTCATTGTCACTGGACAGCCAGGTTCAGGGAAGACCACCTTGGCGAATGCCTTGCTGCGGTCGGCAGATCCGAGCCTTCGGGTCATCGTGTGTGAGGACACCCCGGAGCTCTCGGCTGACCATCTCCAGGCGGCCCGTTGGCGGACGAGGCAGGCGGGCCCGGACGGGCACGGCGAGGTCGATCTGCGGACGTTGGTGCGGATGTCGCTCGGCATGCGACCGGATCTGATAGCGGTTGGAGAGGTCAGGGGCGAAGAGGCGTACGAGTTGACGCGAGCTGGCAACGCCGGCTGCGGGATGCTGTCAACGATTCACGCCAACAGCGCCAGGCAGGGCCTACAGGCGCTGGTCTCGACGGCGACGATGGCTGGCCCCAACGTGTCGCCTGATCAGATCCGCTCCGTCTTCAGCTCGATCGTCGACCTCGTGGTGCACACAGCCAAGGAGCCGACGGCGGCAACGGGCACAGGGAGAGGCGGTCGCCGACAGGTGATGGAGATCGTTGCCATCCCACCGATGCAAGGAGCCGAGCTCGACTTCACCGTCGAGCCCATCTTCGTGCGTGAGGATTTTGGAGCGCCGCTGGTCTGGACTGGTAGCCCGCTCCCGACTGAGTTCGAAGTTCGGATGAACCGAGTGTTGCGGCCACTCGGCATGACCGTGAACGAGCTTCTCGACGGGAGCCGGTCTCTCTGATGCGCTTGCTTGCTGCACTCGCCGCTGGTCTCTTCGCCTATCTCGCAGTGGGGGCGCTCTTCGGTGTCACCCCTGCGTGGTTGCGAAAGAACCGCGAAGGTCGACCGTCGTCTGCGTCTCGGCGCGAGTGGCTGCAGCAGGCGAACGCCGATGTGACCCCAGCCCAATTCGTCAGCGTGTCGCTTGGGCTCGGCGTCGCTGTTGGCTTGATCGTCGGGGCCGCCGTCGGCGTTCCGGCGCTCGGCGTCGTCGCTGGTGGAGTTGCCGTTGCGTTCCCCCGGATGGTGTTTGCCCGACGGCGGGATGCGCTCGTGCAGGATCGACTCGCCGCATGGCCAGATGCCATTCGAGACATCATCACTCATCTCCGAGCATCACTGTCGATGCACGCCAGCCTGTGCGAGGTCGGCCGGTCCGGACCTGTTCCGCTTCGCCCCTACTTCAATCGATATGCCGGACTCTCCGGAGCACTTGACCAACGAGCAGCCCTCGAGGTCGTGCGAGAAGATCTTGCCGATCCGATGAGTGACCGCGTGATCGAGGTGTTGTTGGTGGCGTTCGACCAGGGCTCATCGGTCGTGATCGACATCTTGCATGACCTTGCCTCTTCCTCTTCTGAGGACCTTCGATTGCTGGACGAGATCGAGACCCTTCAGTTGGAGACAAAACTCGAGGCCAGGGGCGCCGCAGTTTTGCCATTCGTCGTGCTGGCGATGCTGTGTGTCTTCACTCCCGGCTACCGATCGTTCTACGCCACTCCTGCGGGATGGTTCGTCGTCGCTATCGGATCAGCGATGAGCTTCGGTGGACTGCTCGTCATTCGTCGCTTGGGGCGTGTGCCCTCAGAAGAACGCATCCTTGCCGTCGGGACGCCAACATGATCCCCACGCAGCTGGTCGCTGCGCTGCTCGCGGCGTCGACAGCGGCGCTTGCCGCCCGCATCATCGTCCCCCCGAGGCGAGCGCTCGCTCAGAGGCTTCGGCCGTACGCAGCGTTGTCTCGATCACGTCTCGGGACCGGGTACGCCGACATCTCAGTGGTGTCGCTCACCACGGTCGACGAACGTTCAGCCGTCGGCCGTGTTCTCGGCCCGATTGTCGAGCGGCTGGCCGCGGGCCTCAGCCGGCTGGTCGATGCAGCTGACGCCGAGACCGTCGCCACTCGGCTTCGCCATGCCGGCTTTCGAGATGTCGGGTCCGAGCAGTACCGGATGCGGCAACTCGCCTACACCGTGGCTGGTGTCGGGCTCGGGGCCACGCTTGGCGCAGCGGTCTTCCGCTCGGTTTCACTCACGTTCCTTCTCATCGGTTGCTTCGGGTTTCCCGCTGCCACGATCCAGCGGAACCGCGTCGAGCGGGCGATCCGTGAACGGACCGCTCGGATGCGCAACGAGTCATACACCGTGGCCCAATTGATCGCCGTCCACATTCGCAGCGGGCATGGCCCGGTTGACGCCGTGCGCTCAGTGTGTGCGCTTGGTCGAGGCCCGGTGATCGAGGAGCTTCGAGAGGCCCTTCGATGGATCGGCGGCGGAACCAGCCCCCAGCGGGCGTACGACAAGTTGGCCGAGGCCACGCCCGAACCGTCGGCGGCTCGGTTGTATCGACTGCTCTCAGCCTCGGCTCGCTCTGGCGGTGACATCGGCGAAGCGTTACTCGCGGTCGGCACCGACTTGCGGTCGGAGCGTCGTGAAGAGCTCGCCCGTTGGGCGGTCAAGCGACGAACAGCGATGTTGCTGCCGCTGCTCATGTTCATTGCGCCAGTGATGGTGCTCTTCGTCGGAGCAGCGCTTCCGGCCTTGGTGATGGGGCGATGAAGGGAATGGTGGATAGGCGCTGCGCGCCGGAGCTATTCCTTGGATTCAGCGGGATTCGCACTTCGTGCAGTTCCCTGTCCGCTGGAGTCCTGGGTCGCCTAATCGAGAAACGGTCGGCGCTCTGCGTCGACCCCAAACGTGTGGAGAACACGATGAAGCAAGAAGAGATCACATTGTCCATCGACACCCAGCGAGGTGATCGCTCGTCCGAGCGTGGCGCCGGCGTTGTCGAGTGGCTCGGGATCAGTGCGCTGTCCATTGGCATGCTTGTCGTGCTGTTCACGGCAATGGAGGCACTCGGCCTGGATGTCGTGAACCAGATTCGTGCATCACTCGGCCTCTGAGCGGCGGCACGCCGAACGAGGGTCAGCCACCGTTCCGACATTGGTGGCGTTCGGGCTGTTCCTGACGTTCTTCGTGATCTTCGCTCAGTTTTCCGTCTGGCTCTACGCGAGGGGGACCGTTCGTTCGGCGAGCCTGGAAGCAGCGCGTGCGGCCAGTCCGCTCGAGGCGCTCCCTGGATCGTGTGAGCGTCGGTTCGACGACGTGCGCAACGGCCTGCTCGGGGGAACACTTGGCGAGCAGGTTGGTTCGCCGCGCTGTGAGATCGGACCCGAACTCGTGGTGGTGTCGACTGACGTCGACTTCGAGCCTTGGCTGCCGATTTCACCTGGCTGGTCGTTCACGGTGACGGCAACATCGGTCAGAGAAACGGAGCCAGAGTGAAGAGGCGGAGGGTTGAGAGGAGCGAACGGGGGAGTGTGATGATCGAGTTTCCGATGGTGATCGGCTTGGTGTTGATCCCATTCGGAATGCTTGCGATCTCGGCTTCGACATGGGTCGAACGTCAAACCGCTGCCCGCGACGCAGCGGGTGAAGCGGCGCGTGCCCTGGTGATCGCTGGACCTGAGAGCAGCATCACGCCCGAGCTGGTCGTGCAACAGATCGAGCACGGCTACGGGCTTCCAGCCGGCACGTTGCGGCTGGCGGTGCCAGCCAGCGCTGCAGTACCGGGCGAGTCGATCACGGTGGCGGTGACGGTGGAGATTCCGGCGCTGGCCTTGCCAATTCTGGGGAACATCGGAGCGGTCGACTGGACCGCTGAGCACACCGAGCGCTTTCCTGACTACGGAGCTGACCGTTGAGACGGCGGCGGACCACACGAAACGGTGAGCGAGGAACGATGACGCTCCTCGGGATTGGCATGTCCGTGATGCTGCTGTTTGTCGGTGGCTTCAGCCTCGACCTCTGGCGTGCGCACAGCGAGCGGCGCGCCCTCGCCGAGATGGCCGACGCCGCCGCGGCAGCAGGAGCGAACGGCATCGACACGGCGGTCTATCGATCGACAGGCGAACTGGTCCTCGATCCCAGCCTTGCGGAAGCCTTGGCGTGGGAGAGCCTCGACGGTCAGACAGATCGCAGGGCGCTCGTGGGCACGCCCCAAGTCGGCGCGTCGCCAGAGGTGGTCGTTGTCCAGGTCGAGGGCGAAGTCGAGATGACCCTGCTGCGTGTGCTTTCTGGTGGTGAGCCCTTAACGATCGTGGTCACCGCTGAGGCGGTCCCGGTGCGAGGCCTGAATCCGTAGGAACCGTCACGGGCTCGTCTCAGGAGCTCAGCTTCGCGGGACCTCGCGCCAGGGTTGCCCCTTGAACGGATCTGGCTCTCGTGCCAGGCCCAGTACTCGCTCGCCCACGATGTTGCGCTGGATCTCGGACGTGCCGCCTTCGATCGAGTTCGCCCGCGTCCTGAGGAACTGCTCGATCCAGGCGGCGGCATCGAGGTCGTCAACGTCCCAGGCCATGGCGTCGGCGCCAAGAAGCGCCATCGCTGATTCCTGCAAGGCTTGATTCGACCGGGCTTTGGCGATCTTGCTGATCGATCCCTCCGGACCGGGAGCGTGCCCGGCGGCGGCCCGTGCCTTGGCCCTTTGCGAGGTCAGCATCAGTGTCTGGCCAGCGGCGTAATCGGCGGCAAGCCGTTGCCGCTCGAGCGCACCCAGATCCTTTCGTGCTGCCATTGCTGCGACCTCTTCGAACGGTTTGCCACCGAGGATCTCGTCAGAGGCCTTCCGCTTCTTCTTCACTCCTGACAGCGCATGGCGTTCTGCTCCGAGCGTGGTCATGGCGGCAGCCCAACCTTCACCAACCGGACTGATGCGATGAAGATCGGGGACGCGAACATCGGTCAGGAAGATCTCGTTGAACTCGAGTTGTCCTGCCATATTGATGAGGGGCCTGACCTCGACGCCGGCGGCACGCATGTCGAGCGCGAAGTAGGTGATGCCTTTGTGCTTTGGCTGATCTGGATCAGTTCGCGCGATCAGCATGGCCATCTCAGATTCGTGCCCGAAGGTGGTCCAGACCTTCTGCCCGTTCACGACCCACTCGTCGCCGTCGCGCATCGCCGTGGTGGCCAGCGAGGCCATGTCCGACCCCGCACCCGGCTCTGAGAAGAGCTGGCACCACCGCTCCTCGCCGGAGACGAGAGGAGGAAGCAGCCGAGCCTTCGTCTCATCGCTCGACCACTGGTTGATCGTGGGCGCCGCCAACGGAAGGCCAGACCCTCGGGGAACGTGCGGCACTTCGAGGGTGCCGAGCATTGTGAGCGCAGCTCGAGCGTCCTCTCGGCTGAGCCCTCGTCCGCCTTGACCGGGGGCAAAGTGCGGTGCCACCCACCCCTCCGCACCGAGGGCTCGAACGATTGTCGGGTTGTCGACCTGTGCCTTGCACGCCGCAAGTGCGCCCTCGTCGCCCTTGGTGGCGGCATCGATCCAGCCGTCGGGCAGCAACGATTTCAGCAGTGCTTCGAGCTCGTCCTTGCCGGGGAAGTCCGTCATCGGAAGGACACCTCGCCATCGGCGTTGCGTGCGATGTGCCCACCCGTCGGCGCGGCGAAGTGGGTGCCGAGAACGAGTGAGTGGCCGAACCGTTCCAAGAAGTCACGACGCGTTGCCGATGACTGTTCGCTGTCCCAGTCGAACCTGGTCGCAGCGAGATCCGGAAACGCGAACTGGATCGGATTGTGGGCGGCGTCCCCGGTGATCACGGCATGCTCGCCGCTGCTCTCGATGACGACGGAAACGTGACCCGGCGTGTGGCCAGGCGTCGACACGGTCCGCACCCCAGGAGTGAGGGCATGGTCGAGATCGATGAGATCGACGAGGTCAGCGTCGAGAAGCGGCTGGACCGCTTCAGCCCGGAAGCCATCCCTGTCGCCCTCGGCATCCAAGTAGTCGAGCTCGGCCTTGGTGAACAGATAGCGAGCATTGGGAAACGTCGGCACTCGGTTGCCGTCGACAAGGCGGGTGTTCCACCCAACGTGATCGAAGTGGAGGTGGGTGCACAGAACGATGTCGACAGCTTCGAGGCCGCCGTCGATCGCCTTGGCCAGCCGGTTCGGAAAGAGCGCATCCCCTGGAGCCCGACGAGGCGGGTCGACGCCAACGCAGGTGTCGACCACGATCGTGATGGCGTCGGATTGGATGACGAACGCGTGGAACGACAGCATCAGTTCGTTGTCAGCCGTGATGTATGGATCGATCCAGGGACGGGCAGCAGCGATCTGTGCGTCTGTGACATCGGGGATGAGCTGGTGCCGAGGAACGGCAACTGCCGACTCCTCGACCTTGGTGACAACCACCTCGCCGATCGTCCACACCAGAGTCTCGGCCATTGGATGATCTTGGCAGAGAGCACCGGGGGTGAGCCAGGTGGCCGCACGCTGGGCGTCGATTCAGGACTGCGAGGAAAGCAGGCTGAGCACACTGCGAACAGCGATGGCCAAGCACATGCCGAACACACCAGCGGCAGGCACGATCCACTGTGGATGCTCGGTCGCCGGCAGCTCATTGAGGAGACCCGAGACTGCGGTAGCGATCAGGGCCAGCCCCACGCAAAGGGCAGGAACCGACCAGCCGTCGATGGTCCCTGACGATTCCTGCGTCGACGTGATCTCGTCGAGCTCGAATGGGTCATTGGTAGTGGCTTCGGACGACTCTGTTGCTTCAAACACGGTGCACCTTCAGGTTCCCGAGGCCGATCGTGGCGTCGATGGTGATGACGAGTGGGCTTTCTGGCGCTGGTTCTGGCACACAGAGACCGCCGTTGGTGTTGACCTGGAACGTCCATTGGTCGACGATCTCCAGCATCGGTTCTCCCGTGCTCGGGTCGATCAGGTAGTTATCTGTCTCTTCCTCGAACGCCTGGGTGACCTGCTCGATCGTTTCCACACGAGGACGGGGGTAGCCAGCGGCTTCGACAGCATCGGCGACCTCGATGCCTGTTGCCGATGAGCTGATGGCGACGTTCGAAATCTCTGCGGTGAATCGGAGATCGCTGTCGTCACTGACGATCTCGACGCACTCACGCCCCAGCGCTGCGTAGCTCCGGTTCAAGCCCCAGTCGGCCAGCAGTTCGATCGAGGTCGCATACCACTCGAACTCCTGGAAGACCTCGATGTTGCCGAGCCCGACCTCGCCGATGATCCGGAGCTCCGCCTCTCTCGGCACCCACACATCGACTTGTCCTGCGGTGATACCAACGTGGGCGGTGATCTCGCCAGACGGCGGCAGTTCGGCTCGGCTGAGGTCGACGAGGAGTCCGCCGTATCCCCTTGATGCTCGTATGACGTCGCCGCTCTCGTAGCCGTTTGGCGCAACGGCGAAGGACAGGTCTGGCACCCGATCGGCGCCAGCCACCGAGAAGGCGTACCAAAGCGGAATCAGAGGCAGGACCAACAACATCGTCAGCCACGCTCGGCCTCGCCAGCCGGACAGCATCATCACCGCACCGATGATGAGCAGGGCGCCGTTGACCGCAACGCCAGGGTCGACACCGCCTGCGAGGAGATTGTCGAGAAGGACGCAGGCAAAGCCGTAGGCAAAGATCAGCGACAAGGTGAGAGGCCACAGTTTTGGTGTCCGCGCGGGTCGCCGTGGCGCTCTGACTCTGGGCTCCCGCTGAAACAGTGGCGCTCCCCGAAGCGAACGCCCCCACGTGCGTGCCCGGTCGGACTCGCTCAATGGCTGCGGAGCATGGGGGTCGTGGATCGACGTGGTGCCGTTCGGCTCGGTTTCGTTCTGTTCTGCGGCCACACCCCGGTCGGTCAGCATCGCCACGGCGATGGCGAACAAGACGCCAGCCCAGATCAGCGTCGGTCGCGACAGCAGCAGGAGCGTGAGTGCCAGCACTGCGCCGGCTCCGACGATCTCTTGCTGCGCCGATCGTTGGCCGATGCGGCGAAGCAGCGACTGGTCGGAACGTGAGGGCAAGATCAGCCAGGCGACGAAATAGGCGAGCAACGGAATCGCTCCAGCCCCGGATGCGTCCCGGTTGAGGAACAGCGTCGCCGCCACCAAGCCGAGCCGGATGAAGAGCGGGTCGACATTGAGCCGTTCGGCCACGCCCCCGGCCACGCCAGCGACGTAGCGATCTCGGGCGCTACGGAACACACCGAGTCGGCGACGAGGCGTCTCGGCTGCCGCACCGAGAGCATTGCTCGGGTCGGGTGGGTCTGCGATGGCAGATGGGGGAGGCGGATCGACGGTCATGAGGTTCAGCATGAACGCCTCGGACCGAATCGAACATTCGGGTCATCCCGGATTCCTCGTCGCAATTGAATCAGGGTGATCCCTGATGGTTGCGCGGCTCACGAACTGCGACAATGGCGGGGTCATGACTGAACAGCCCACGATGAATGCGCGCTTGTCGCGCCAAGACCCGTTGGCGCTCGGCGTCGCCAGCAAAGTGAGCGGCCGCTTGGGTGTGTCCATCGCCGTCGTGCGAGTTGCGTTCGTCCTCCTCGGGCTCGCCATTGGTTGGGGAGTGCTTCTCTACTTGATGCTGGCGGCACTGCTGCATGGCCGAACGGAGCCTGGGCCGCGGCCGGTCACTCTTTTCCGCAATCTCGGGGTTGTCGTCCTGACCGCAGCGCAGTTGCTCGTTGTCGAGGACCTATTTGATGCTTTCCCAGCGATGCTCCTGTGGCCTGCCGGGCTTGTGATGTTCGCGATTGTTCTCGCCGACCCTGACCGCGACGCCGACCCGTTTCGGCGCCAGTCGATGGTGGGGCGTGTCGTCGCTGGTGCGGTCTTGATGATCGCTGGCCTGCTCACCGCCCTCGCTGGCACGGATGATTTGGGGTCGTTGTGGCGGGCTGGTGTTGCTGCGCTGGTTCTGGTCAGTGGCATCGCCCTCGTGTTGGCGCCGTGGCTCCGGCGAGTGCTCTCAGTTGCCGATACCGACCGTCGCGATCGCATCAGGGCTGAGGAGCGTGCCGACATCGCCGCTCACCTCCACGACTCGGTGCTGCAGACACTCACGCTGATCCAGAATCGGGCGGGAGATCCGCAACTCACCGCTGCCCTCGCGCATCAACAGGAACGCGAATTGCGACGCTGGCTCTATGGATCTGACGACCAGGCTGACCGCACTGTGTCGTTTCGAGCCGCACTCGAGCGGGTCGCGGCCGATGTCGAGGATCAGTACCTCAAGATCGTCGAGTGCATCGTCGTTGGCGACACGCTCGACGAAGGTGAGGGGCTCGGAGTCGGAGCGCTGGCCGTTGTTGGAGCGGCACGAGAAGCCATCGTCAACGCTGCCAAGTTCGCCGACATCCCGATGATTTCGGTTTACGCCGAAGTGACCGAGGAAGCATTCCTCGTCTTCGTCCGCGACCGAGGCGTGGGGTTCGAAGTCGCTGCAGTGTCGAACGACCGTCACGGGTTGTCCGATTCGATCTGCGGTCGCGTCGAACGTCTCGGTGGTCAGGCAATGATCCGATCGTCGCCAGGTAGCGGGACTGAAGTCCGAATCGAGCTCTCGAGATGACGGCCCCCCTCGAAGGAACGATCGGCGAGGAAAGCTCGGCGGTTCGCGTGCTCGTGGTCGACGATCATGCGTTGTTCAGGCAAGGAGTGATCGCCGGGCTCGGTGAGATCGAAGCGCCGGTCGAGATCGTGATCGTTGGCGAGGCAGATGACGTCGACTCTGGCATTGCCGCGGTGCTGGAACATGACCCCGATGTCGTTCTGCTCGACGTGCACCTCACCTCTGGCTCGGGGGCTCGGATCATCGAAGCGTCAGCGGTGACAAACCCGAACGTTCGCTTCCTTGCCCTCTCGGTGTCCGACGCCCCCGAAGATGTGTTTGGCGTCGTTCGAGCGGGAGCTCGCGGGTACGTCACGAAACGCATCGACAGCGCAGAATTGGCTGAATCGATCGCCGCCGTTGCCGAGGGCCATGCGGTGTTCTCGCCCAGGCTCGCCGGTTTCGTTCTCGACGCATTCACGGGTTCCGCCAGCTCTGCTCAACCGGAGATTGGCGGAGCGGTCGATGCAGCGGAGCCTGATGTCGAGCTGGATCGGTTGTCACCCCGTGAGCGCGAAGTCATGCAGTTCCTGGCCAGGGGCTATGCGTACAAAGAGATTGCAGCTGACCTCCATATCTCGGCCCGCACGGTCGAGAGCCATGCCTCTGCCGTCCTTCGGAAGCTCCAGCTTTCCAGCCGGCATGAACTCACGCATTGGGCCGCCAAGCGTCGCATCGTTTGAACGCACGCACGACCCGCACGTAGGTTTGCCCCATGGCACTCGACGCACTTCCCGCAGAATTCATCGGCACCCTTTCCGCTCGCACCAATGACGTGGAGCGGCCGATCGTTCCCGGCGGTCCATTCGGCACGAAGGTCGTTGCGACGGTCTCTGCCGCCACATTCGTTGGCCCCAAGATCAACGCCGCCGCTCCTGAGGGAGTCGCTGCCGGCGATTGGCTCACGATCCTTGCCGACGGCACCTTCGCTCTCGATGTCCGCTTCTCGCTTCGGACCGACGACGGCGCCGACATCTACGTCACGTACACGGGGTTCGGCACCCGCAACGAGGACGGCACGGCCAGCATCCGCACGGCCCCGCGTTTCGAGACCGGCGACGAGCGCTATGCCTGGCTCAACAATCGCTTCACGGTCGCAATGGGCACGACCACCCCAGACGGCGTCGAGTACGACGTCTACGCCGTCTGACGGTTCTGCCGGGGGCGACGACTCAGACGAGGGGCCACGGGTAGCGCTGGCCGCCGGTGTCGTCCTCGGGGAATCGACCCTCGTGCAGTACGGCCCTGGCGCGGCTGACCATCGCGTCGACTTCAAACGTGTCAAGCAGACGAGCGAGCGAGTCTCGCGGCCCGGTGTCGACGAAGCGTTCGATCGCCTCCATCGAAGCTTTGGGGATCTCTTCGTCGACAAAGTCCCACATGACCGTTCGAAGCTTGAATTGCGCATGGAACGCCAGGCCGTGATCGATCCCGTAGATCCGACCATCGCCGCCGAGCAGGCAGTGACCTGCCTTGCGATCAGTGTTGTTCGCTATCAAATCGAGCACGCACAGCTGACGGAGATCGTCGGCGCCGACGCCCGCTTCCATGATGGTGAAGTAGTGCTCGGAGAAGTGGGCCTTCACGAACGCCTGAAGCGAGCCGGGTCCAAGCTCGGCATCGACCAACAGGGTCGGCGGAATGACGGCGAAGCCGAGTTGGTCGGCCAGCTCAAACATTGCGACTTCTCGCTTGTAGAGCCCGTCTGGGAAGTCCCAGAGCGGCCGTTCGCCCTGCAGTGGCTTGTAGATCGCACGGTGGCTGCGGTCACCCTTGGTCATCGTGACCAGCAACGTGGCGTTGGAGCTGTAGGGCATGCGGCCCTCGATCTCCATGTCGCCGATGGCGAGCAGCTCAGTCAACTCGTCGATCGGAAGATCGAACGCCTCGCCATCGTCTGGTGGATCGATCGTCGCCATCGTCAGTTCAGGCGAGGGCAGGCGTGGCCGCCTGGGCTCTCGGGCTGACCGCAGAGCCGGCACGGGGGCCGGCCAGCCGACATGAGGGTTTCGGATGCTGCGATGAAGGCAGCAGCCTGCGCCACCGAGAGGTGAATGCGGAGCTTGGCAGTGTCTGGCTCGCTGAGGAACTCGTCGATGGGGTTGTCTTCGTCATCGAAGTCTTCTTCCAAAGCGATTTCTTCGACAACCAGAACCACTTCGTTGTCGGACTCGTCGACCCCGACGGCGATCTGACCGACGACCCACTCAGGCAGGGCAGGCTCGATCAGGGGAACGGGCACGGTCGACTGTGGCTCAGGCGACGGGAGGTCGGAGATGACGGTTTGCAGGAACGTGGCCAACGCCGACACCTGCTGCTTCTCGAGCTTGACCGAGACGTAGTGGTTCGTGTCGCCTGCCTGCAGATAAAAGACCCGTGCACCTGGCTCGCCAACGGCGCCGGCGGTGAAGTGTGTGACTTCTCGGAATTCGAAGGACTCGCTCATGTCATGTTGGGTGGGGGAGAGATCGTGGGTGAGACAAAGCGGCGATCAGCTGGGCACGAGGGCGGACAAATCGTCGCCCATCGAATTGACGCCGAGGACAACGGGCCCGCCGCTGGTGTAGAGGATGGCAGTGATCGAGCAAGGACCAACGACGATGCGCTGGAAGAGGTCGAGGTGCGTGCCCATGGCGTGAGCGACCGCTGCCTTGATCGTGTCGGCGTGCGAGACGCACACGATGGTGCCGCCCGGGTGGAGGTTGCGCAGCTTGTCGAGCGCGCTGACCATTCGGGTCTGCATCTCGATGAAGCTCTCGCCGTTGGGGAAGCGGAACGTGGACG
>RCMY010004199.1_pt1 | contig 21833 bp, 22 predicted proteins | sample 2041341 | NCBI WGS metagenome assembly RCMY01 (sample SAMN09708234, study PRJNA481090) | Marine sediment metagenome, whole genome shotgun sequencing project.
TGGTTGTAGATGAATACGGCTCAGTAAGCGGTCTGGTAACCATGGAAGATGTGATCGAGACACTGCTAGGGCTTGAAATAGTTGATGAAAGCGATAATGTTGAAGATTTACAGATCCTTGCACGTGAAAATTGGAAAGTTAGGGCGAAACGATTGGGGATTATTGATGAAGATATCAAAATAGACTAATGGAAACTGCTTTCATACATACGCCTTTAGGAATTGCCAAATTGGAAGGTGACGAGAGCGGTTTAGCTTCGATTTCTGTTTTAAATGATGATATACCCATTAGTACAGTAATTCCTGAATTGCTTGAAGATGCCGTCTATCAGCTTCAAGAATATTTTGAAGGTCAACGAGAATCATTCAGTTTAAAACTAAGTCCAAACGGGACCGATTTTCAAAAAAGAGTATGGGATGCACTTCAAGATATCCCTTACGGCAAAACAGTTTCCTATTTGGAGTTATCCAAGAACCTGGGCGATGTAAAAGCCATTAGAGCAGTTGCGGCAGCGAACGGGAAAAATCCGTTATGGATTGTTATTCCTTGTCATAGGGTTATTGGTAGTGATGGTTCTTTGACTGGTTATGCAGGTGGTCTTCATCGTAAAAAATGGTTGTTAGACCATGAGAGTCCTGCAAAGCAACAATCCCTCTTTTAGATTTTACAAACTACACAGTCTATTTTTCTTTTTCTTTTGATTAGAAGTACACCATTAGTTTATTTCATCGAACATTTTTGGTCTTAAATTGAGTTTTTCGATCTTATTCGTCCTTAAAAAGTTTCACTGTACAAACCACTTGGTCAGTTTTGTGTATTTTTGTCTTTTTCCGCTATTTCATCAATTTTTGAGTTAAAATTTACCTGCTTTAGCCTTAAATCCATATCCGATTTTGTTCGTATATTTATTTTATGCTTTATAAACTCCATTTAGAAAATATCTTGTTTTTGGATATTGAAACAGTTCCTGAGGTTGAAAATTACGAGGATTTAGCTGAAACGAAAAAAGAGTTGTGGGAACATAAATCACAATATCAGCGAAAGGATGATGTTACAGCAGAAGAATTTTATGAACGCGCAGGTATATGGGCCGAATTTGGGAAAATCATTTGTATTTCTGTTGGCTATTTCAACATTAAGGGAGATAAGAGGGAGTTTCGGGTAACTAGTTTCTTTGGGGAGGAATCTAAATTACTCAGAGATTTTAAAAACCTATTGAATACCCATTTTAAATATCCTAAGAATTTACTATGCGCCCATAATGGTAAGGAATTCGATTTTCCCTATATAGCCCGCCGTATGATCATACACGGTATAAACTTACCTTATAAACTTGACCTCTTTGGGAAAAAACCTTGGGAAGTTCCGCATCTAGATACAATGGAGTTATGGAAGTTTGGTGATTACAAGCATTATACTTCGCTCAAATTAATGGCTAATATATTAGGCATACCCTCACCCAAGGAGGATATTGATGGTAGTATGGTTCGCGATGTTTATTATGTAGAAGAAGATTTGGATCGTATAGTAACCTATTGCGAGCTTGATGTAGTGACCACAGCACAGGTTTTTTTAAGGCTACGAAATGAGGAATTATTGGTAGATGCTGAAATAAAGAAAGTTTAATGACAATCATATAACTATACAATGGAGTTTTTTAGAATAGTTGATATACATACTACAGAACAAAATATTCAAGAAGTACTTATCTTGGAGAAATTGGAGGAAATGACCAATGAACTTGTTCTACTGGACTTAATTGATGATAAATCCGCTTCAATCGGTGGTGTTTGGGGCGAGTTTAACTTAGAGCGCAGTACAATAAATGGTGGCTTGCGCTTTGCCTTAAAAGAATGCCCGAATGCCCTTGCTTGGACCATTACTACTGGTTATCCACCTGCGATTAATTCAATAGTGATTCATCTAACCCTGAATCGAATAGAAAAGTCAAAGGATTTTATTGAAGAAGTTGAAGAATTTCTTGAAAATCATTGTATGAGGCTCAATACAATCTTTTTGAATAAGAAATTCATTCCTGCTATTAAAGATTAATCCTAAGCGTTGTACTTCAATTGAATATAAACTGGAAAGTGATCGCTATAGCCCCCTATGTATTTGCGGCCGGCATAAGTGCGAAATGGAGTTCCCTTGTATTTTCCCTTCCGCTCCGTTAATAGAATATCATCAAAAATATTGGCATGGGCGAAACTATGGGTGCCTTTCTCATAATTGAAAAAATTATGGGAGACCAGAATCTGGTCGAACATACTCCAGCTTCTTCTGTAATTAGCACTCCCCCGTTCAGTAGACCTAAGTTTTTCCATGGGATTATAAAGATTAGAGTCCTTTATCAACAATTGAATACTATTAGAATCCGGATTATCATTGAAATCTCCCATGATGATATAATTTGGGTTTACAAATTGCTCCTCAATTTGGGTCATTTTAAGTTTTATGGTCTTTGCTGCCTCTACCCTTTTATAATCCGTTTCTATATCCCCAGTGCGCCGTGATGGCCAGTGGTTCACAAAAACATGTACTTCTTCACCATTCAGCTTACCGTGTACGTAAAGAATATCACGTGTAGTATCCCTTTCACCTTTAGCATTATATACCATCAATGCAATAGGTTCAGAAAATAGAACTTCAAAATATTCTTTATGATAGAGTAAACCAGTATCTATTCCGCGTTCATCTGGCGAGTCATAATGTACATAATGATAAGCTGTATTTCGTAAAGGATCAGCATTTATCAAGTCCTGTACCACCATTTCATTTTCCACTTCTGCAATCCCAACTAAGACAGGTGGTCTTTCTGTTGAATCCACACCGATTTCAGAAATGGTCTTCGCTAATTTAAACACCTTCTTCTTATATCTTTTGGGTGTCCACTTTTTAAATCCCTTTGGTGTAAAATCGTCATCCAAGGTATTTGGATCATCAATCGTACCAAATAGATTTTCAAGGTTGTAGAATGCAATCGTATGAAGATTAGGCTTCTTTTTTCTCTTGAAAAGTGAAAATACCATGCATTTTATTTAAGGGGATTCAAATTTACAAAAATAGCTCGGTCAGTATTATGTAAATTTGCATATTAATTAAAACTATGATAGAAAAGAAATCCATTGAATACGAAAAAGCTGTCCTGATTGGTGTCATCAATAGGGCGCAAAATGAAGAAAAGGTAAACGAATATCTTGATGAGTTGGAGTTTCTAACTTATACTGCTGGGGGCGAAGTCGCCAAGCGTTTTGTACAACGTGTAGATGTGCCTAATCCCAAGACATTGATAGGGAGTGGTAAAATGAAAGAAGTTGAGGACTTTGTTGAGGAGAACGAAATAGGGTCTGTCATCTTCGATGATGAACTTACACCAGGGCAACAGCGCAACATAGAAAAACAACTGAGATGTAAGATTTTAGACCGTACAAGTTTAATCCTCGATATTTTTGCACAAAGGGCACAAACCAGTTATTCAAGAACACAAGTAGAACTAGCGCAATACGAATATCTTTTACCACGGCTAACCGGTCTATGGACACACTTGGAGCGACAAAAAGGGGGTATAGGAATGCGTGGTCCAGGTGAAACTGAGATAGAAACCGATAGGCGTATTGTACGTGACCGTATTTCACTGCTAAAGAAAAAACTTACTAAAATAGACCGACAGATGGAAACCCAAAGAGGGAATAGAGGGGCTCTGGTACGAGTTGCTCTTGTGGGTTATACCAATGTAGGGAAATCTACATTGATGAATGTAATTAGTAAGAGTGATGTTTTCGCGGAAAACAAGCTCTTTGCCACCTTGGATACCACCGTACGCAAAGTGGTTATTGGCAACCTCCCCTTTTTATTGAGTGATACTGTCGGTTTCATTCGAAAGCTCCCTACACAATTGGTCGAAAGCTTTAAAAGTACCTTGGATGAAGTGCGCGAAGCAGATCTTTTATTACATGTAGTTGATATTTCGCATCCTAACTTTGAAGAACATATAGATTCTGTGAACAAAATATTAGGTGAAATTGATAGTGCAGATAAAAAGACCATCATGGTTTTCAATAAAATTGATCAATACAAACACGAAACAATCGACGACGACGATCTGGTCACTGAAAGATCCGCCAGACATTTTACAATTGATGATTGGAAAAGCACATGGATGCAGCGAATGGGTGAGAATGCATTGTTCATTTCAGCTTTGAAAAAAGAAAACCTGGATGAATTCCGAAAGCGGGTCTATAATGTAGTTAGGGACATTCACGTCACTCGTTTTCCGTATAATAATTTTCTATATCCAGAGCACTTAGACCAATATTAAATAGCTTAATACTAAATATTTAGTGTAGTTCATCGAGGAAATCGTACCGTTAATTTTTTCACCACATTTTACCCTAGATTCACAACATATTTTAGGGCAAATCGCTATATCAACATATCTTTACATAGTAATTAAGTGATAGTGTTGACCCCAAATCATAGCATGAACTTAACCGAAAAAAAGTGAAGGTTTCCCCAAACTGACACAAACCCTATAAAAAGCTAATACCCAATATTACAAACCTACTTTACTAAAAAAAAGCCCCTCAATTGAGGGGCTTTTTTTATGTCAACGTTAGTAATTAAACTTTTATGCACCTAAAAATAATGCTGTTCATCGGAGAAATTAACCACTCATATTTTTCACAACATTATAAGACAGGTTCACAACAATAATTTAAAAATCTCTTTAATCGGACGTAGATTTACATTGTAATTAAGTGATAGTGTTGACCCCAAATCAAAACATGAACTTAACCGAAAATAAGTGAAGGTTTCCCCAAACTGACACAAAACCTATAAAAGCTAATACCAAATTTTACAAACCTACTTTACTAAAAAAAGGCTCTTCTAACGAGGAGCCTTTTTTAGTTTATATGCTAGACCATTCCGAAATTTTGTGTTGATTATTTGTATTTCATCGATTATGACATACATTTTGTCGTGTTTTACAACATTTATGCGACTCTTCACAACAAAAATTTAGAGGTGAGCAACCTTGAAATTACATTCGCCCTGTATTTATGATTTTAGTATTTGATCCCAAATAAACCTATAACTTGACCGATAATTAGTATTTGAAAATTACCCAGTCTAAATTTAACCTAAAGCATATTATTTTTGACTGATTAACCCAATTTTACAAAATCCTACTTAACAAAAAAAGCCCTGACGAAAACGTCAGGGCTTTTATTTTTTAGAATGCGTTATTTATAAGGAATAGTTAAGCCCAAATAACCAATAGCTTTGAATCTTGTTATCAACGTTGTCAAATGTTGCAGTTGCATCCGGAACTGGTCCAGTTAAAGCAAAATTAAGTGCTTCTTGTTTGTTGTCCCTTAGACCAAATTCAAATCCTAGACCAATTCCTTTCCATAGGGTATAGCCAAAAGAGTTGTTCCATTGCCAATTTGAATAATTCGAACTCTTATAACTCTGAAATGCAGATAGGTTGGTTTTAAAGTTTACAGCACCTAATTTCTTTGTATAATCGACCATAATTTTTGCTCCCAAGGAAGATTCAAAAACACTATCCCCACTACTAAATACGAAATTGTAGTTCAAAGGATGAACCACAACAACCATATCGGGAATTGGCAGCCATGTAGCACCCACACCAAAATCAAGATAACCGGGATCATTGAAATTATTGATAAGTGTTGTTCTGTATTCCGCTAAGGCGGAAACGGCAAATTTTTCATTCAACTTACGTCCATATAGTGAACTCAAACCAAATACATCCGTTGTGCCATTAAAACTATCACTATCGGTATCGATATCCTTATTGTCAAGTTTTACCCATTGCAAGTTTATACTACCTGAGTTTCTCCAAAAGAATTTCTCACGGTTAAGATTGGCAAAGGCATTCAAAGTAGCTCCAATATTCCCTGAAGAATTGTTGGGGGCACCTTGGGCATACCAATTGTTAAAACCTGATAAATTAGCGCCAATGGTACCAAAAGCACCTTTTTTCCATCCTGGAAGAGCATCAATTTGTGCTTGTAGGGCATCTACCCTACCTTGAATTGCTGAAATGGAATCATTTTTGGGTCCTTGCAATGCTTTGAGTTCATCTGCAGTTTGTGCAAAGGTGAATGTCATACCGGCAAACAATGCCAATGCGACGAATACAATTTTCTTCATAATGTTAATCTTTAGTGTTTATTTTATGTTAATGTGGAACAAATGTATGAATTGTTAACAATAAACAATCAATGTTATTAACAATTATTATTTTTTGAAAAGCGGCACTGAAGAGCATGCCTCACCGTACATGATGCTTTTTGCAATAGGCAAAAGTTTTTGAGTTATCCACAAATAAGCGTTCTGTGGAACTGGTTTGTTACTGCACCCTTTTATGATAACAGATTTACCATTAAACTGGGTTAAATCTAAATTTTCAATGATGGCCTGGTAGTTACTTGTCTCCAGATCTTCCAAGCTCCCTTGTACCACATTTCTTGTGAATGGTTGTAATTTGGTTGCAATCAACATATATGCCCAGCCTGGAACAATTGCATCCGTTGAACAGTGAATGGCTACATATTTATTCAGGTATTGACTCCAATCATGTTCGGCAATATTTACCCGAAATTCCTTTTCGCGAAGCACAAATCCTTCATAAAGCCAATCTTTGATATCCAACAATACCCGCTCTCCAATTGGATAATAGTCTTCCAGGTCAATTGTCTTTAATTGACTCTGGGCAACACGATTTATAATTTCCTTTTCCATGGAGTATCAGATTTCTCAAAAATGGATTCACTCCTACGGAGGAATGGCAATTAAGGTGATCTAAAGCATTCCCAGCTCTAACTTGGCTTCTTCACTCATTAAATCTTGGGTCCATGGTGGATCAAAAGTTATCTCAACCATGGCATCTTTTACGGCATTGAGTGATTTCACCTTTTCCTCTACCTCAACAGGAAGCGTTTCTGCAACCGGGCAATTAGGGGATGTAAGGGTCATTAAAATCTTTACATCGTAATCCTCGTTAACAAAAACGTCATATATCAACCCCAATTCGTAGATATCGACAGGAATTTCAGGATCATAGATTGTTTTCAAGACCTGTACTATTTTCTCTCCCAATTCTTGGGTATTTATTACTGTTTCGCTCATTTTATCAACTTTGATTCAATTGTGTTTGGTAGGCAATTGCGTACAATTTTAACTGTTTTACCATACTTACCAAGCCATTGGCCCGAGTTGGTGACAAATGTTCCTTTAAGCCAATCTCATCAATAAAATTGGTGTTGGCATCAATGATATCCTGTGGTTTTTGATTACTAAAAACACGTATCAATATAGCAATGATCCCTTTGGTTATTATGGCATCGCTATCTGCAGTAAACACAAGTTTATCGCCTTCAAGCTCTGCATGAACCCATACCTTACTTTGACACCCTTTGATAATATTATCATTGGTCTTGTATTTTCCATCGATCAAAGGAAGTGATTTGCCCAACTCTATCATATATTCATAGCGCTGCATCCAATCTTCGAACATGGCGAATTCATCAACTATTTCTTCTTGTATATCCTTAATACTCATTACCTGACTTTATGCAAAAATACAATATGTATAAATGGCTTTCAATTAAAAGGTCTACTGCGGGCAAGCTGTTTATTCAAGCATTGCCTTAGCGCGCTTTACTCCGGATACCATTACATCAATCTCTTCTTTCGTATTGTAAAAACTAAAACTGGCGCGTACAGTACCCGGGATTTTGTAAAAATCCATTATGGGTTGTGCACAATGATGGCCCGTGCGCACTGCAATCCCAAGTTTATCTAAAATTGAACCAATGTCATAAGGGTGAATTCCATCTATATTAAAAGAAATGACAGAAGTCTTATTTTTTGAAGTCCCGTAAATACGTAACCCATCAATGGTCAATAATTGTTCAGTAGCATAAGCCAACAATTCATTTTCGTAGGCAGCTATGTTATCAAAACCAATAGCATTCATATAATCCAATGCAGCACCAAAAGCTATAACACCACAAATATTAGGTGTTCCCGCTTCAAATTTATGGGGCAGTTCGGCATAGGTGGTTTTTTCAAAAGTAACCTCGGCGATCATTTCACCACCTCCTTGGTAGGGTGGCAGTTTCTTCAACCATTCTTCTTTGCCATACAAAGCGCCAATGCCCGTAGGTCCACACATTTTATGGGCAGATACGGTATAAAAATCCACATCCAACTTTTGAACATCTGCCTGAATATGGGGCGCAGCTTGGGCGCCATCAATCAATACCGCGGCATCAATTTCATGGGCGGCATCGATTATTTCTTCTATAGGATTTATTGTTCCTAATGCGTTGGATACGTGATTACAAAAAACCAACTTGGTTTTATCGGACAATAATTTATGGTATTCATCTAAAATCAATTCCCCTTCCTCGCTCATGGGAATTACCTTAAGTATGGCTCCTGTTCGTTCACACAACATCTGCCAAGGAACAATATTGGAATGGTGCTCCAAGGCCGAAACGATAATCTCATCCCCCTTTTTTAGAATGGATGAAAATCCGCTAGCAACTAAATTTATACTGTGGGTTGTACCAGAAGTGAAAATAATCTCGTAAGAATTGGCTGCATTGAAATGCTTTTGAATCTTAATCCTAGCCTGTTCATATTTATCAGTCGCTTCCTGGGATAGCGTATGAACCCCACGGTGAATATTAGCATTATAACTACTATAATAGTCAACTATTGCGTCAATTACCTGCTGGGGTGTCTGTGAGGTGGCTGCGTTGTCAAAATAGACCAAGGGTTTACCGTTAACCTCTCGATTAAGGATTGGGAAATCATTTCGAATTACTTGTGGATTGAAAGAAGCCTTTTCCATTTTACAAATCAAACCCCAAACTCACGCCCAACTTTTCAGCTATAAGTGTGTTTATTCTTGTTTTCAACTCAGGTATACGGACACTTTCCAAAACGTTATTTGCGAAAGCATACATTAACAACGCTCGAGCTTCCTTTTTTGGGATACCACGCGATTGAAGATAGAAAAGGGCATCTTCATCTAACTGCCCAATTGTACAACCGTGTGAACATTTTACATCATCAGCAAAAATCTCCAACTGCGGTTTTGTATTGATCGTTGCCTTATCGCTGATCAAGATATTATTATTCTGCTGAAAAGCATTGGTCTTTTGGGCAATTTTATCTACGATGATTTTCCCGTTGAAAACTCCCGTCGAATTCTCACCATAAATACCTTTATAGTCCTGATGGCTCTCACAATTTGGTTGAATATGATGCACCAATGTATGATGGTCTACATGTTGTTTATAACCCAAAATAGTAATGCCCTTCATTGTCGAATCTATATACTCCCCGTTTTGATAGAAATTCAGATTATTTCTTGTAAGTTTTCCGCCGAAAGAGAAGGTATGCACTTTTACGACACTTTTGCTTTTTTGATTAATGAAGGTATTATCGATCAAAGAGGCAGTTTTTGCATCGTTCTGGACTTTATAATAATCAACGATGGCATTTTCAGCAGCGAATATCTCTGTCACTGAATTTGTCAAAACTTCATTCGAAGTCAAGCTTTGATGTTTTTCGATAACCTGAAGTTCCGCATTTTCCTCAGCAACAATCAGATTCCTTGGCTGCAACATCAATGAAGCTTCATTCCCCGTTGAAAAATGCAATATTTCAATCGGTTTTTTGGGCATTTTGTTTTTGGGAATATAAATAAAGGCTCCTTCCCTACTAAATGCCGTATTTAAAGTGGTTAGCGAATCATCTTTTGATGCAATTTTATTGAAATAAACATCGATGACCTGCTTATACATGGGTTTGGTCAATGCCGCACTCATTAAGCAAATATCAACACCATCATGCGTTGTTTCGGAAAGAAACGAAGAGTAGATGCCATCAATAAAAACGATTTTATAAGTATCAATCTCCTGTAAGAAATATTTCTTCACGTCTTTATACTCCAAGGCATTGACTTCTTTCGGGAAGATGCTAAAATCTATTTTCTGAAGACCTTTCAATGAAGTGTATTTCCAAGCTTCCTCTTTTTTGGTAGGAAAGCCTTTGGCCTCAAAGTTCTTAATTGCCTCTGAACGTATATCATGAATTGGATGCTCAACATCAACCTTGTTCTCAAAGGCCATAAATGAAGAAACCAGTTTATCTTTTAAATCCATCTTTTAATACTTGTCATTCCTGCGAAGGCAGGAATCTCATTAATTCTATCTCCTTATTCTTTGGATTCCTGCCTTCGCAAGAATTACAGAACTTGGGTTACACCGTAGCACCGTTTTTGATCCAATCGTATCCTTTGTCCTCCAATTCGTGGGCTAATTCCTTATCCCCTGATTTTACAATCTTACCTTCGTGCAAAACATGCACAAAATCCGGTACGATATAATCCAACAATCGCTGATAGTGAGTGATAACGATAACTGCATTATCCTTACTTTTTAATTTATTCACACCATTTGCAACAATACGCAGGGCATCAATATCAAGACCAGAATCAGTTTCATCCAAAATGGCCAATTTAGGCTCCAGCATCGCCATTTGAAAAATCTCATTTCTTTTCTTTTCCCCTCCTGAAAAGCCTACATTCAAGGAGCGTGACAAAAACTTACGGTCAATTGCCAATAATTCGGATTTCTCACGAAGCAATTTCAGCATTTCATTGGCTGGCATATCCTCCAACCCTTTTGCTTTCCGAGTTTCGTTAATTGCCGTTTTTATAAAGTTGGTTACTGAAACCCCGGGGATTTCTACAGGATACTGAAAAGAAAGGAAAATACCCTTATGGGCTCTTTCTTCTGGAGCAACATCCTCAAGATCTTCACCATCTAATACTACATTCCCCTCGGTTACTTCATATTCTTCTTTACCAGCAATAACAGCAGCCAAAGTGCTTTTGCCTGACCCATTAGGACCCATAATGGCATGAACTTCCCCTGCATTTACTTCAAGGTTTATGCCCTTTAGTATCTCGTTACCATCTATACCTGCATGCAGGTTATTAATTTTTAACATCTTCAAGTTTTTAATATAAATATTATCCAACTGAGCCTTCCAGGCTTATTTCCAATAATTTTTGAGCCTCAACGGCAAATTCCATGGGTAATTTGTTCAAAACTTCCTTGCTAAAACCATTTACGATTAAAGCAATGGCCTTTTCAGTTTCAATACCCCGCTGATTGCAATAGAATATCTGGTCCTCACCAATCTTACTGGTAGTCGCCTCATGTTCTATTTGAGCAGTCTTGTTTTTAACCTCTATATATGGGAAAGTATGCGCTCCGCAATCGTTCCCCATTAAAAGGGAGTCGCATTGCGAAAAGTTCCTGGCATTTTTTGCCCGACTATTCACCTGTACCAAACCTCGATAACTGTTTTGTGATTTTCCTGCGGAAATACCTTTGGAAATAATGGTACTTCTGGTATTCTTGCCCAAGTGAATCATTTTAGTGCCAGTATCGGCCTGTTGATAATTATTGGTAACCGCAATGGAATAAAACTCACCAATTGAATTATCCCCTTTTAAAATACATGAAGGGTATTTCCATGTAACAGCAGAACCAGTTTCAACTTGCGTCCATGAAATTTTTGCATTCTTCTCACATATACCGCGCTTTGTTACAAAGTTGTAAACCCCACCTTTGCCTTCTTTATTACCTGGGTACCAGTTTTGTACCGTTGAGTATTTTATTTCGGCATTATCTAATGCAATCAACTCAACCACAGCGGCATGCAATTGGTTTTCATCTCTTGATGGTGCAGTACAGCCTTCTAAATAACTCACGTAGCTACCTTTATCGGCAATTACCAAGGTTCGTTCAAACTGACCTGTACCTCCTTCATTAATTCTAAAATAGGTAGATAATTCCATAGGACACCTTACGCCTTTTGGAATGTAACAGAAAGAACCATCTGTAAAGACCGCAGAATTTAAAGCAGCATAAAAATTGTCTTTTTGTGGAACAACTGTACCCATGTACTTTTTAACCAACTCCGGATACTCTTGGATTGCTTCTGAAATAGGCATGAAGATAATGCCCTTTTCTGCTAAGGTCTTTTTGAAAGTCGTTGCTACCGAAACCGAATCTACTACAATATCAACAGCTACATTTTGTAATTTCTTTTGCTCATCAATAGAAATTCCTAATTTTCGATACATTTCCAACAAATCGGGATCCACATCGTCCAATGATTTACTGGGATCTGCTGCTTTAGGAGCGGAATAGTAACTGATAGCCTGAAAATCTGGTTTCTCATAACGAACATTTGCCCATTCCGGTTCTTCCATTTTTTCCCAAATACGAAAAGCTTCCAAACGCCAATCGGTCATCCATTGAGGTTCGTTCTTTTTTTTGGAAATTGCAAGAACAATGTCTTCATTTAATCCTTTCGGAAAAGTATCTGACTCAATATCAGTATAGAAACCATATTCATACTCCTTGGTTTCAAGCTCTTTCTTTAATTCCTCTTCGGTATATGCCATATTCCTTTTATAATGAAAAACTCTCACCACACCCACAAGTGCGTTGCGCATTAGGGTTATTGAATACAAATCCTTTTCCGTTCAATCCGCCTGAATATTCCAAAACGGTTCCTACGAGATATAAAAAGCTTTTCTTATCTACAAGAATACGCACTGCGTTATCTTCAAAAACCTTATCGGACTCATTAATTTTGTCATCAAAATTCAACTCATAAGACAATCCACTACATCCCCCGCTCTTAACACCAACACGAACATAGTCCTTTGAAGCATCAAAGCCTTCCTCAGTCATAAGGCTGATTACTCTTTTTTTAGCTGTTTCTGAAACTTGTATCATTATTTGTTTTGATTCTAAATAGTTTACAAATATAAGTCATAAGTAGGCTTATGCAACAAATCCTAACATTATTATAACGTATATATGGATAAGGTTTTTCTATTGGCAAAAGGAAAGTCATGACCATTGAAGTAAACAAATTGGGCTATTGTTTAAACCAACTATTCCAAGAATCATCTTTGTAGGCAACTTTACTCCTATTTCATCCTACCTTTTTCTATAGCTTCTAATACCCTTAATAAAGTTCTTTATAATATTGGGTTGCCATTCTTTTACTGGTGAATTCTGGCAAAACATCATCAATACTATTGAATACTATTTGCTGCCATTTTTTGGGTTCATCATAATATGTTGGCAATACCTTATTTTCAAGAATATCATACAGACTTTCGCTGTCGATTTTATCTTGATCCCAAGTGGGTAAGTTGTGGTCTATTTCAGGGAAAATAAAGGAGTTTTTTCCATCCTTGGCAAACTCGGGCATCCATCCGTCGTTTGTAGAAACATTTACAGAACCGTTCATTGCGGCAGTCATACCACTGGTGCCCGATGCTTCTCTAGTAATTCTAGGGGTATTGAGCCAAATATCGGAGCCACATTTTAATTTTCTAGACAATTCAATCTCATAACCTACCAATACTGCCAAATTGGATTTGAGTTTGGTATAATTCACTAAGTGATTAAAAATGTCAATAGCGTAGTAATCATAAGGATAAGGTTTACCGGCCCAAATAATCTGAACGGGGTATTTTTTATTGGTGATCAATTTTTCAAATCTTTCAAGATCATGAAGCAATAAATCGGCCCTTTTATAACCGGCAAAACGTCTAGCCCAAACAATGGTCAAAACATTTGGGTCAAAAAGTTTTACGGTTTGGTTCAAAACTTCGTCGAACAATATTTTTTTAAGCTCGGTTTTTCTTTTTTTGTACAAGTCAACATCCTTAGCCTTGTGCGCCTTTTCAATTATCTCATCTTGCCAGAACTTCTGATTTTGGGCATTGGTAATCGGGATTATTTCACTAATCCCGCTGTACCCTTTCCACATATTTTGTGATACTTTGGCGTGTAATTTGGAAACGGCATTGGTTTTTTTAGCCAATCTTAGGGCTGAAACGGTATAATTGATCATGCCGCCATTAACCATCTCTTTTTTTAGTTCTTCATCGGAAAGAAATCTTCCGAAAAAACCAATACGGTTCAACAGACGGCCGTCCCTTTCCTCATTACCTGCCTTTTCTGGAGTGTGTGTGGTGAAGACCATTTGGTCTTTCTTTACACCTTTGTCCCTTAAATAATAAAATGCCGGTAATGCATGTCCCTCATTTAAATGATAAACTTCAGCTCCACCTAGGGCTTCCACGATTTTTGCGCCCCCTATACCCAAAACAATACTTTGGGAAATCCGGGTCATTGGATTGGCGTCGTATAAATAATCCGTAACGGTTTTGGTCAAGTGATCGTTTCCTTCAACATCAGTTGTCAACAGGTATAAAGGTACCGTGCCAAAAATCTCAGGTTTTAAAACCATGGCACGGACTTTTACAGAAGGGTTATCATGTAATTTGACTTCGACTTCAATTCCGGAATCCTCAAGAAAATTATAGTTCTTTTCGATAAAATTGGTCCTCAATGTTTGGTCTCCATTTCTACCTTGATCGTAATACCCGTATTTCCAAAGCATTCCAATACCAATCATATTTTGCTTGAGTTCAAAACCTGATCGCATATGCGAACCTGCCAAAAAACCCAGACCTCCCGAATAAATCTTTAATGCCTGATGGATACCAAATTCCATACTGAAATAGGCGACTTTTTTATTGAATTTTTTAGCTGGAGTGTATGGCAAATGCCATTGGTTATATTCTGATGTCATTTTTTTTGATTTTTTAAAGCAGCAAAATTAATGAATTTACCCCTTTAAGAAGGTGCAAAATGGCAAAAAGTAACTGATAATTACAATGTTATTTGAAGATCTCATATTGGTAATGCCAAAATTCTGTTATTAAAAAGATTAAAGGAGTTCCATGAGGAATAATTAAAACATTTAGTTGGGCTAAAAGCAGTTACACTAGTAAAGTATCTATAAACCTATTTGATTTTGATAACTATTACGTCTGACATACCCTTATTTTGAAGATTGGGAAAATCCGTACTTGCGCTTTCACCAACAACCAGCAAACTTTTGTCCGTATTTTCAATGACATCGAATCCATAATCCAAATCGGCACCGCCAAAGGTCTGCTGCCAAATCAAATCTCCTCTGGCATTGGCCCTTAGGATCCAAATATCATTTTCGCCCATATTGGATATAGCATCCAAATCTGAGCTTTTGGAGTTTCCTACAATAAGGAAACCTCCATCCAAACTAGTAAAAACACCTTGCGCAGCATCATACTCGGTACCGCCAAAGGTTTTTTCCCATATAAGATTGCCGTTATCGTCCAACTTGATTAACCAAACATCCGACTCTCCATTATTTTTAGAAACATCAATATCATTACTGAAGGTATTACCAGTAATAACATAGCCATTATCAGTTGTTTTAGCAATATCATAGGAAATCTCAATCCCCGACCCCCCTAAGGAACGTTCCCATAACAAATCACCTGTACTTGCAATTTTCACGACCCAAAAATCATAACTGCCCCTAGTATCGCTAATATCAAAATCATCGCTCTCTGAAAAACCGGCCATTACAAATCCACCATCATCGGACTGAACAACGGCATGTGCCCTGTCATTATTGGTGCCTCCAAAATATTTACGCCATTGAACATTGCCCTGAGCATCGATTTTTGTGCCCCAAAACTCCCCAACACCATGGCGTGTCAGAAATTGCCCTTTTTCGTCATAGCCATCAGCTCGGGCTGCCGTAATATCCAAAAAGCCAATAAAGAAGAAGCCCCCGTCTTGGGTTTGTATTATATCATACGAATGGTCATGGCCAGAAAAGCCAAAGCTTTTTTCCCATTCTATTTGACCCGAAGCATCTAATTTTAATATCCAATTGTCATGAAAACCTTTATTATTACTGCCGTCCCCATCATCGCTCATGGCATATCCGGTGAGAATATAACCACCATCCTTGGTCTGGGCCAAAGACTGACCTCTATCATCTTTGCTTCCACCATAAGTTTTATTCCATTCCAAGTTACCAGCTGCATCCAACTTTAAAAGCCAATAATCATTTACGGCAGTTGTCTTACCCACAATATCACCATCCATACTATTGGAAAATCCTAAAATGGCATAACCCCCATCAGTAGTTGCAATGATCGCTTGGGCAGTTTCCTCGCCTGAACCACCAAAATTCTTGACCCATTCCACTTCCCCGAGAAATTCATTTTGCGCTTCAGGTTCTAGCGTAATTCTTTTCTCGCCGTCGGTTGAACAGCCAAAAAAGCCAAGTGTCATGCATAGTATGAAGAACTTTCGCATTATTCTGACTTTTTAATAACAAACAAACCGGAATTGATATCGCTGACAATAATCTTTCCACTCGCGAAGTACGGGTAAACACTCCATACGCCATCAAAACCAGCACTATTACTGGAAGGGAAGGTATCGAAAAAGCCTTCTTCGGAAATACTTTTATTCCCTATTTGCGAAATATCCAAAACTCGAACACCAGCCCTGTAATTGGCCAAGAAGTACTGATCTCCCTTTACATAGCCATTATGATCTATGGCGGTGGTTTCCCCAAAATAAGAAGTATGTAAAATAGGGTTATCCAAATCGGAAAGATCAAAAACCAAGGTGCGGGAATCGAATCCAAGTTTCACTTCATCCAATTCATCACCAAAAATATAATACCGCTGATCTTCGGTAAACCAACCTTGATGGGTATATTCAATATTATCGTATCCAAAAGTCGATATCCCTACAGGATTTTCCTTGTCGGTAATATTAACTATGGCCACTTGACTTTCATTAGCCCCAATAAATATCTCGGCACCAGAGTAATCTAAATCAGGACCATTATATGTAATCACTTGGGCGTCATGGGAATATCCATTTAAACCATAGCCACCCTCCGAAACCGGATTTTTTGGATTTTGTAAATTCACAAAATGAACCCCTCCATTAAATTCATCATCCCTTGAAGTCCCTACCGGATATGCATAGCCCGTATCTTCATTGATTACCACGTTATGTGCATTACCAAAACCAGTGTAGCGCTCGTCAGCATTCAAAGTTTTCGGCGCATCGGTAACATTGCGCAATCGGGTTAAATCAAAAACCTGCATGCCATGGTCATCGGCTTCGGAAACAATATAAGCGTGATTTTGATAAACTTTGATATCGCGCCAAGAACTTGAAGTAGTTGCGGAAGGCAATTTACCCAGATAGACAAGATTTTCGGTGTCGGTGATATCTACAAAGGCAGTGGCATTATCAAGCCCCATAAGGGCATATTCTTTATTTGTTGTGGGGTCTGTCCATCCCCAAACATCATTTCCCGCAGTGGCACTGAATTCGGAAAGTGAAATACTTCCTAATAAATCGTAACCATTACAAGGGTAAATCCCAGCCATACCATTCTCACATGGGGTAAAACCAGCCACAGGTTCAGCATCTAATTGATCATCATTATCGGAATTGCCATCGTCACTGGAACATCCTAAAAAAACAAGGGTAATGACATATAGTAGGTAGAACTTATTCTTAATCATAGCATTGATTTTAGTTCTTTTCTATCAAAGATAAGATTAATATAATATCCTTCTTATTTTTGCAGGATGCTAGAAGATAAAAATCACGAAAAAACGGACTTGGAGGCCATGGGTGAATTTGGTCTTATTGAACATTTAACCCAACACTTTCCCATAAACCATAAATCAACCTTAAAAGGCATTGGCGATGATGCGGCAGTACTTGATTTTAAAGGGAAGCAAGTTGTGGTTTCCACAGATCTTTTGATTGAAGGTGTACACTTTGACCTTAGCTATATGCCACTAAAACATTTAGGGTACAAAGCCGTGATGGCAAACCTATCGGACATTTACGCGATGAACGCCAAGGCTACACAGATAACGGTTTCCCTAGCCGTTTCGAACCGATTTCCATTGGAGGCTTTGGAAGAGCTCTATGCAGGCATTGCCACGGCAACCAAAAAGTACAATGTTGATTTAGTAGGTGGTGATACAACCTCCTCGACTACAGGACTTATCATAAGCATAACCGCAATAGGTGAAGCAAAAGCTGACGAAATTGTCTATCGTGATGGTGCTAAAGCAAATGATATATTAGTAGTGACTGGTGATTTAGGTGGCGCTTATATGGGCTTACAGGTCTTGGAACGCGAAAAGGAAGTCTTTAAAGTAAACCCGAACAACCAACCCGATTTAGAGCCCTATTCCTATATTGTGGAACGGCAATTGAAGCCTGAGGCTAGAAAAGACATTCAGGAATTGTTAGCTAAATTGGATGTTCACCCAACCTCTATGATCGATATAAGTGACGGACTTTCATCTGAGATTTTGCATTTATGTAAACAGAGCAAAGTAGGTTGTAATCTTTTTGAAGATAAAATTCCGTTAGACCCCACAGTAATTTCAGCATGTGAGGAATTTAAGATGGATGGTACCTTAGTAGCTTTAAGTGGGGGTGAGGATTACGAACTTTTGTTCACTATAGACCAAAAAGAATTCCCGAAAATAAAGGGCAATCCTAACTTAACAGTCGTGGGGCACATGACTGCTGAGAACGAAGGCGCTCACTTAATTTCCAGGAATAACTCTAAAATTCCATTGACCGCTCAGGGTTGGAATTCATTTGCCAAAACATAATTAGGCCGCGTGATCCGCGGTTCTATGTCGTCTTTGATATAGATTCTCTAAAGTCTTATTTATATCCTGTAACTCGGGGGTCAAAACAGAAAGATTACCGGTAACATCAGTGGTAACTTCTTTACCACAATGAATGCATTCGTATTCCTTGATGTGTTGGGTAACTTTTTTGGAAACGGAGTAATGGTGTCCAAAAATACTGCATATTACTTTCTTCATGATGTAGGTTTTTAGGCAAATATTTATCGGGATTTGGGGAGCCTAATAAATGTTATTATTTTGGGTTTGGGTTAATCAAAAAAGTGGTTAATGAATAACTTTATACTACAACGTACTATTCCTGTTTTTTATTGAGAATGAGCAAAGATTTGATCCATAAATTCGTTGAACCGCATTGTATTCGACAAACGGTTAATTTTTTCCGATGAAATGCGTAATTGCCTTTTACTCTTTTTGCTTTATCTTACTGCCGATTATTACCGATCATGAACAAGACCAAAGAAACCCTAGTAATTGCCTTTGCCCTTTTTTCACTTTTCTTCGGAGCAGGGAACTTAATATTACCGCCACAGCTGGGGTTTAAGTCTGGAGATTTCTGGTGGTTGGTTACCTTGGGGTTTTGTTTGTCTGCTGTTTTGATACCCATTTTGGGCATTTTGGCCCATGCCAAATTACAGGGAACCATTTACGATTTTGGCAAAAAAGTATCGCCGACCTTTAGTTTGGTCTACTCCTTTATTATATATGCCATTTCCATAGCACTACCATCCCCACGTACGGCATCTGTGACCCACGAAATTGCCATACAGCCTTTTTTTGATACTCCTTATATTGTAACAAGTATCATTTATTTTGCTTTGGTGTATGTCTTTGTCATGAACCGTTCCAAAATATTGAATGTGATAGGTAAAGTATTAACGCCAGCGATTATCATCATTCTATTGTTGATTATGGGTATTGCCACCTTCTCGTATACCTTTGATTTTGGAAGCACTGTTTTCACAAACCCTTTTACTGATGGAATTTTGGAAGGCTACCAAACTTTTGATGCCATTGGTGCCGTCGTGGTAGGCGGAGTCATCATTATCTCGATTAATCTTAAAAAGAAGGATGCTTCTTATGAAGAGAAAAAAAGTTTGATTCGCCGAGCGGGTTGGTTGGCAGGTTTGGGGTTGTTTCTAATCTATGCCGGGCTCATTTTCACCGGTGCACTTATGCACAATGAATTTGATGCCGATATATCACGAACGGCCCTACTTAATGGTATTAGTATTAAAACCTTGGGAAATACGGCCAATCTGTTTTTAAGCATCTTGGTCAGTTTGGCATGTTTCACAACGGCCGTCGGTATAGTTACCGGCACCGCTGATTTTATGAAATATAAGTTTGGTGAATCCCAAAAAGCCTATACTATCACAGCAATTATTGGTTGTGTCTTAGGTGTAGTCATGGGGCAATTTAATGTTGGCTATATCATTGCCGTAGCTGTCCCTGCTCTAATGTTTATTTATCCAATCACCATTATCTTAATCTTGCTGAATGTATTACCTAATAAATATACCTCTCCTTTGGTTTTTAAGGCCGTCATTATTACCACTATTCTTTTCAGTATTCCTGATTTTTTAGGGAGTATTGGTTTTGGAGATGCTGTTTCTTCAGTTAAGGAGATGATTCCTTTAAGTTCTTTTAGTATGGGGTGGGTGATGCCTGCAGGAGTTGTTTTAATTTTAGCGAATTGGTTTCAGAAATCATGAAAAAAGGTTGTTTTATATAAAAAATCAAGCTAAGATAATACCCTATCAAAGATTACTGTCTAGAGGTAGCATTTTTATTTTAATATTTCTGAATGCGACCTTACCGCCATACTCCTGAAGACTAATATGACCAGTTTTAGCTTTACCGAAACCAGGCCAGTCGGCAAATCCGGATTTTGCCATCATTGCTTCCCACTCAGGCCCATGCACTGCAAAACGTAACACTTCCAGGTCGTTGAATATTACAAATCCGATATTTTCGTTATGATCAATATGAATTAAGTAATGGTTCCATTCCCCCGCAGCTTTGCTCACTATAGCAGAGGGCGCCATTAAACCATATAATGATCCAGCCCGATTAATATCACCTCGTTCTTCTACATATTCCTTCCAATTATCATCTAAAATTTGAATTTCTGGCCCTGTTTGATAAGGATGCTTATATTGCTCGCTCTCAATAACACCCCAAAAAATACCGGAATTTCCATGATGGCCAATCTTCCACTCCAATGAAAGTTCAAAATTCGAGAATTCATCATCCGTCACCAGATTTGAACTTCCGCCTCCTTCTCGTCGTTGAAAGTCATAGACCAATTCCCCATCTGCAACATACCATCCGTCGATAGTAGAATCTGCCCCATACGCGTGCCATCCTTCCAGGTCTTCTCCGTTAAACAGTTCAACCCAACCGTCTTTTGAGGGGCTACAGCCGACAAAAAGAAATCCAATAAATAACAGGCAAATTTTATAAACTTTCATAAAAACGTAATTAGTTATATGGTTAATAATGATTTAGACTTGGTTTGCTTTTATACTGAAATAAATTCAACACAAGTAAACTATATCATCCGTTATGTGAATTTAGCCGAACTTAATTCAAGAATCAAGATTAATACCTTCAATACATCGCACCACTTGCCTCAACAAGGATATCAGCAAACCCAACTATTTTTGATTCCCGCCTTTACTTCGACTTCGCTCAGCACAGGCTGAAGGAATGACAATAAATAAGCAGTCTATGACTGCATAAGATCCTCAATCTCCTCAATTTCAATAGGTATATTCGCCATTAAGTTAAAAGGCTCTCCTTTTTTCTGGATGACTACATCATCCTCTAAACGAATACCCATATTTTCCTTAGGAATATAAATTCCCGGCTCTACGGTAAAGACCATATTCGCTTTCATAGGGGTTTTAAGGGCGCCATAATCATGCGTGTTCAGGCCAATATGGTGACTGGTCCCATGCATAAAGTACTTTTTATAGGCCGGCCAATCCTTATCCTCTTTTTGCACATCGACCTTGTCCAACAAGCCCAATCCCAATAACTCTGAGGTCATTATCTTACCTACTTCTTTATGGTATTCTGCCCAAATGGTTCCTGGCACCAGCATTTTAGTGGCTTCATTTTTAACACGTAGCAC
>RCMY010001544.1_pt1 | contig 21828 bp, 18 predicted proteins | sample 2041341 | NCBI WGS metagenome assembly RCMY01 (sample SAMN09708234, study PRJNA481090) | Marine sediment metagenome, whole genome shotgun sequencing project.
AAACTTATGTATAACGATGTGCCAATAAGGTGACCACGAGTTTTTCAAATCTCCCATGCACATCAATATCATGCACATTTTTTTCGCGCCCAACTGCGGTTTCTAGGTTCAAGGATATCGCCAGGCGCTGACCTGACATGGTCGAACCGGTGGAAATGATGGCCGAGGCCGCGCTGGAACTGTGCAGTGGCAGCCACGTAGGCCAAACTGTGTATAGCCGCGATATCGTCCCTGCATGTGGCCGGAAGTTGACCAGTCTGGACGGTAAGGAAATCATAGGCGATGCCTTCACGCTCGCTGACCTGGAAGCAAAGTAACTTGATGATACGACCAGGCAGCAAATTGCCAACATCGAAGTAGCGTACCAATTTAATATGCAGCGTCGCGCTATGCGCTTTGTTGATGTGACCAACTGTGAGCTAGTGCAGTGTACAGCCGGGCAGGCAGCTAGTCGACTAAACAGCTATACACCAGCGTGCGCAGCTCATTGCGAATGTTATAACTGCTCGAAGGAATCAGCTGCGTCATAAATATGGCGATTAAATCTTCCTGCGGATCAATCCAGAAATGCGTAGACGCCAGTCCGCCCCATGACAATTCCCCTTCGGAGCTAAGCACGCCCGCGCTAACGGCGTTGTCACGCACGGCGAAGCCAAGGCCAAAGCCCACCCCTTCGAACGGCGTTTCGCTGAACGAACCGGTGGCGAGCGCCGGTAGCGTTTTTTCATTTGGAAGATGATTGCGGCCCATGTAGGCAACGGTGCGGGGGCTTAGCAGGCGTGTGCCGTCCAGCTGGCCGCCATTGAGAAACATTTGCGCAAAGCGCAGGTAATCTGCCGCCGTTGAGATCAGGCCACCGCCGCCTGAAAAAAACGTTGGCGGCGACAGGAAGCTGCTGCTTGCCGAGTCATCCTGCAGGCTAAAACTGCCTCCATGGCAATACTGATAGCAGGCCGCAAAGCGCGCCTGCTGGTGCACCGGCACGTGAAAGCCGGTGTTTTGCATATTCAGTGGCGTGAAGATTCGCTGCTGAAAAAAATCCGCCAGCGACTGGCCGCTGAGAACCTCAACCAGATATCCCAGCACATCGGTCGACACGGAATAGTTCCAGGCCTCGCCCGGAGAAAACTCCAGCGGCAGCTTTGCCAACTGTTCAATTAACGTGCGTGTGGTAAAGCCTTTGGGCGTGTCCAAATCAAGCTGCAGTTCGCGGTAAGCCGCGTCAAGGTTACTGCGGTTCAAAAAGCCGTAGGTCAGCCCGGAGGTATGGGTTAGCAAATCCATAATCCGCATTGGGCGCTTGGTGGGCTTAGTAAAAAAATCAGGATAAATTCCAGACTCATAAACTCGCAGGTCGCGGAACTCAGGAATATAGCTGTGTACCGGGTCCATTAGCTGAAAATGGCCGGCCTCGTAAAGCATCATCAGCGCAACCGAAGTTATCGGTTTGGTCATCGAATAAATGCGAAACAGCGTATCTTCCTGCACCGATTGCTGTTGCTCTGCGTTGGCCATACCCTGACAGTTCAGGTATGCGGTGCGGCCACCCCTAGCCACAAGTGTCAGGGTGCCGGGCAGGTGGCCCGGTTCAATATAGCGAGCTTGAATATGACGGTCTATATTGCGCAGGCGTTTGCTGCACAAACCTACTTCTTCGGGCTTACTTGGTTCTACTGCGGTCTGCATAATTAATAAGCTGGCTACTGCATTGGTGAGTCGGTATTGTACGTTGCGATATTGAAAAAGTCGCTGCCATGGCGGCGCCTTCAGTGTGCTACCGCTGCTATTTTTGCTTCAACCGAGAAACCGCAGTTGGGTGTGGAAAAAAAGATGTGCAAGTTATTAACGTGTATGGGAGGTTTGAAAAACTCGTAGTCGCCTTATTGGTGATCAGAGCGTTTTCAAATTTTCCGGGTGCATTATAAGCTTGTGCAAACTTTCGTGATCCAACAGTGGTTTCCAGGTTCAATCTTGGCAGCGACTGCGTTGCGTTGCATAATGCCCGCAATTAACTTCACGCAACTGAGTGGCAACCGTCATGCCGAAGATCAACGATCAATATATTCTGACCGCTAGCTGCCTGGCGCGCACTGGCGTGGTCGCCGCTGTGACCACTTTTCTGGCAGAGCGAGATGGCTATATTTGCGCACTTGAGCAGTTTGATGATGAGTCAACACATAAATTTTTTCTAAGGGCGGTATTTCGGCGCCAGCAAGCGTCGCCATCGATAAATGAAATTCGCACAGCATTTGCCACTGTGGCGCAAGCGTATGATATGCGCTGGCAGATTCGAGACCCCAGCGTGCCGACCAGGGTATTAATCATGGTCTCAAAATTTGACCACTGCCTGGCTGATTTACTGTACCGCCGCGACAAGGGTGAAATTCCGATGGATATCACGGCCGTGGTTTCCAATCATCTGGACTTGCGCCCCATGGTTGAGCGAGAGGGCATTCGCTTTGTGCATTTACCGGTCACGCGCGACAGCAAGCCCGCCCAGGAACAGCGCTTAATGGAAATTATCAAGGAGACCGATACCGAGTTAGTTGTGCTAGCGCGCTATATGCAAATTCTCTCTGACAACTTGACCTCCCAGCTATCAGGGCGTTGTATCAATATACACCACTCGTTTCTGCCGGGCTTTAAGGGCGCTAAACCTTATCATCAAGCCTATGACCGTGGCGTGAAAGTCATAGGTGCCACAGCCCACTACGTGACCGCTGACCTGGACGAAGGGCCGATTATTGAGCAAGTACTAACGCGGGTTGACCACGCTTTCACGCCTGACCATTTGGTGCGTGCAGGACGCGACAACGAAAGCAGGGCGCTATCGAAGGCGGTGCAATACCACATCGAACAGCGCGTATTCCTCGACGGTAGCAAGACCGTGGTATTCATGGGAAACTGAGCGCAAGCACTAGACAGACTTTAACGCTTGCGCCAAATCTGCTAGCAAATCTTCCACATCCTCAACCCCTACCGACAACCGCACCAGGCCATCGTCTATTCCCAGCGCGGCACGATTGGCCGCCGGTATGGAAGCATGGGTCATAATCGCGGGGTGTTCGATCAGACTTTCTACCCCCCCCAAGCTCTCCGCCAACGCGAAAATTTTTACCCGTTCAAGAAAAGCGGTAGCCGTCTGCAGCCCGCCTTTCAAAACCGCCGTGACCATCCCCCCCGGCGCCCGCATTTGCCGCTTGCACAACTCATGCTGAGGATGGTCGGCGAGGCCAGGGTAGTAAACCTTTTCCACGGCTGCATGACTGGCGAGAAAGTCTGCTACTTGCTGCGCACTTTCACAATGGCGCTGCATGCGCAGGGCGAGTGTTTTCAGGCCGCGCAGCGCCAGAAAACTATCGAACGGCCCCTGCACGGCGCCAACCGCATTTTGCAAGTATGCGAGCCGCTCGGCCAATTCGGCGTTGTTGCCCACCACCAACACCCCGCCGACCATATCGCTGTGGCCGTTCAGGTATTTGGTGGCTGAGTGCATCACCAGGTCGCAACCCAGCTCTAGCGGTCGCTGAATCCATGGCGTTGCGAAGGTATTGTCGCAGCAACAGAGGATGCCATGCTCGTGCGCGATAACGGCCAGCGCTTCGAGGTCGCTGAGTTTAAGCAAGGGGTTGGTGGGAGATTCCACCCAGACCATGCGTGTTTTCGGAGTAATTGCGGCCTTAAGTTGCTGCGGATCTGACAGGTCCACAAAAGAAAACGCCAGCCCCTGCGACTCGCGCCGTACGTTTTCAAACAGGCGATACGAGCCGCCGTACAGGTCATCCATCGCAATGATGTGATCGCCCGGTGCAAACATGTCCAGCAGCGTTGCCAGGGCCGCCATGCCGGAAGCAAATGCGAAGCCCTGCGTACCGCCCTCAAGGTCGGCGATACAGCGTTCATAGGCCATGCGGGTCGGGTTTTGTGAGCGGCTGTACTCGTAGCCCTGATGCACGCCCGGGCTTTGCTGTACATAGGTCGAGGTGGCGTAGATGGGTGGCATGATGGCGCCGGTAGAGGGGTCGGGTGCCTGGCCGGCGTGGATTGTGCGGGTGGCGAATCCGTATTGTTTGGTAGGTTTTTCACTCATAATATTCGCTTCACTTTTGTACTTTGCGGCGTAGGTAGTTGAGTAGATCGATGCGGGTAATCAGGCCCAGAAACGTATCGCCATCGGTAACGATGGCAACCAGGTCCTGTTCAAATAACGCCACTAGCGCACTGATCGGCTGCTGGTAGGAGAGGGTCTGCAGTCTTTTTGTCATCACCGTCTCAACCGGTGCGGAAAACTCCGTTGCGCTGTCGACCACGGAGTAGAGAATATCAGACTCGTCAACCAAACCAATCACGGAGCCTTGCTCATCCATCACCGGTAGCTGCGAAATATCGTACAACTTCATGCGATTAAGCACTGCCAACAGCGTGTCAGCCGGCGTAGCGACCACCGTATCGCGATGATCGTGTGGACGCGATATCACATCGCGTAAATCGCCGAACTCCTCGCGCTTAATAAAGCCCTGGTCGAGCATCCAGAAGTCGTTGTAGAGTTTTGACAGGTATTTATTGCCGCTATCACAAACGAATGTAGCAACTCGCTTAGCCTCGGTTTGCTCACGGCAATAGCGCAGCGCAGCGGCTAACAGCGTGCCGGTGGAGGAGCCGGCAATAATTCCTTCCTTGCTCAGCAGTTCGCGTGCGGCGGCGAAGGCGTCGGCATCGCTGACGGTATAGGCATGCCGGGTGAGGGATAAATCAGCAACCGGCGGAATGAAATCCTCGCCTATGCCTTCGACTAACCATGAGCCGACGTCTTTGCTGATTTTCCCGGTGCGAATATATTCCGCGAGAATGGAACCTTCCGGGTCGGCCAGTACCATTTCGAGGTTCGGCGCCACGCGCTTGAAAAAGCGTCCCAGGCCGGTCAGCGTGCCGCCCGAGCCCACGCCGCAGACCATGGCATCGAGTCGGCCTTCCATCTGCTGCCAGATCTCCGGCCCGGTGCCGGTTTCGTGCGCCAGCGGGTTGGCCGGATTGTCGAATTGGTTAACGTAAAACGCGTTGGGTAATTCCCGCGCCAAGCGCGCGGCAACATCCTGATAGTATTCCGGGTGGCCCTTGCCGACATCGGAGCGGGTCAGGCGCACATCGGTGCCCAACGCTTTCAAATGATAGATTTTCTCCTGCGCCATCTTGTCGGGAACGATCAGAATCAGCGGGTAGCCTAATTGCGACGCCACCAGGGCGAGACCGAGGCCGGTATTGCCAGCGGTTGCTTCAATCAGCGTGCCGCCCGGTTTGAGCTTGCCGTCGGCGATCGCCGCCTCAATCATGGATTTGCCGATGCGATCTTTGATCGAGCCGCCGGGGTTTTGATTCTCCAATTTAAGATACAGTTCACACGGGCCTGTATCGATGCGCGTGACTTTCAGCATGGGCGTATTGCCGATGCTTTCAATTGCGTTTTGGTAAACTATTGGTTGCATGTTTTTCGTCGGCTTGCTGGCATTTGTGGGACGTAAACCATGCGACCAGCTTACCGCGCCGATTTTCTGAAAGCTATTGTCAACATCGTGTTTTTACGCAAAATTGCCGCTTTCTTGTACGTATTCTCGCCTGCGCGAGTGGCGTGATTTCTGACCGCGGTTGGTGCTGACTATAAATTGTCTGGTGTGACAACAAGGTCTATGATGGCAACTGTAAGAGCATTGACTTTGAAGGAGACAACTAATGGCCGGTGGGTGGTCGCGCGACGGCGCGGTGCAGGAGCAAATTGACGCCAGCGTTGACGACGCGATTAAACTCGCGCGTAGCCGTTTGCCCAAAGGTGAAAGTTTGAAGCACTGCGAGGAATGCGACGCGGAAATACCGGAAGCCCGCCGCACGGCAATTCCCGGCGTGCGGTTTTGTGTGGAATGCCAGGCCGAGTTCGATAAAAACCAGGAGAGCCTCGGCGGCTACAACCGGCGTGGCAGCAAAGACAGTCAGTTGAGATAGGGAGGCCCTAACGGCAAGTTTTTAATACCCGATGAAGCCGGATTACAGGTCCAATGCTTATGGCTTACCCAAGCGCCTCAATATGCTTAACTGCCGCTGTTTTGCTAAAGAAAAAATGCTCTTCACCTAATTGATCGGCAAAACCCGAAAGGCGCATGGCGTCTCTTATCCGACCGCGCACATTGGTGAAATACAGTTCGATGCCGGTTTCCCTGAATTCATACAGGATCTCTTGCAGGCAGGTTATTGCCGACGTGTCGACTTCGTTGGTGGTGCTGGCGTCGATAAGGAAGGCATGGATTTTATCTTCGCGCTCGGCGATGGCCTCATAGATTTTGTCTTTCAGATACGTCACGTTGGCAAAATACAGCGAAGCATCGATTCGAAAAATAATAACGCCCGGAATAATTTTGGCATGCGGGTCACGGTCCAGATTACGAAAGATATTGCTGTTGGGCAGGCGGCCGAAATGCACAACCGGCGGGCGCGTGATGCGGCTAAAAATCAACATAATCGATACCAGTACGCTAAGTAACACGCCGTATTGAATTCCCACTAGCAGCGTCGCAAAGAAAGCGAACAGCAATAGGGAGAAATCTTTTTTGTTGATTTTGTACAGGCGGCGGGGTTCCCGCAGGTCGATCAATCCCTTGATGGCGACCAGAATAACAGCGGCGAGACAGGCGATGGGCGTGTAGTAAAACAGCGGCGTTAGCGCGAATAGTGTCAATGCGATAAGCGCAGCCGTCACCAGCGACGCAAGTGGCGTTTTGGCACCGCTGTCCGCGTTGATTGCGGTACGAGAAAAGCTGCCTGCCACCGGGTATCCTCCCGCAAATCCGGCCCCCACATTGCTGGCACCAACGCTGACCAGCTCTCTGTTAGCGTTGACTTCGTAGCGATTCTGCGCGGCAAATCGCTTGGCTACCGCAATCGACTCCATAAAGCTGACCAGTGCAATGGTTGTTGCCAGACTTAGCAGCATCAGCACGCGCTCTATTTCTATATTGGGCACGCTAAGCGCCGGCAAACCCTGCGGTATAGCACCGACGACGGACACGCCCATAGTCTCAAGATCAGCAAGCCACACTGTCACTGTGCTCAGTGCAACGGTGACAGGCGCTGCCGGTAGTTGCGGAAATGCACGCCGCAAGATGAGCAGCGTAACGAGGCAGACGCAGCCTGTTGCTAATGTTGCCGCGTGTACGTTGGCAGCTTGCTCAGCAAGCTGAAGCAGCAGCGAATGCGCGTGCTGACTGGCTGTAACCTCAACACCGAGTAGGTGTTTTAGCTGGCTAAGCGCTATAATGATAGCCGCCGCCGAAGTAAAGCCATTGATTACCGGGTTGGCGAGAAAGTTCACCAGGTAGCCCATGCGCAACAAACCCATCAAAATTTGTATGCTGCCGATCATGACGGCCAGCGTGATAGCGTAGCTGAGATATGCCTCGCCTGTTGCACCGGCGATGAGTGCGCCCAAACCGGAGGCGACCAACAACGAGTCGAGCGCGACCGGTCCAACGGACAAATGCCGGGAGGAGCCAAGCAGGGCGTAAATAACCAGGCTAGCCAGCGCGGCGTACAATCCAGTGATTGGTGGCAAACCCGCCAGCAACGCGTAGGCCATTGCCTGCGGGATCAATAACACCGCGACCGTTATGCCTGCTGCTACATCGTTTTTAATGTAGTCGCGCCGATAGCTTGCTACCCAGAATAGTAACGGTTTGTTTTTTAACACATTACATTTGTCAGTTAAGTGGCATGATATTCTGCAGTTTACCAAGCTTTAGCGCGCGGGCAGCATCACTTACTCTATTGCTCGAAAAGGTATTGCCAACAATACCTTTGACCGGTGAGCAGACGCTGTTGTCAAATCCAAATGGTCTGAAAAACAGTCATGCCACGTTAACCAAGACACACTTACTATGCGTCAAGACAGCCACAACAGATATGACGCAATCGAATTGTGGTGATTTTCAGTAGCAATGCAACGCGGCAAATGGTCGCTACGGCATAAGCCGACATGTCGCGAATTTTGCGGCCATCCGTTATCATGCGGCTTTTTTATTTTCAAAGCGACAGCGAAGCGGTGCGATCAATCTCTATTAACACATTTTTCAAAGGGCTTTTCGTCGTTGCTATCGCGCTAGCTGTGCTTGCAGGCTGTGGCGGCGATGGTTCAAAAAACGGTGACCGACTGGCAGAGGTCGGTGATCCTCCACCTGAGTTAGCGCCGCAAGCCGTACCGCTGCGAATACTGGTGATTGGCGGCACTAGCGGCACTGGGCTGGAGGTCGTAAAAATAGCACTGGCGCGTGGCCATAGCGTTACGGCGATGTCGCGGCAGCCTGATCGTATGACGCTGACCCACGCCAACCTGGAGGCGCGTAAAGGCGACATACTCGACGTAGCCGCCGTTAAAGCTGCAGTTAAGAATAAGGATGCTGTGGTAAACGCCATAGGTATCGGGCCGACGCGCGACCCTGTGACAGTTTTTTCCAAGGGAATAAAGCATCTGCTGAACGTTATGGCTAAACAGAACGTCAAACGGCTGATTGCGGTAACCGGTATTGGTGCCGGTAACAGCCGCGGTCACGGCGGTTTTTTCTACGACCGCATACTGCAACCGTTAGCGTTGAAAACGATCTACGAAGACAAAGACCGTGCCGAAACTATCATCGCCGAAAGTTCCGTCGATTGGACCATTGTGCGCCCCGGCACCTTGACAACAGACCCGGCAGAGATGCGCTACCGCGTAATTGAGGATCTCACCGGTGTGACCGCCGGCAGTATCGCTCGCGCCGATGTGGCACATTTCATCGTTGCCGCATTGGAGGCGGATAGCTATCAAGGCGCGACAGTTTTATTAAGTAACTAATTATGAAATTTAGAAATACATCAACCTCATACGGCTGGCCCGCGCAGCTAATGCACTGGAGCGTTGCCGCACTCATTGTTACGCAGTTCGTGCTCGCTAAACTTGCCGAGCGCGCCGAAGACAACGAAGCCAAGCTGACGCAGCTTGCGTTGTTGGCGAACCACAAATCGGTAGGCATTACTATTTTGCTGTTGGCGCTAGTTCGAATTTGCTGGCGCTTTATTGCACCGCCGCCGTCTCTGCCAGCGGCCATGTCAGGCTGGCAAACACAGGCTTCCAAGCTCAGTCATTTGCTGCTGTACGTTTTTCTTTTCGCACTACCCATCACCGGCTGGCTAATGTCCTCTGCTTCGGCTTATACGGTGAGCTGGTTTGGCCTGTTGGAATTGCCAGATCTGGTAGAGCCGAGTGAGGCGTTAAAGAAAATACTGCACGATAGCCATGAATTATTAGCCGAAGCACTGTTTGTTGTTGCGCTGATACACATAGCCGCGGCGCTGAAACATCACTTTTTCGACAAGGACGATATTCTAAAACGTATGATTTCGTATGCCAGCCTCGGCGTTTTCGCCGTTTTACTCACGTCGACGCTGTGGTCGTTTGCCTTCGTCGACTCTGTGCGTGGCGCTAAAGCCAGCGATGCGGTTGCGGCTGCGCCTGAAAACGCGCCAGAGAGTCAGCAACAGTCAATGTTAACGGTGGCAGCTGAGAGCGATGCAGGCGCCGCAGACGGCAGCGATCAGAGCACGCTAGCGGCATGGGATATCAACTATGAAGCCAGCTCAATCGAATTTACCGCAGAGCAGGCCGGCGCAAAATTTACCGGCGTTTGGCCTGAGTGGCAGGCCACTATGTTGTTTGCTGAAGACGCGCTGGCACAAAGCAAGTTTGACGTGCGCATCAATGTAACCAAAGTCGACTCACGCGACGAAGAACGTGACGCAACGCTGATGGAACCAGAATGGTTTCATAGCCAAAAATTCCCGGAAGCACGGTTTCTTGCACGTAAGTTCAAGACGAATGAGGATGGCACATTTACAGCAATGACGACGCTCACCATTAAGGGCTTTGGCGCTCCGGTAGAGCTTATCTTCAGTATTGAAGAGTCCGACACCAAAAAAGTCCTTACAGGCAATGCGCGCCTCGACAGACTGGCGCTGAAAGTTGGCACTGGCGAGTGGACTGACCTCGAATGGGTCGGCCAGTATGTTGATGTTAAGGTAAGGGTTGAGGCGAGCGTTGCGGGCGGGGAGTGATGTAACGGATGCAATGGGGTGTTGCTGTGAAGAATCAATTTTACACATGCGATGTGTTTACCAACGTTCGTTTTGGCGGTAATCCACCAGCGGTATTGCCTAACGCTGCGGCGCTTTCAGACTGCTAAAAACAGTCTCTCCGACCGTTCTAACAGCCTGATAGACAGGCAACGTCGGTATCAATCTGCCGCGATACTCGCAACGTGCTGTCTTTCTTTTGTTAGCCGTATCTTCTTAGCCGCAGCGCACAAAGCGCCAACAATGCCAACAAGGCCATCCCCCCTAAACTACCGCCGCCGCCGCCTTCGCTGACAACGACTACCGTGTCATTAATATAGCCGCTGTCTTCATACTCGTCTTCGAGCGGTATATAGCTCAGCTCGCCGGAGTCGGCCGGGCCAAAAGTCGCAAACAAATAGTCGTCTGCTGCGTCGTAAACTTCGATTCGGAGATCGTAATAGCCCACCGGAAACCCTTCGACCAGATCGGTATCTACGTAGTAAGGGTCGTCGCCGAATGCCGAGACCACAAAATTGTCGGTGGCTGCATATTCTATCCACGGTCCTTGTTCGAGGCTTAGAAACAGTCGCGCATAGACGTCGATCGCGTCGTAATCTGTGTCGACGTCAAAGTCGAGGCTGACGCGCGTAAAAAAGCCGTCGCCATCAAGATCTCCACCGATGCCTACGGTCGCATAGTCAATCCATACATAGCCATCGCTTTTTTGTAGTTTCATTTGCGCTTGCTGGCTTTTTTCCTGCGTTTGCCTGTCGGTCTTTTCCGCGTCGTCAATTTCTTTACGCATGGTTTTGACCGTACTTTCCTTTGCACCGGGCGGGCGCAGGGTGCTGATCGAAATGCGCTGTAAGCGTTCTACCGCCTCATCCTTTGCGGCCGACGAATGTGCACTACCTAAAGCGATAGCGATACTCGCCAGCAGAGGAATGCACTTGTAAAACGTTGTTGTGTGCTTGCTCAAGTTGATCATGACGTTCTCCGGTTAATCCGTGTACATGAATTAAAGCAATATTAAGCTGAACGAAATCTTAATAGCGATTCTATGACTTCGCAAAACAGTTACACCCGGCGTTCAGTCTCGGTTCAGTTCCAGTGCAGCGTATTTTTGTAGACTGTGCGACTCTACCTGCAGCTATAATTACGCCATGATTGAAGCAGTCAATGGCACGATGAGATTATGCAGCTCGCTCGCGCTCAATCAAAGTTGTACGCTCGGTGCACGGCGCTTTTCTGTCGGTCACGGGTTTGATCTTAAGCAGAACTTACAGAGAAGATAGCATGATGGATGAAGTGCAGCACTGGCTAACGAGAGATCCTGACCCGCAAACACGCGCTGAACTTGAACGCCTGGTTGATTTAGACGATAGCGAAGCAATCACACGCCGGTTTAGCGGTCGCCTGCAGTTTGGTACGGCTGGCCTGCGTGGTGTTGTGGGTGCTGGGCCTTCACGCATGAATCAGCTCGTTATTCGCGAAACGTCTGCCGGACTGGGTCAGTACGTCTTGTCTACGGTAGAGAACGCAGCAGAGCGCGGTATCGTCGTTGCATACGATGCTCGCCCTGATTCACGCCGCTTCGCCGAGGATGCCGCCGGCGTATTTTCGGCGCTGGGTTTCAAGGTGTATATCACGGCAGATGTGGCGCCCACGCCGCTGGGGGCCTTTGCCGTCATCAAGTTCGGCGCGGCGGCCGGTGTTATTGTTACTGCCAGCCACAACCCGCCTGAGTATAACGGCTATAAGGTCTACTGGCACAACGGCGCGCAGATCATTCCGCCGCAAGATGTCGCTATAGCGGCAGCAATCGAACGCGCGACAGCCGAGGATATTCCATACCAGGAATTTCACACAGGTGTGCAGCAAGGGCAAATCGTTGTGCTTGATAAGGACTTAACTCGCGATTACTGTGCAGCAATTATCAACGATGATTTGTTTCAATACCGTATTCAGCCTGACGCGGTGAGTATTGCCTACACCGCGTTGCACGGCGTAGGGGCTAACACGGCGGAAGCATTGCTGCGCGCCGCAGGTGTGACTCAATTTTTCCCGGTCGCCGCGCAGTGCGAGCCCGACGGCACCTTCCCTACGCTGAAATTCCCCAACCCGGAAGAGCCTGGCGCGATGGACGCCGTTATTGCACTCGCAAAGGAAAAGAACGCAACGCTTGCCTGTGCCAGCGACCCCGATGCAGACCGCCTGGCGGTAGCGGTGCGTGACGACGGTATATATCGTCTGTTAAGTGGCGATCAGATCGGCATCTTGTTGGGCCACTATGTATTGCAGAAAAGCCATCCTTTCGTGCCAATCATCTGCGCCACTATTGTTTCATCGAACATGCTGAAAGCGATTGCGGCAGAATTTGGTGCGCTGTTCTTTGAAACCCTCAGCGGCTTCAAGTGGCTGGCCAATGTCGCCATGGAGCATGAAGATGAACAGCATAAATTTCTGTTCGCCTACGAGGAAGCGTTAGGCTATGCCGTCGGTCGTCAGATTCGCGACAAAGACGGTCTGTCGGCGTTGCTGGCCTTTGTGCAGATGACCGCACAGCTGGCGGCTGAGGGAAAAACTGTGCGGCAACAATTGGAATTGCTGTATCGACGCTACGGATTGTACGCGACCGCGCTAAGAAGTATTGCAACCTCGCCCGGTGACGCTGCAATCGGCGCGGCGCTACGTGCAGCGCAGCCGTCGACCATCGCCGGGTTTGAGGTAGCAGCGATAGCAGACCTGCAAGCTGGCACGTGCTGCGATGCCGATGGACGCGTCGAATTCCTCGATCTACCGCGCAGCGACGTATTGATTTATCGACTGGTTGGAGGGGGGCGAGTCATTGTACGGCCCTCCGGTACGGAGCCTAAAGTTAAATGCTACTACGAAGTGGTGGAGCAGGTTGATGCTGCTGAAGCGTTCTCGGTAGCCGAGCAACGTGCTGAGCATAGGCTGGCTGAGATGGTAGAGAATCATCAAAAATTACTCGGCGAGCTGGCAGGCCAGCCGCCAATATCTGCATAAATTACCGTTATTTTTTCCGAACACAACCCGGCAGCGAACAGAGCATTTCAAACACAAGGTTAGCGGCTAGTAAGGCGGTGTTGCCGCTAGGGTCGTAAGGCGGCGATACTTCCACCAGGTCACAGCCCACCAGATTAAGCCCGAAACAGCCGCGAATAATTTCCAGGCCTTGCGAGCTGGTCAGCCCGCCCGGTTCCGGCGTGCCGGTGCCGGGCGCAACCGAGGGGTCGAGGCCATCGATGTCAAAGCTGAGGTAGGTTGGCACGTCGCTGCCGATCTGCTCGCGCACCTCGCCCATTAGCGGTGCCAGTGACTTGTACCAGCATTGCTCAGCTTCTACCACTCGTGCGCCTTGCCTGCGTGACCAGTTGAAGTCGTCGGGTTCATAGCCGGTAGCGCGCAATCCGATTTGCACCATTTTTGTTGGTTGAATCAGACCCTCCTCAATGGCGCGACGAAATACGCTGCCATGGGTGATTTTCTCGCCGAACATGGTGTCGTTTACGTCGGCATGGGCGTCAACATGCACCAGAGCCACCGGCCCGTATTTTTTTGCCACGGCACGCAGGATGGGCAGCGTGATGGTATGGTCGCCGCCAATGGTCGCAGTTTTCGCGCCGCAGCTAAGCACCGCATCAAAAAAGTGCTCGATGATATCGATAGATTTCAGCAAATTGTAACTGTTCAACGGCACATCACCGACGTCCGCTATTTGAAACGAGTCGAACGGTGCCGCGCCGGTAGCCATACCGTAAGGGCGCACCAGAGTGGATTCGTTACGAATTTGGCGCGGCCCATAGCGCGTGCCGTTTCGGTTGCTGGTGCCAATATCCAGGCCGACGCCAACGACAGCAACGTCAAGTGCTGCGGCGGTGTCTTGCGCAGGCAAACGAAATAGTGTGCCAGGGCCGGAATAACGCGGCATTTCATTACCGCTTAGTGGTTGATTGTAGGTGCTGGTCATGGCCTTGTTACCTTAGTGTGGTGAGTCAGGGTGGCGAACTCGCGGCTTGCAAGCCGCACTACTCGTGTTACGTAAACTTTTATATAATGGCTTTATATTACTGAATTTAATCGTAATAGCTTCAGAACAAAAATAAAAACCAAGTATTTACGTTTAAAAGCTAAAGCAATACCTTAACAGTCACAGCCATTGTTTTCCAAACAGCCGCAACGCATACTTCTGCCTGACAGGATTACCAGGCGTCGAGCATGTTAAAACGCGATTTCACCGAAGACCAGCACATGTTTCGTGCGGCCTACCGCAAGTTTCTGCAGCAGGAGATTGTGCCGCATATGGAGCGGTGGCGCGAGCAGGGCATAGTCGATCGTGAGGCATTCACTAAGGCCGGCGCGCAAGGCTTTTTGATGGTTTGGCCCGACGAGCAGTTTGGCGGCAGCGGCGACAACGACTTCAGATTCGAGCAAATAATTATTGAAGAAACCGGCTACGCGCTGGTAGCCGACTGGTATAACTCGCTGCATAGCCGGTTAGTAGGCCCTTACTTCACTCGCTTTGGCAGTCGCGAACAGCAACAAAGGTTTTTACCCGCGTGCGTTTCCGGTGAGTGTATTCTTGCCATCGCCATGACTGAGCCGGATGCCGGCAGTGACCTCTCAGGCATGCGCTCTATTGCCAGAGATAAGGGTGACCACTTTTTGCTAAACGGCTCGAAAACTTATATATCGAACGGCATCAATGCTGATCTGGTGATAGTGGCAGCAAAAACCGATCCGGAAAACAATCCGCACGCCATGGGATTGTTCCTCGTGGAACGTCGCATGCCGGGTTTCGAACGCGGACGTAACCTGTTGAAAATGGGCCTGAAAGCGCAGGATACAGCGGAGCTATTCTTCACTGACGTAAAAGTACCGAAAGCCAATGTGCTGGGCGATGCGAATAAGGGCTTTCACTATTTGATGGAAGGGCTGGCAGAAGAGCGGTTAATCGGTGCCTGCGGGTATCTCAGCGGCGCGCAAAAAGCCTTTGATCTCACCGTTGCGTTCGTTAAAGAGCGCAAGCTGTTTGGCAAAACCCTGACGCAATTTCAAAACACCCAATTCAAGCTGGCGGAACTGCGCGCCGAGTTGGATATTCAGCAAGTATTCGTCGACCAGTGCGTCGCCGCGCAAAATAGCGGTCAGTTGACGGCAGTCGATGCCGCCAAAGCCAAGCTGGCGACTAGCGAATTATTCTGCCGCGTGGTCGACGAAGGGGTTCAGCAACACGGGGGGGCGGGGTATATGGACGAGTATCCGATCTCTCGCCTGTATACCGATGCGCGGGTCTCGCGCATCTATGCCGGCTCTTCGGAGGTAATGAAACTGATTATCAGCCGTAATGTGTTTGCTGATGATTTTGTTGCTTTCAATCAGCGAAACCTTTAAGTGAATTATTAAGAGTGAGTCATAATCCATTAATAATACTGGGAGTAGAGTATGCAGTTAGCCAATAAAGTAGCGATTATCACCGGCGGCGCATCGGGGCTGGGCAAGGCCACCGTTGAGCGCTTCGCAGCAGATGGTGCCAGGGTTGCTATTTTCGACATGAACTCAGCCGCCGGCAGCGCCCTTGCCACCGAGCTGGGAGACAGCGTGATTTACCAAAACGTCAACGTGACCGACGAAACTTCGGTGCAGGCAGGTATTGATCAGGTGATGGAGGCGTTCGGCGCTATCCATCTGTGCTGCAACTTCGCTGGTATTGGCAGTGCTTGCAAGACGCTGGGCAAGAAGGGGGTCCACCCCCTGGCCGATTTCAGCGCTGTGATCCAGGTCAACCTGATTGGCACGTTTAACGTGTTACGCCTTGCGGCACAGCAAATGGCGAACAACGAACTGCTTAACGAAGACGGCGCGCGCGGCGTAATCATCAACACCGCGTCAGTCGCTGCCTACGAGGGGCAAGTCGGACAGGTCGCCTACAGTGCGAGCAAGGGCGGCATCGTCAGCATGACCCTGCCCATTGCTCGCGATCTGGCAGCCTACGGCATTCGAGTAAATACCATCGTGCCGGGTTTAATCCACACGCCGCTGCTTGAACAGGTGGGCGAGGAAATGTACCAATCGTTAGAGCGGCAAGTGGTATTTCCAAACCGCCTGGGCAAGACGTCTGAGATTGCCCAGCTGGCCGTTAGTATTGTTGAGAACGACTATCTCAACGGCGAATGCATACGCATGGATGGCGCGATTCGTATGCAGCCTCGCTAGTCAAGCCATCCGCTCAGCCGAGGGCCTTCAGCGGATCGTCGATCCCCATCACGTAGAACGCAATCAAACCGAGGATGCCCGCAAACAGAAAGTAGTACAGCGTTGGCAGAATGGTTTTACGTAGCGTAATCCCCTCACGGCCCAGCAGGCCTACGGTTGCCGACGCGGCTACCACATTATGGATGGCGATCATATTACCTGCCGCCGCTCCTACGGCCTGCAGAGACACCATCATAGCGGTAGACACGCCGAGCGCATTGGCGACGTTAAACTGGAAGTCGGACAGCATCAGGTTTGACACTGTATTAGAGCCTGCGATAAACGCGCCGAGGCCACCTACCGCCGGTGCGAACAACGGATAAATATCGCCAACACCATTCGCAACAAGCTGCGCCATCGCCACCGGCATGGAAGCCAGGTCGCCGGCATTGACCCCCGAGTTGATCAGAATTCGCACCATCGGTATGGTGAAAATCAATACGAAGCCCGCGCCGAGAATAGTACGCGTCGACTCGCTGAAAGCCGCCACCGCCTCAGCAGCGCGCATACGGTGCATAAAAATGGTCACCAGCACTACCATCAACAAAATACCGCCAGGCAGATAGAGAGGTTCAATACTGCTGGAGATGCCCGTTTCATCGAGTATGTCGGTCCAGGCGAAACTGAGAGAAGTCAGCGCGGATTTAAGCGGCTCGATGGTGCGCGACGCCACCAGGAAGACAGCCAGCAACACGTAAGGTATCCAGCCCATCAATGTTGAAATGGGCGCTTTGCCGGCGACGTCTTCCAGCTTTATTTCGAGTGTGCCTATCCACTCCTCGGGCCAGGACTTTTTGTCCGGGAAGTCCCACACATCCCTGGGTATCAAAAAACCACGCCGCGCCGCGGGCACCACGATTGCCAGGCCGACCATCGCGCCGATCATGGACGGAAATTCAGGCCCTAGCAATATGCCCGCCAGCATGTAGGGCACCACAAAGCAGATTCCTGCGAATAGCGCAAACGGCGTGATAGACAAGCCTTCCGTCCAGGAACGTTTCTCGCCAAAGAAACGCACCATAATAATCACCACGATCAACGGCATAAACAAACCGACGATGCCATGCAACACGGCTACCTCGGCGGCGATCAGGCGAAAGTACTCAATCCAGTCGGAGCCACCTGCAGCCAGTCGTTCACTGATACCTATTTTGTCCAGCCCGCCGGTAACGCCGACCACGATGGGGGTTCCCACCGCGCCGAACGATACCGGGGTGGACTGAATCATCATGCCGACCACGACGGCTGCAAGCGCCGGAAAGCCCAGTGCCACCATCAGCGGCGCCGCCACCGCGGCCGGTGTGCCGAAACCCGAGGCACCCTCGATAAAACAGCCGAATAGCCAGGCGACGATAATCGCCTGAACCCGGCGATCGGGGCTAATACCTGAAAAGCCGTTGCGAATGGCGGTGATGCCGCCGGAATGCTTTAGGGTGTTCAACAGCAGAATGGCGCCGAAGATGATCCACAATATCGAAACCGTTAGCATCAGTCCCTGAAAGGTGGAGGCGAGCACGCGGTTAAAGCTCATCTCCCAGGCAAACAGTGCAATAAGCGCCGTGACTACGAAAACAACAGGCATGGCCACGCGGGCAGCCATGCGAAAACCAATCAGCAATACGCCGGCAAGTATGATCGGCAGAAATGCAAGCAAACCAAGAACTGTAGGAGTCATGCGGCGATCCTCTTGTTGTTTGAGATTAGGAACGATCACGAAATAACTTGCCGTACTTGCTTGTCTTTTTGCCCGCCTTCTTCGTTGTGGCAACAGTTACTTAGTTCGACTATGCGCCCGTTACCACGCCTTGAAGACGAACAAAAATCCGGCGCAATTACATCAAGTTATTTCGTTCCCATTCCCTAGTTTTCTATGCAATGCTTGTTTGTTTCAATACCACCTTGTTATTCACGCACGATTACAATCAGCTCGCATGGTCCATGCGCACCGTAAGCCAACACTTGCTGAATATCCGCCGTCTTGGAGGGGCCGGAAATCAACAGTGCATTGGTGGGCATTCCCTGTTCGACCCAATGCGCAGTATTGAGCAGTTCAAAAAAAGTGTTGACGATGGTTGTGGCATCCACCACGGCGACATGCAGCGGCGGCACCAGCGACATTGTGCGCGGTTCGTTGGCGTCGGGCCACAGCACCAGCGTGCCGGTCTCGGCAATACCCCAGCGGGCATTGGTAACCGCAGCGTCTACATCGGCAAAAAGTTCTGCCTTGAATGGCTCTACCGCCGCCGGGTAGTGTTTAATATTTAGCGTCGGTGCCAGTTCGTTTTTCAGTTCAGCGCCCAGCTCTGTTCCGTTCGCGAGCAGCACCGACTGTATGTTTTTGCTTTTAAGTACCTTGGCGATCGCAGCGCAACAGTCATTCGCTGCTACGCGCAGCACTTCGGCGTGGGCTTGCTGCAGTAGATCGCAAAAACGGTTAACGCGGTCGGCGTCGCTGCCCGCCTTACTGGCCATCACTGCATAGTCTTCGGCGGCGGGGTCGGCCGCGATAGCGTGATCGCGCAACCGCCCTAGAATATTGGCGCGCGCCGCTGAGTGTTTAGCTTGCGGCATTACGCACCTGCCGCTTTTTCACCAATTCGTGCAAGGTTTTGCCCGCCAACTCCGGCTTGCTGCGCACTCGCGTCCAGGCACCGAGGCGCTTCGGCATCAAGCCACGCAGTCGCGTTGCACACCAGGAGCCCCAGCGGTAGAGCGATGGATATTGATGACCCCATTGCCAGCCTTTCCAGATCAGCGCCTCCAGCCGATGGCGCTGTGATCCCCTGCCGCGTACGGCGGGCGAAGCGTCGCTATCGGCCTCCTTCGACACGGCTTCGTGGCGCAATGCGCGAATGATGTTTGGAATCGGAATTCGCACCGGGCATACCTCGCCGCAGGCGCCATTCAGGCTGCAGGCGTTGAGTATGTCACCGGACTTCTCCAGACCGTTAAGCTGTGGCGTCACAATCTGGCCGATAGGCCCAGGGTAGGTCGAGCCGTAGGCATGGCCGCCCACCAGCGCATACACAGGGCAGTGATTCATGCAGGCGCCACAGCGAATGCAGTTGAGTGTGGGTTGCATGATTGGGTTGCGGTAGATGGACGACCGGCCGTTGTCGACCAACACCAAATGAACTTCTTTTGGTCCATCTTTCTCGCCATCGCGCCGCGGTGAGCTGATCATATTAAAGTAGGTGGAAATTACCTGCCCGGTTGCCGAGCGGGTCAGCAAGGACAGCAGCGGCGCAACATCGCTTAGCTTTTCCACCACTTTTTCAATGCCGGTGACGGCGATGTGCAAATCCGGTACCGTAGTACACATGCGCCCATTGCCTTCGTTTTCCACCAGACAGAGTGTGCCGGTTTCCGCCACGGCAAAATTGACGCCGGAAATACCCGCGTCCGCCGTGACATATTTTTGGCGCAGAATCCGCCGGCCAATGCCAATCAGCGTGTCGACATCTTCCGTATATTCGACGCCTTCGATCTTTTCGTGAAACAGCTCGGCAATCTCTTTTTTATTCTTGTGCACGGCTGGCACAATAATATGCGACGGTGTCTCTTCGGCGATTTGGATAATGTACTCGCCCATGTCCGACTCAATACACTCGATGCCGCGCGCGGCCAGGTATTGATTGAGTTCAATTTCCTCGGTGACCATGGACTTGCCTTTAACCACCGTTTTTACGTCATGCGCCGCCAACACAGTATGGATGAGTTGGTTCGCCTGCTCGGCGTCTTCCGCCCAGTGAACCTGAATCCCATTATTGGTGCAGTTATCCTCCAGTGTTTCCAGCAATTCCGGCAAGCGGGAGAGGGCGCGCTTGCGAATGCCGCTGCCGAGGTCGCGCAGTGCTTCCAGCGCATCGGCATCGTCAAACGCCGCTTTACGATTGCTTCGCAGCCAGTTGGTGGCACCCCGCAGGTTTTGCCGCAGCTGCTGATTTTGCAGCGCAATTCTGGCGCGCTGTGCAAAATGCCGTTCGCTCAATTGTTCGACCGAAACAGTCATTGGGTGCGGCTCCAGAGAAAGCTGGCCAAATGCTGGTGTTGAACGGCATCGTTGCGATATTCATGCGCGCCGCCAATATTCAACAAACAACCGCAGTCGCCCGAAACCAATTGCGCGCAGCCGCTGGCTACAATGGCATCGCACTTGTCATTGACCATGGCGGCGGAAATATCCGCCGCTTTGACGGCAAACGTACCGCCGAAGCCGCAGCACTCGGTTTCGCCCTCCTGGGTGACCAACTCAACATATTGCAATTGCTCTAGCAGGGCGCGGTGATCATCGGCAACACCCATTTCACGCCTGGCGCTGCAAGATGTGTGTAGCGCGGCGATCATTGGCTCGCCTTTGTCAACAAGCTCGACGTGCAGCACCTGCACTAAAAACTCGGTAAGTTCGAATACCCGTTCTGCAAACTGACGTACCTGTTCCAGCTCTGGTTGTCCGGCGAACAGGTCGGGGTAGTGGTGGCGCAGCATGCCGGCGCAGGAGCCGGAAGGTACAATGATGGGATGATCACCGGGAAACAGCGAGAGTTGCTGTCGCGCTACTGCTCTGGCTTCTTCATCGTAACCGGAGTTGTAGGCGGGTTGGCCGCAGCAGGTCTGTCCTTGCGGGAAGATGACGTCCAGACCTTCGCGCTCAAGCAGGCTAATCGCATCCATGCCAGCCTGCGGGTAGAGCAGATCGATCAGGCAAGTGCCGAATAAATAAACGCTTGTCGGCTTTTGTGGATACCTGCGTCGTTGCATATGATTTTTGCTATCCCGTAGGCGAGAAACAAAACGCGGTGAAACACTTATATCGCCGGATTAGCCCAAAAGCACTAAGCTTTTGGGCTAACCACAACCTGGGGCAGGTTAGAAAGTGAACTTGAATGAAACCTGTGCATAGTCTGAATCGGCATCACCACCTTGCGGCAGCACGCTAACGTCGTCTGACACAGAATAATTTCCCACTTCAAGACCGGCCGATAGATTTGGCGCAAGATCACCGATAAGGTTGACCGCCCAATGCGCACGTTCACGCCCTAATATGTCAGTCTCGCCGGCGCCGTAATAAATGTTGGTGCGCAGCGTCTCTGTCCACAAGTGGCGGAAGGCGACCGTGTAGGCCGTGGTTTCCTCGACCACCACCTTGCCAGTATCCGGGTCAGTTACGATATCAGTGGTCATGCCGGCTGCCGCGTACCGGCCTGGTTCGCCATGCACAACCTGGAAGCGTATGTCATCCCGGCCGATATTGATCTTGCCCGCGATATTACCGGCCACGGCCGTCTCGTCAATGCCGCCCTGATTCACTTTGCGTAACAGAACGCCAAAGTTGATCTCTCCCCAGTCGCCGGTTAAGTTATAGCGTGCAACCACATCGGGAATCTCTTCGTCCGGGTCTGCCTCGTTACCGGTCACGCC
>RCMY010001545.1_pt1 | contig 21808 bp, 23 predicted proteins | sample 2041341 | NCBI WGS metagenome assembly RCMY01 (sample SAMN09708234, study PRJNA481090) | Marine sediment metagenome, whole genome shotgun sequencing project.
TTAATTAATTCAAGAATGTCAGGATTTTCTGGATCGATATTCAGTGCAACAATATGTACAGTCTGTCCTCTGCCATCGTCTTCTGCGTCAATGTTAATTAAAGAATTCCAGCGTGATGAAAACTCAACTGAGGGAATTAAATTTAAATTACTAGATTGACTAGCAAGATGTTCTTTAGCTATTTCAAAACCATTAAGCGTATCGTGATCACTTAGGGCAAGATATGTGATGCCATGTTCAATGGCCGTATCAATAAGTTCTTGAGGACTTAATGCACCATCAGACGCCGTGCTATGCGTATGCAAGTCATAGCCTTGAGTGTTTTTAGAAAAAAATTCAGTTTGTTGTGGCATCTTAAGTTTTTATTGTACATTCTCTGGAGCTAAGCCCACAGCAACTAATTTAGTGCCATGCATTACAATGAATCCAGTTTTGCGCGAGTCTTCTAGAGTCTCACTAACTTCTGGCATATAATCAAATGCATAGTAACGTTGCATTCTGATCTCATCTTCATCATTACGTTTGGGCCAAAGCTTTTGAAATACAACGGTTCCATCTAAGAATTGAACATTTTTTTGCCTGCAAACATGTTGAGCAATAGTGTTTGCTAACACGCGACAACGAGCTTGATCCCACCACAAAGTGGCAAAACCCGCCATAGCAAGCAATATAAAAAGGTAGGGTAAGTTACTGTTCCACATAAATTTTTACTGAGTAAGGAATATTTAGAATTGTAATGAAAAATGTAATTCATGATCAATTCAGCATGTGTTTGGTATAAATAGTGAATTATTCAATGACAAGCAAGTCAGAGAAACAAAATTTATGGCTAAAACGGTATTATACTGCCTTAGCAATAATAATAATTTTGCAGAATTTCTAAATATTGTATTATTTGAGGTAAACCTATGAAAAAAATCATCCTAACTTTGTTAACTAGCCTATTCATGTTGTCTGGCTTACAAGCCGCAACACTCTATGGTGTGGATGTAGCAGAAACTACTACACTTGCTGAGCAAGAATTAGTCTTGAATGGTGTAGGTATCCGCAAAAAAGGTCCTTTCAAAGTTTATCTTGGGGCGCTCTATGTTGGCAGCAAGGAAAAATCAGCAGACGCAGTGATAGCCGATGAAGGCGCAAAGCGTGTTCAGTTAAATATGTTACGTAATTTATCTAAAAAGAAAATTGTTGGCGCGATAGTCGACGGGTTTAAAGCCAATACAAATGATATGGCGTCGATTCAAATTCGTGTTGATGAGTTTATTAACTATATGGACAAAGTTAAAAAAGGCGATAAGCTTCAGTTTGATTATATTCCTGCAACTGGAACTAATATCATGATCAATGATGAGAACAAAGGTACGATAGTTGGTAAAGATTTTTTTGATGCTTTAATGAAAGTTTGGTTAGGTGATAAGCCAGCAGATGGAAATTTAAAAGACGCAATGTTAGGTGCATGATAAAACTATCAATTTGATTAATGAATGCCGGCCTTGAGTCGGCATTTTTTATTATCTTGTGTTAATCTTTATTTTTTTAGATTAATGAGTAAAGATTAAGAATGACTTATATACAATTAGCTTACCTACATCTTGCCACAGTAGTGCCCGCATTTTTTATTGCAACATATATATTAATAGCTCGCAAAGGCACGCCAAAACATAAGTTGTTAGGAAAAGTTTATGTGACTTTAATGTTGGTCACGGCATTCGTAACTTTGTTCATGCAAGCGGTTGTAGGACCAACATTCTTAAACCATTTTGGTTTTATTCATTTGTTGAGTTTATTGGTATTTGTCACTGTCCCAAGAGCCATTTTTGCTATTCGGCGAGGAGATGTTGCTGCACATAAGAAGCATATGGTGGGACTTTATATTGGAGCATTATTGATTGCCGGTACTTTAGCGATGATGCCAGGGCGTATGATGCATTTATGGATTTTTGGATAAAAGTATGAATGAAAAAATATTTCAAACGCGTAGAAATAAAACTTTAGATAAGCAGCGAAAAGCAGCAGTTGAAAAACGCCATATTAAAGGCTATAGAACTGCACGTGAAAACCTTACCGACTTAATAGATTCGGATTCGTTTATTGAATACGGGCAATTGGCTGTTGCTGCGCAACGAAATCGTAGAGATATTAATGATCTCATCGAAAACACTCCTGCAGACGGAATTATTACTGGCTTGGCAACAGTTAACGCTGCAATTTTTTCACATCACAATACACAAACAGCAGTAATTGTAAATGACTATACAGTGCTCGCAGGTACTCAAGGATTTTTTCATCACCAAAAGCTTGATCGAATATTAGAAGTTGCCGAAAAACGTAAAACACCAATCATTATGTTTACTGAAGGTGGCGGTGGCCGACCTGGTGATACCGATGTCACTACACAAATTGCTGGTTTGAATATTACGTCATTTGCAGCTTGGGCTGGTTTGAGTGGTGTGGTGCCACGCATTGCCGTGAATAATGGTTATTGTTTTGCTGGCAATGGCGCTTTGTTTGGTTGTGCTGATATTCGTATTGCCACTAAAACCTCTTGGATTGGTATGGCTGGACCTGCCATGATTGAAGGTGGTGGTCTGGGTAATTTTAAACCTACAGACATTGGACCTATTGACGTGCATTCTAAGAATGGTGTAGTGCATATTGTTGCCGAAGATGAGCAAGACGCTACGCGCTTAGCGAAAAAAGTCTTAGCTTATTTTCAGGGAGCAAGTAATGAATGGAAGAGTCCTTCACAAAAAGAGATTGCTAAACTATTACCAGAAGATCGACGCTATGTTTACGACGTTAGAAAAATAATTAGCACACTAGCCGATATGGACTCTTTTACCGAATTACAAAAAGACTATGGCTCTGGAATTATTAATGGCTTTATGCGTATCGAAGGCAAGCCTTTCGGTTTAATTTGTAATGACTGTAAAATCCTAGGGGGAGCAATTGATGCCGAAGCTGCAAGCAAGACTGCAGTCTTCTTAAAACTCTGTAATGATTTCAATCTTCCCATTGTTTCACTATGTGATACACCAGGCTTTATGGTTGGACCCGAAAGCGAAACACAAGCGGCTGTAAGTAAGACTGCTGACTTATTTTCTGCAGGTGCGAAGCTGAGAGTGCCTTTAGTAACTATTTTCTTAAGAAAAGCTTATGGTTTAGGTGCGATGGCAATGGCTGGTGGTTCGTTTGTAAAGCCTATATACAGCGCTTCATGGCCAACGGGAGAGTTTGGAGGCATGGGTTTAGAAGGGGCAGTGCGACTTGGGTTTAAAAAAGAACTAGCTGCGGTTAAAGATGAACAAGATCGCCAAAAGCTCTTTGATGATTTAGTTGCCCAAGCTTATGCAAAAGGTCAGGCAATAGAAGCCGCTGCCTATTTAGAAATTGATGCGGTAATTTTACCAAGCGATACGCGAAGGGTTATTCTGCAAGCGCTTACTTAACAGAACATTCCGATGACAGTAGTTTTTTTGGAATTGGGCTAAACCAGTCTTTAGCCGAACTTGCGGTCACCATGAAAAACGGATTTAAAATTTCGTCTTTAGTGTTGTATTGCAAAGGCGTGCCATCAAGATTAGTTACTTGTCCGCCAGCAGCTTCAACAACAGCTTGAGCGGCTGCGGTATCCCACTCACTGGTTAAACCAAAACGCGGATAGCAATCCGCTTTTCCTTCGGCAATTAAACAAAATTTGAGGGAGCTACCCATGGCTAAAATTTCATGTTCGCCAATTGCGTGTAAATATTCTTTTAATGCCTCACTTTGATGAGAGCGGCTGGCAACTATTCGATATGGTGTTTGTGGATGCTGTTCAGAGAATATTTTCGAAGAGATGTTTAAATCAAAATCATTTTCTTGCAGCTTGAAAGCTCCCAATTCTGAAGCTCCAGCATAGGTGATATTACTCACTGGAATATGCACAACACCTAATACCGCTCGATGGTTTTTTATTAGTGCAATATTTACGGTGAATTCACCATTACGTTTTACAAATTCTTTAGTGCCATCGAGTGGATCAATTAACCAATAGGTAGTCCATTCACGCCATTCCCCCGTTCTTAAAAGCTCGCTCGATTCCTCAGACAATACTGGTATATCGGGAGTGAACTCCTTCAGGGCATCTATGATGACTCGATGTGAGGCTAAGTCTGCTTCTGTTAACGGGGAGGCGTCAGCTTTTTTTTCCACAGAAAAGTCCTGGGCGTAAATTTTGAGTATCGCGTCCCCAGCTTTTCGACTAATCCGTATAATATGCTCAAGAGTGTTTAGATTAATATGCATAGAGACATTATAATGCTGCACACAAGATAATATTTAATAGATAGGAAATAAAATGCTGGATTGGAATGCAATAGATACGGTACTGCTGGATATGGACGGTACCCTATTAGACTTAGCTTTTGATAATCTTTTTTGGGTGAAAGTGGTGCCTGAAGCCTACGTCAAAACTCATGGTGTAAGTGTTGAAGAGATGCAAAAAAGTGTCTTGCCGCATTTTGAAGAAAAGCGTCATACACTGGATTGGTACAATATCGATTATTGGTCAAATTACTTGAAATTAGATTTACCCAGTTTAAAAATCGAACATCAGCAGCATATAGATTATTTACCAATGGCTGAATTTTTCTTAGAGCGTTTACGTAAAGATGAGAGAAGAGCAATCATCATCACTAATGCCGATCCTAAAGCATTTATGATAAAAAACGCTCAAACTGGCGTGGGTAATTTAGTGGATGAGGTGATTAGTTCGCATGATTTAGGTTACCCTAAAGAACACCAAGAATTTTGGAAAGCTCTAGAAGAGCAAATCGACTTTGATAAGTCTAGAAGTTTATTTGTCGATGATTCGCCGCAAGTTTTATTGTCTGCCCATACATATGGGATTGCCAATATTGCCGCTATAAGTCAGCCTGATACCTCGCGCGAAGGCTCTGCATTTACCGATGAAACGGCTTTAGCGTCTTTACCAGCAAGCATTCATCGCATTAAAGGTGTAATGGACTTACTCTAATTTTTAAGTGATTGAACCTAAGCTCATATAAAATGAGCTTGGCTTACAAAACGGAATCAGTATCAGAGCGCTCGCGTAATTTAGGGCTCACGTAAATTGCTTGGCGTTTTTTACTCTGTGGGGCTTGAGACTCAACTTGAATGCTTCGCTTCTGTCGTAACTTATGTTCGCGTTTGGCGCGTTCATCTTGTTTTTCTTGCTCCATGCGGTCAGAGTGAAATTCGCGTTGTTTTTGAGTATCACTATCATCATGATCTTTGAAATACTCAGCTTCGGCTTCATCAAAGGCTTCGTTAGTGTTAGTCGGTGTCTCAGCTTGATGTTTTTTATAACTACTGCGTTCAGCTGGTTTCGAGTTTTGTGAACCTCGTTTAGAGTCACGTTTAGAATCGCGACCTTTCCGTGCAGGCCTTTGCGGACGTGCGGTAGTTTTGATTTCGGGTAGTGTTGGTAATTCTGCTTCTACTGGAATTTTAAATCCAATGTAGTCTTCAATATCTGGCAAAATCATTACATACTCATCACAACCAAAGCTGATGGCGTGTCCACTGGCTCCCGCACGTGCGGTACGGCCTATTCTATGTACATAGTCTTCGCGTTGATTAGGTAAATCATAGTTGAACACATGCGTAACATCAGGCACGTGTAGTCCACGTGCTGCCACATCGGTTGCAATTAATATTGGTAATTTGCCTGAACGGAATTCTGCAAGCATTGATTGCCTACGACTCTGTTTAACATCACCTGAAAAAACCTGTGCGTTAAAGCCATTGGCTTGCAAGGTTGCTCCAAGATGCTCGCCTTCGCGTTTTGTATTAATGAACACAATAATGCGAGCATTCTCATCCAAATCTTGGAGTTGCTGAACGAGCAAGGGTTTTTTCTGTTCTTTAGACGGGAAATATATTTTTTGTGTAATATTTTCGGCAGTTATTGAATCAGTCTCAATACGCATGAATTCTGGCTCATGCATATGTTCATAGGCCAATTCCAAAACACGCTGTGAAAAAGTAGCTGAGAACATTAAGGTCAAACGTTCACCTGGAGGTGGCATTTGTCGATACAGATAACGAATGTCTTGTATAAAACCTAAATCAAACATTCGGTCGGCTTCATCTAAAACCATCACGTCTAAATATCTAAGACTGAACACACCTTGTTTGTAGTAATCGATAATACGACCTGGTGTGCCAATTAAAATATCCACACCTTTTTGTATCGCCTCGCGTTGCGTAACAATACCAGTACCGCCATAAACCAAAACCGATTTAAGTGGGGTAGTTTTACCAATGTCGCGAAAGTCCTTTTCAATTTGAATGGCTAATTCACGAGTAGGGGCAATGATTAAAGCACGCGGGTCATTATTTTTACGTTCTGGATTAGCCGGTTTGCTGAGAAGTTTTTGAATGGTGGCAATTAAGAAAGCCGCAGTTTTGCCAGTACCAGTTTGCGCTTGTCCAGCCACATCTTTGCTTTGCAAGGTGAGTGGTAAAGTTTGTGCCTGGATTGGTGTGCATTGCGTAAATCCGATGGAATGCAACCCGCTTAAAAGTTGTGCATCTAAACCTAAACTATCAAAGCGCAATGTAGACTCTGCGCTTTCTGGATTAGGGTTTATTGGTGTATCTTGTTCATTCATGGTTTTTATGTAGTTCTCAGGTTTGCGAAAGTCGTTCTCGTAAAGTCTATATACAAGTTACCAACGCCGATTTATAGTGATATTGAATATATTAGTTAGTTAAATCAATTAAATATGCCAAAAAAGCGTAAAAAAGGCTTGCAAAATGTGCTCAGAAGCGTTCAAATATAAACCTGTAACGGCGCTTAAGGATATACAAATAAGTCCAAGTGCCCTTTGTTACTCTAAAACGCACTCAGCGTAATACTTTTTAATAAGCAATAATTTAGCAACTTCCAAAGTAATAACGCGACATTGTGCCTAATTTCATCAATGTATGCAAAGTTAATAGAGTAATAAATCATACGATTTATCCATAGACTGTTAGACCTGGGGTCACAGCGGATAAAAAAAGAGAACCAAATTGAATGGATTGCTTTTATACAAAGCTGTTGAATGCCCAAATAAAATTAGCCAAAATCTTTAAACATCATCTAATCCTATCCCTAATTCCATAGCCTAAACTCTATATAAAATTAATTTCAATTTATAAATTTCATTTTTTGGACATATTTGTTCATTTTCTTTTGGAGGAAAAACTAGTGAGTGATCTCATTAAACACACAACTGATGCAACTTTTGGTGCTGACGTATTAGATAGCAAAGTACCAGTATTAGTAGATTTTTGGGCGCCATGGTGTGGCCCGTGCAAAATGATTGCACCCATTCTAGAAAATGTAGCTCCTGACTTCGCAGATAAAGTTAATATCGTAAAAATGAATATTGATGAAGAACCACAAGCCGCCCGCAAGTATGGCGTACGTGGTATCCCAACCCTTTTATTATTTCGTGATGGTAATGTACACGCTACGCATATCGGTGCTTTATCACAAGCTCAATTAACAAAATTTTTGGATGATAATCAGTGAAACCAACTCATTTAGGTGGCGACAGCAGCGCAAGTACAACGACACAAACTCGTAGTGCCGGTAGTAAGAAAAAAACTACCCGTAAAAAAACCAATAATCGCTCTAACAATAACCGTCCCAACAATAACCGCCCCAACAATAATCGTCCAAATCACAACCGTAATCCTAATTACCGTGGTCGTAGAAACCCTAACGAGATTAATTACGATGATATTGAATTAGAAATTCTTACCGATGAAGAATTAGCAGCCAGTGAGTCAGGAATGAATCTGACCGCACTGAAAAAGCGCCCAGTGTCTGACATTGTGGATATGGCTGAAGAATTGGGTGTTGAAAACGCCGCGCGTATGCGCAAGCAAGATATCGTTTTTGAATTCTTAAAAGCGGTTTCGCGCAAAGGCGATATGATTTTTGGTGATGGCGTATTAGAGATTTTACAAGATGGTTTTGGTTTCTTACGTTCGTCTGATGCTTCATACGTAGCTGGACCTGATGATATTTATGTATCACCAAGCCAGATTCGTCGCTTCAATCTTCGTAATGGCGATTCGGTTTCTGGTTTAATTCGTGCTCCAAAAGATAATGAACGTTATTTTGGTTTATTAAAAGTTCGTGATATTAACTTTGAACATCCTGAAAAAGCGCGTACTAAAGTGTTGTTTGAGAACTTAACTCCATTATTCCCTAATAAGCGTCTTTTGCTTGAGTCGGGAAATGGTAGTACCGAAGATATTACTGCTCGTGTTATCGATATGGTTGCTCCAATTGGTAAAGGCCAACGTGCATTGATTGTATCGCCGCCTAAAGCCGGTAAAACCATGTTGTTACAAAACATTGCACATTCGATTCATGCCAATCATCCTGAATGTACCTTGATGGTATTGTTAATTGATGAACGTCCTGAAGAAGTTACTGAAATGCAACGCACAGTACATGGTGAAGTTTTATCATCTACTTTTGATGAGCCAGCCTCACGCCACGTGCATGTTGCAGAAATGGCAATTGAAAAAGCTAAACGCTTAGTTGAGCATAAAAAAGATGTCATTATTCTTTTAGATTCGATTACGCGATTAGGTCGCGCTTACAATACGGTTGTACCTTCATCAGGTAAGGTATTAACTGGTGGTGTTGATGCACATGCATTACAACGCCCTAAGCGTTTCTTTGGTGCGGCGCGTAATGTTGAAGAGGGTGGTAGTTTAACTATCATCGCTACGGCATTAGTTGATACCGGTTCACGTATGGATGACGTTATTTTTGAGGAATTCAAAGGCACAGGTAATATGGAAGTGCATTTGGATAGACGTATTGCTGAAAAACGCATTTATCCTGCGATAAATATTAATCGTTCGGGAACTCGTAAAGAAGATCTATTATTGCCACCTGATGAATTACAAAAAGTTTGGATCTTACGCAAGTTGGTTCATTCAATGGATGAGATCGCTGCGATTGAGTTCTTGATTGATAAAATGAAGGACACTAAAACTAACGCCAGTTTCTTCGATTCGATGAAACGTTAATTTTACTTTTCTGAAATTTATCGGAATAGATAATATGTACTTAAGACGCTCTGTAGGACATTCTTACAGGGCGTTTTTTCATTGACTAAGAGCTTATGAACCCAAGACAATTGCAACTAAAAGCAGTTTCTGATTTATTGGAAGTTGCAGAATCATTGAGTTCGGTGCAGGAACGAAACATTAGTATAAAAGCTTGTTTACAGTTTTTGGAAGAGCTTAAGCTAGAAAAAATTGATCAATCTGAGATTAACTATCTACAAGGCTGCGCTTGGTACCTTTCAGAAGATTCTATGCAAAGAGATAATAATGTATTAAAGTTTTTGAGTGCAGCTTTAGAACTGGATTTCGAACATGTAAAGGCTAAGATATATCTATGTCATTATTTATTCGACATTGAAAACTATGCTGAATTCCTTAAACACTACCAACAAGTCGAAAGACAGCATTTGCAGGGGTGGAGAAAATTAAAGTTTTTAGAGTTGAATTTAATTGCTAAATTACACACAAGCACAGTAACAGAAGCTGAGTGCAATCATTATATTAGTAATTACGAAAACGCTGAAGATACACATAGACCTAAAATCCAAGAGTTATATGATTTTTCAGTGAGTGAAGAGCAAGAGTTAAGTCCGGAGCTAAAACATTTTATTTTAAAATGGACAAATTATTGGGGTATAAAGCATGCAGACCAAGATTAGCATTATATTTAGTTTATTTCTTCTATTCGCTTGCAGTACTGTGCCATCGGTAAGTGAAGAAGACTCTTCTATAGCAGCTAGTGAAACAACGCCGCAAATATCACAAGCAAAGCCGTGTTCCACTGAACAATATAGATACTTTGATTTTTGGATAGGTGAATGGACGCTTACTACTCCTAATGGACAGTATGCGGGTAAAAACAGTATTCAGCCTATGCTCAATGGTTGTGCTTTGTATGAGCGCTGGACAGGCAGAAGTGGCTATCGAGGTGATAGTGTTAATTTTTACAATCAAGTAAAAAATCAATGGCATCAAACTTGGATTGATTATGCAGGTAATGCGCTTTATGGAAATGGCGGCTTAGTAGATGGCAGCATGGTTTTATCTGGACCTGGCAAAAATGCTAAAGGCATTGATATTATCAACCGTATCACATGGACACCAAACCAAGATGGCAGTGTGCGTCAACACTGGGAAACATCTAGTGACAAAGGACAAACTTGGGCAACGGCTTTTGATGGTTTATATAAAAAAATTAAAAATGAGTAATGTTAATATTTATTATTTATTATTTTTAATTAACCAAGGTAGTAGTGATGCGTTATATATTCGATGTGCTTGTCGCAATTGATCAATTAGGCAATACACTTGCTGGAGGGCATCATGACACCAGTATTTCAGCTCGCGTTGGATATTTCTCACGTCATGCAAAACGCGGATTAGCATATTGGCGTTTTCTGGAGACTGTTATCAACTTTGCTTTTAATCCTATCCAAGGTCCTGATCATTGCTATTTCGCCTATTTAGATGATTCAGAAGAATTGTTTAAGCAGGGCAGTGACATTGCTCGAATAGTGCTAAGTATTTTCATTTTTATAGCCTGTCCAATTATTGCCATCATTCTTTATACTGTAACTTTTTTAATTCCGCCCTTACGTTGGGATGGTAAACCTTTTAGAGAAAAGACTGATTAGTTTATTCTTGACCAGTAAATTACTTATTTAGAAAAATATTATGTTTGAACTTATTTTTATTGCCAGTATTTCATTCGCTGTCTCTCTCTTAACTTTATTTTCTGGTTTCGGATTAGGAACTCTACTGTTACCTGTCTTCGTATGGTTTTTTCCCGTAGAAGTTGCTGTGGCTGCAACAGCCATTGTGCATGCGTCAAATAATGGCTTTAAATTAGTTCTCTTAGGGACTAAGGCTAAAAAAGACGTGTTAATACGTTTTGGTATTCCTGCGGTCATGGCGGCATTTCTGGGAGCCTATTTACTCACCCAGTTTTCTCAACAACAGTCTTTATATACATGGCAGTTTTTAGGTCGTGACGCCGAAATTACTTTATTGAAAGTTGTGATGGGGGTACTCATTTTAGGATTTGCTGTGTTTGAGCTAGTTCCTAGGTTTCAAAAAATGCGGGTAGCACCAAAATACTTATCTTTTGGAGGAGTGCTTTCTGGCTTCTTTGGAGGACTGTCTGGTCATCAAGGTGCATTACGTGCTGCGTTTCTAACACCTCTTAATTTAACCGCCCAAGAGTTTGTTGCTACACAAGCGGTATTAGCCGTAATGGTGGATACAGCTCGCTTACTGGTCTATGGTTGGGCTTTTGTGGTCTTAAAAAATAGTAGTGTAGAAATACCTTGGGAATTAGTCAGTGTTGCGTGTTTAGCTGCTTTCATTGGAGCGGTATTAGGTAAGAAGATGCTTAAGAAATTGACCATGGATTCTATTCGAGTCCTTGTTGGAATTCTTCTTTTAGTGGTTGGTGTGGCTTTGGTGTTGGGGATAGCTTAAGCGCTGGAAATGACCATGTTTTATTAGAGACATAAAAAAGTCCACTTGAAAGTGGTCTTTTTTGTTTTCGATAGTCCTAAGCCTTACTTTTTTTTTCGCGATTAATCGCTCGGTAACCAATATCATCTCGGTAATAAACCTTATCCCAAGAAATTTCTTTCACTCGTTCATAGGCTTGGCTTTGAGCTTCTTGTGCTGTCTTAGCACTTGAAACTACACATAATATGCGTCCACCATTAGTCACAATATTATTGTTTTCTAACTTGGTACCTGCATGAAATACTTTGGTATTTTTTTTATGTTGGTTTAAACCATGAATAACAAAACCTTTTTCATAGGCTTGGGGATAACCGCCTGCCGCCATAACCACGCCAATTGCCGTTTCTGGTTTCCAGTCCGCAGATTTCAGATGCAATTCTTTATTGAGTGCGGCATCACAAAGATCAGCAAGGTCTGAATTTAAGCGATACAAAATGGGTTGTGTTTCAGGGTCACCAAAACGGCAATTGAATTCAATAACTTTAGGGGTGCCGTCTGGGGTTACCATTAAACCGGCATATAAAAAACCTACGTATTCAATACCATCCTTTTCTAAACCGTTTAGCGTAGGGTGAATCACTTCATCCAGAATGCGATTATGCAAAATATTATCCATTAATGGCGCTGGAGAAACGGCGCCCATACCACCAGTATTAGGTCCTAAGTCACCATTATCCCTAGCTTTATGGTCTTGCGAAGTCGCCATTGGTAAAATGGTTTTGCCATCACTCATTACAATAAAACTAACTTCTTCGCCGGCAAGAAATTCTTCAATGACAATCTTCTGTCCAGCTTGACCAAAAGCACTGTCACTCAGCATGCTGTGAACGGCTTGTTTTGCTTCTTGCCTATTCATTGCAACAACTACGCCTTTACCGGCGGCTAAACCATCGGCTTTAATCACGATAGGTGCATCTACCTTGTCAAGATAGTCGAGAGCGGCTTGCAATTCTGTGAAACTTGCGTAATCTGCAGTAGGTATTTTATGGCGAGCTAGAAACTCTTTGGTAAAACTTTTTGAGCCTTCAAGTTGGGCAGCCATTTTGTTAGGACCAAAACAACGTAAGCCTTGCGAGTTAAACAAATCTGTAATGCCCAAGACCAAAGGTACTTCAGGACCAACGATGGTCATGTCAATATTTTTGTCTTTGGCGAATACGCTTAAGGCCTTGATATCAGTAGCATCAATAGCAATATTTTCTACGCCGTCTTCCATGGCTGTGCCAGCATTTCCTGGAGCCACATACACAATTTCTGCGAGAGGTGATTGTTTTAGTTTCCACGCCAAGGCATGTTCGCGACCACCTGAGCCAATAACAAGAATTTTCATATAAATTTCTGTCTCGTGATATTTAGTCTATCTAAAAATTAATTAATTTGTACTTAGTGACGGAAATGACGGATGCCAGTAAATACCATTGCCATTCCGTGCTCATTAGCGGCAGCAATTATTTCTTCATCACGAATTGATCCACCAGGCTGAATGATAGCTGTGACACCAGCTTTTGCGGCGTTATCAATGCTATCGCGAAATGGGAAGAAAGCATCCGAAGCCATTGCTGAATTTTTAATCTCTAACTTTGCATCTTGTGCTTTTAGAATAGCTATGCGGGCTGAATCTACACGACTCATTTGTCCTGCGCCAATACCAATGGTTTCTTGGTTTTTTGCATACACAATGGCATTTGATTTTACAAACTTAGCCACTTTCCACGCAAAGTGTAAATCACGTAATTCTGAAGCAGTTGGAGCACGTTCACTCACTACCTTCAATTCACTCTCCGAAACTTCATGCGTATCCCACTCTTGTAACAGTAAACCGCCATGCACACGTTTACCGACATGACCGGTACGTGAGGATTTATCTTCATTACTCCAATCACCAGTTACTAATACACGTACATTCTTCTTGCTTTTGAGAACGTCTAGTGCGGCATCATCAATATCGGGTGCAATAATAAGTTCAACAAACTGGCCCTTAAGAATCATGTCAGCTAATTCAGCAGTAAGTGTGCGGTTGATTGCAATAATGCCACCAAAGGCCGAAGTACTGTCACAGATAAAGGCACTTTTATAGGCATCAATTACATTAGCTGCAACTGCAACGCCACATGGGTTGGCGTGTTTAACAATAACGCAAGCGGGTTCTGAAAAAGCTTTTACAGTTTCTAGAGCGGTATCGGCATCGGCAATATTATTAAAAGAAAGAGGGCGGCCTTGAAGCATTGTTGCGTTTGCAAGATTAACGCCTGTATCGGCTGCAGCGCTATAAAAAGCAGCGCGCTGATGAGGGTTTTCACCATAGCGTAGATCTGTAATTTTGGTAAATTGTTGTGCGTATTCCTCAGGGAAGATATCACGTGTACCGTCTTCATCGTGCAAATTTAAATAATTACTAATAGCTGCATCGTAAGCTGCCGTATGGGCAAATGTTTTACAAGCTAAACGATAACGGGTGTCATCAGAAAGCTGTGCTTGAGAATTTTTTAATTCATCTAATACGTCTGAGTAATCACTTGGGTCAACCAATACACCTACTGCTGAATGGTTTTTAGCGCCAGCACGCAACATCGTCGGGCCACCAATATCAATGTTCTCAATGGCTATATCCATAGTTGTATCGATATTTGTGATAACACTTTTAAATGGGTATAAGTTAACAACTAATAATTCAATGGCATCAATTCCGTGTTTAGCTAAAACCTTATCGTCAACACCATGGCGTGCAAGTAAGCCACCATGAATTTTAGGGTGTAAGGTTTTTACACGGCCAGCCATGATTTCTGGAAAACCAGTGTGCTCAGACACATCTTTTACTACTAAACCACTATCACGCAAATGTTTGGCAGTTCCGCCAGTAGAAAGTAAAGTAATTCCCATTGCGGCTAAACCACGGGCAAAGTCGGCAAGACCTGTTTTGTCTGAAACAGAAAGAAGGGCGGTTTTAACGATTGGCATAGAACGATCCTTTTAAGCGCAAATGAATTTAGCTGTAACGTGTTGTTTTAACTGTTAAATCAATAAAGTACAAATAATAAACGCCCCGACCTTTTGACAGGAGCGGAGCGTTGATTATAGCAAACAGTGTTTCTCAATATTAATCGAGCATACCGTAAGTTTTAAGTTTTTTACGTAAAGTGCCACGGTTAATACCGAGCAAAATAGCTGCACGACTTTGGTTGCCGCCAGTGTATTTTAAGATTTGCTTTAATAGAGGGATTTCAATTTCCTGCAACACTAAATTATAAATGCCGGATGGCTTGTGTCCGTTCAAATTTGAAAAGTATTCTTGTAAAGCTTCATCAGCACAAGTGCGAAGTGGTTTGTTTTGACTTAGTAATTGCTCACTTTGGTTAAGTTTGTTTTTCACTAGAGTCAGGTTATGAACATTTGTTGTTGTTGCGATATTTGTTGGTTTCATGGATTCAGAACTTTTGTCAAATTATAAGTAGGGTTAAAAAACAAAAACATTACAGCAATTAAGGCCATGACGTTTTTACGAAAAAACATCAAACTAGAATTAATGCGTAATCAACTAATAGAGATTGTTAAGCAACAAGCTCTGCGTTTGATTCAGATAAAATAAATTCTATTGACTCAAACATGTCTTGTACTAAACTCAGTTGAGATTTAATACAAGTTGCCCGAACGATTTGTGCGCGCCATTTTTCTATTTCTACTCGGCTATTAATTGCCAATTGTGCGGCGCTTTTACAGTACCAGCCAATATGTTTGCGTGCGATACGTAAACCTTGGTGATCACCATAAAATGAATACAGTTCATTCAAATGGCTGCACATAATAGCACGCTGTTTCTGAATTGCTAGTGGTGGCAAAAGACTTTTATGTTCTAAGTAATGTGCAATCTCATTAAAGATCCACGGTCTGCCCTGTGCAGCACGGCCAATCATTAATCCGTCGGCTTGAGTGTGTTGTAAAACTTCCTTAGCCTTGATAGGACATGTAAGGTCACCATTGGCAAATATAGGAATGCTAAGTTGTTGTTTAATGGCACGAATCGTTTCGTACTCAGCCGCACCCATATATTTATCTGCGCGAGTTCGACCATGAATGGCCAAAGCTTGGATGCCAGCGTCTTGTGCAATGTGAGCAATTGTTAAGGCATTTTTATTATCTCGGTCCCAGCCTGTTCTTATTTTTAATGTCACAGGAACGCTTACCGCTTGAACAGTTGCGCGTAGTATTTGCGCAACCAAGGCCTCATTTTGCATCAATGCAGAGCCTGCAGCTTTGTTACAAACCTTCTTTGCAGGGCATCCCATATTGATATCTATAATCTGTGCGCCGTGCTCAACATTGATTTGAGCGGCATTAGCCATCATCTCTGCATCACCGCCAGCTATCTGCACAATGCGTGGTGTAGGCTCGCCGGTGTGATCCATACGCAGCTGTGACTTGCGTGTGTGATACAAAGAACTATCGGCAGTTAACATCTCAGAAGCAGCAATTCCAGCGCCTAATTGCCTACACAAAATTCGAAAAGGCCTGTCAGTAACACCAGCCATTGGTGCTAAAGCCAAATTATTAGCAAAGGTATACGGTCCAATACTTATTGGATGTATAAATTGATTGGCTTTGCTTATTTGATATGGCATACGTGGTAAAAATCTTAAAGAAGAAAAAGGCGAATAAAATTATGTGTGCTTATTTAGTTTTTTCTTTGCAGCGAATAACATTAGATTTAAGCAAACAAACTTCAACATTAAAATCTAAAGCTTGTGTGCCCGGATCTGCGATGACCACACGTACTTCAATGCGACCACGAGCCGGCAACATATTATTGTCTTCAAAATCTTGCGGTGAATAGTCTTGCACAGTTAAATCTTTATAGGCAATACGCTCTCGCCAGCGATCAAATAAGCTCAAACGAATAATTGGAAACACCTGTGAATGCAAAGCGGTATTGCTCAAATTGAAACTGGCAACCAGTTGCTCGGGATCAAGTGGATTTAAGGCTACGCTGCTAGCATTAATTGAATAGGCGTCTAAATTCCAATCTGGCTCAATTGGTAAATTCAGTTTTGCATACACTTTTTGTACTGTGTCCCCAAAACTTGGATGAATGGCTAATTGATTTCGCTGCTGATGAAGGAACTGCAGAGCTAAGGCTACTAGTGCTAGTATGCTCAAAAATACCCACAGCAATGTTCGCTTAGGTCTTTTGACAGCTTGTAAGTTAGTTAACTCATCCATTCCCATTGGGCTGGTTTCATCAAGGGAATGCATTTGTAAAGCTGGAGAAATGTGGTCTATATTACTTGAGTTAGCATCATTGCTAGTAGTTTGTGATGTCGCATGAGTATTTGTGTGTTCTTCTGGTGCATTCGCTATTTCAGGTGTAGGAAGTTTTACATCTTGGACCGCTAAGACTTCACTCGCAGACTTAGCAGCTTGTCTATCAACTTCCATTTCACCTTTTAGTGAAATTTCCTGTGTGCTCTCATCAGGGTGTTTATCCAAGTTTTCTTCTATTTCTTTTTCAACAGATTCATTCTCACTCAGAGCCGGTTCTGTAGCGCTTACTGGAATGAGCTTGCCTTTGTTGTGCATCCACATACCGGTAATTAAATGAGCTTTGGGTACACTTTTGGTATCAAAAGTCTTTTTCAAGTTAGTTGGAATGGTGTCTGGATCTGGATCAATAAAGTCAATCGCAAAAAAGATAGTGCCACATTCCCCGCAACGAACTTCACCGTCTGCAGAGTCAAGATCTTCAGCGCTTAGAATAAAACTTTCATCGCAATTTGGGCATAGGGTTACGCATTCTTCATCCCCAAGCATTTCCGAAGGCGTCTTTAACCTTCCCGACAATCGTACCCAATCACCTTTTTGTGCCACTTCATCCATATTGAAATATATTTCATATACAGAGGAAACCATTTTTGCTTGAGTAGCTAAAATACCAGACAATACGATCTGACCGCCACGGCGTAAACGTCTACGCACATCTTGAACTATAGCGATTAGCGGTGTAGCCAAAATATTGGCCAAGATAATGTCAAATGTTACGTCTTCTGACCAATCTGTGTCATCGGGTAAATACGCTTTAAGTTGTTGCTCAACATTATTTCGTTCGGCATTGGCTAGACTTGCCTCAATTGCTTGAATATCAATATCTAAACAAGTGGCTTGCTTTGCGCCTAGCTTTAATGCAGCAATGGCTAAAATACCTGAACCAGACCCATAATCTAGTATGTCTTTTTTACGCACATTGGTTGCATCTAACCATTCTAAGCATAAAGCCGTTGTTTCATGTGTACCGGTGCCAAAGGCCATGCCGGGATCCATATTGATGATGACATTTTTTGTGTTTTGTTGGTTTTCAGGAATTTGCATGCTCTCAGGACAAATCCACAAACGTTCACCAAATTTTAAAGGTTGAAAATGCTTCAGCCATTCACGTTCCCAAATTTTATCTTCAAGTTCTTTTTCTTCAATAACATTAAATAAGTCTTCACCAAAGGTTTCGTTTAATGACTGCTTGATGTCATCTAAATTGGTGTCAACCTCAAAAAGCGCGGTGAGATTAGTATTGGACCATAAGGGTGTAGTGTTCAGTGCGGGCTCTAATATAGGCTCATCAGCGGCATCGGTATAGCTTACGGCCACCGCATCCAAATCTAAAAGATGTTGCTCAATTGCTTCTGCGTCATCAGAGTCATGCAAAGTTAAGGTAATTGATTTCCAAGCCATAAGGGTATTTTAACCGTTTTGTTAGGCTTTATTTTTTAAATGTTGTTTTAAACGTTTTTCTAAATAATGAATATCAGTGCCACCATTTTGAAAGCCGATGTCGTCTAATAATCTTCTTTGCAGTGGTAAGTTGGTTTTGATGCCTTCGATTACCATTTCGCTTAAAGCGGTACGCATTTTTTGTATTGCTGCTTTTCTGTCGACACCATGCACAATAATTTTACCTATCATCGAATCATAAAAAGGTGGGACTTTATAACCGCTATACACTTGCGAATCCACACGTACTCCAGGGCCACCTGCAGGATGCCAAAGGGTAATTTTACCTGGACTTGGTGCAAAGGTATCTGGATCTTCTGCGTTGATGCGACATTCAATGGAATGGCCATTAATTTTAATGTCTTCTTGCTTGATACTTAGTTTATGACCTGCAGCAATACTTAATTGTTGTTGAATTATGTCCACGCCGGTAACCATTTCAGACACCGGGTGTTCAACTTGAATACGGGTATTCATCTCGATGAAATAGAACTCGTCGTTTTCATATAAAAATTCAAAGGTTCCAGCGCCACGATAGCCAATATTTTTGCAAGCATCGGTACAAAGCTTACCAATCCGAGCACGTTGTTCTTCAGTAATGCCTGGCGCAGGAGCTTCTTCAATAACTTTTTGGTGTCTACGTTGCATTGAACAGTCACGTTCACCAAGATGAATGGCATTGCCATGTTCATCCGCTAAAATTTGAATTTCAACATGACGTGGTGTTTCTAAATATTTTTCCATGTAAACCACGTCATTATTAAACGCGGCTTTAGCTTCGGCTTTTGTTAATGCAATAGAGGCAATCAAGGTGGCTTCAGTATTGACAACTCGCATACCGCGTCCACCACCACCGCCAGACGCTTTGATAATAACTGGATAGCCAATTTTCTTAGCCAACTTTAAGTTAGTTTCAGCATCTTCGCCAAGCGCGCCACCAGAACCGGGTACACAAGGTACTCCAGCAGCCAGCATGGCTTTTTTAGCAGAAACTTTATCGCCCATTAAGCGAATGGTTTCGGCTCTTGGGCCTATAAATATATAACCACTGTTTTCCACACTTTCGGCAAAGTCAGCGTTTTCCGCTAAAAAACCATAACCTGGGTGGATGGCGACTGAATCGGTAACTTCGGCAGCACTAATAATGGCGGCCATATTTAAATAACTGTCAGTCGCTGATGCTGGACCGATACAAACCGACTCATCAGCGAGTAATACGTGTTTTTGAGTGGCATCGGCTGTGGAATGTATAGCCACAGTTTTAATTCCTAGCTCTCTACACGCACGAAGTATGCGTAGTGCAATTTCGCCGCGATTTGCGATAAGGACTTTTTCAATTTTGTTACGTACTGCCATTTGCGTTATGCGTTCCTATATAAATTTATGAAACAAAGAGAAATGATTTGCAATAAATTTTGCAGTAAATCATTTTGTGCATTTTATTTAAAAATGCTTACTCAATCGTTACTAAGGCTTGGTCAAATTCAACCGCTTCGCCGTTATTTACATGAATCGCTTTAATACGACCTGATTTGTCTGCTTCGATTTGATTCATCATTTTCATGGCTTCAATAATACAAATCGTATCACCCACATTTACTTGTGTACCGATGTCGATGAATGGAGAGGCTTCTGGAGACGCTGATCGGTAAAAAGTACCAACCATTGGTGATAAAACATTATGTCCACTAGTTACTGCCGATGCTGCAGTACTTGCTGGAGCATCGCTGGCAGCAGGTGCTGCATTGGCCATAGGTGCCGCCGCAACGGCTTGTTGCATCACAGGTGCACTTTGGCTGTAACGCGCTAAGCGTACAGACTCTTCACCTTCATGAATTTCTAACTCAGCCAGTTGAGACTCTTCTAGTAACTCAATCAGTTTTTTAACTTTACGAATATCCAATTTTAAACTCCCCAAGCTATTTGGCTTGATCTATTTTTTTATGCTAATTATTCTTTAAATAACGATCTGCAGCGGTTAAGGCAAAACCGTAACCCATCAATCCAAAGCCTGTGATTACACCAATGGCTTGATCCGAAAAATATGAATGATGACGAAATGGCTCGCGAGCATACACGTTTGAAATATGAATTTCATAAAACGGTATTTCAATACTGGCAATCGCATCCCGTATAGCCACACTGCTGTGGGTAAAGGCTGCTGGATTAAATAAGATGAAATCTATTTTTTTATGGCTGGCATGCAGCTTGTCAATAATTTCGTGTTCAGCGTTAGATTGAAAGCACTCTAGTTCGTGACCCAATTCAGCGGCACGTTTTTGCATATCGGCTTCAAGGTCAGCTAAAGTCTCTGAACCATAGATCTCAGACTCGCGTGTGCCGAGGCGATTAAGGTTTGGACCATTTAAGAGTAGAAATTTTGCCATTGCTGCTATTTCGGTAAATTCGTCATTTTGACGAGGAAGGCTGCAAGTTTACCGATTTTCGCGACAAAATCTAGCAATATTTCAATATTTGAGTGTGCGCTGCAGCATTCTTATATATTAATACAATACTGGTAATCGTGGTTTAGAGCAGTTGGCTTAAAATTTCTTCAATTTGCTCTTTTTTTAACTCACCCGTATGGGCTTTGGTTTTTGTGCCGTCGGCCGAGATAAATATCGTAAAGGGCAGTGCAATAAAGTTGTAATCCACAGCTTGGCCTATTCTGATAGTTTCGTTGAGATCACTAATAAGAATTGGGTAATTAAAGCCAGCCGTTTGCATGTACTTTTCAACGGCTTTAGGCTCATCCATCGCAATCCCAAGAAATTGCACATTTTTATCTTGATAAGCACTTTGCATTTCTATCAACAAGGGAATCTCTTTGCGACAAGGTGGACACCAGGTAGCCCAAAAATTTATGGCAAGTATTTTGCCTGACCATTGGTCTAAAGCCACAGGCTTGGCTGCAAGGTCTTTAACCACTAAAGCACTTAGGTCAAGATCTTTTGATTCACTTTGTTGATTTGAAAGTGGGGCTTTTTCAACAGTCTGAATGGGTGCAAGTTGAATGACATTAATTTCATTTTGTGGTGCAATCACATATTTATACACGGCAAAACCAGCAAGTCCGGCTACAAGCATCATGCATAAGACTAAAAGCATTTCTTTAAAGGAACTCATTTCTTCTTCTTCTTGTTATTTGTTGTTCTATTATTAAAATAAATTAAGTTAAAACTATTAAGGCAAGCTTTTGATGTGTGCTAAAAACTCGTCAGGCTTTTTAAAACCATATAAACGCATAGCACGTACTTCATCACCCGAGGTGTCAAAGAATAACATGGCTGGTGGCCCCGGTACTTTTAAGCTTTGCATTAAAGTTTTATCCAGTTCATCATTGGGCGTTACATCGGCTTGTAATAAAACCCAATCAGAAAATTCATCTAAAACTTCAGGCTGGTTCAGAGTGTATTTTTCCATTTCTTTACAA
>RCMY010004181.1_pt1 | contig 21808 bp, 18 predicted proteins | sample 2041341 | NCBI WGS metagenome assembly RCMY01 (sample SAMN09708234, study PRJNA481090) | Marine sediment metagenome, whole genome shotgun sequencing project.
GACTGGGCACCAGGCATCGCGAAATCCTCGATGAATTGGAATCCATCTTTCTCCGTACCGGCTTCGCCTCGTCAACGATTGGTGAGCTTGCCTCAGCCGTAGGCTGTTCCCGCCGAACGCTGTATGAGATTGCCGGGTCAAAGGACCAGCTTGTCCTGGTGGTCTTGGACCGCTTCATGCACAAGAAAGGCCGGGCGGCGCTGGAAGCTATCGACCCCGGCGAACCGCTGGTGGATCAGTTGCGGCACTACATCGTAGGAGGCCTGGAGTTCCATCTGGAACGAACGCTCTTCGAGGACCTGTCCGATGACGCTCCGGCCCGACGGCTGGTAGATCGCCACTTCCGATTCGTGATGACCGTCATTCAGCGCCTGGTAACCATCGGAGTAGAGCGGGGCGAATTCCGGCCCGTCAATCCGTCGGTGGTGGCTGCAACGGTTGCGGGGACGGTCCAGTTTGTGAGCCAGCCCGAAATTGTTGATGACATCGGCCTCCCGCTCCCCCGAGCAATCGACGAAATTCTTGACTACCTCTTACCGGCGTTGTTGAGAAGCAATTGAGGTACGAGTTCCTCGCGCTTGCCGCCGGGGGGAGCTGGGCGATCGGTGGCCTCATCGCTGCAGGACCGAGCAAAGTCCTCGGGGGCCCGCGCTTCACTCGATTGCGAATGTATTGGGTGGCGTTTGCCCTCGCCGTAATCACCACGATCCTCGGGGACTGGGGAACGATCGGGTCCCGGGAGTTCCTACTTCTGGCCGCATCCGGCATCATCGGCTTGGCGCTCGGTGATGCGGCTCTCTTCGCATGTTTTGCCCGGCTGGGACCGCGGCGGACCAGCATCGTGTTCACGGCCAACGCTCCCATGGCGGCGGTGATGAGCGCCGTAATCTACGGAGAACGTTTCAGCGTGCCCGCTCTCCTGGGAACTGCAGCCATTCTTGCCGGCGTTGCCTTGGCAATCGCTTTCGGCACCCGCCCGGGCCAATCACATCACTGGGAAGAAGTCCAGGGTTCCTTGGCCGTTGGTCTGGGCTTCGGATTCCTTGGTGCCGCCGGACAGGCGATCGGCGTGCTGCTGGCCGACCCCGCATTTGACTCCGAGGAACTGACGCCATGGGCCGGAGCCGCCGTCCGGGCAACCGTGGGTCTACTGACACTGTTGATATTGCGGGGCTGGTTCGAACGTCGGTCGGCCGTTCCCTATCCCGAACGGATTCCGGCTCGGCTGATCGGAATGATCATCCTCTCCGGAACGATCGCCATGGTTCTGGGGAAGACCCTGGTGCTGGCGGCGCTGGACGGCGGCGATCCCGGCATCGTGAGCGTTCTCGTCTCCACCACGCCCGCCCTCCAGTTGCCGCTCATCTGGGCAATTACGCGGGAGCGTCCGGCAGCCGCTGCATGGGCCGGTGCCGGTTTGGCCGCGGCGGGAACGGCGCTGATCGTTACCGCTTAGAGGGCGAGAGCCGCAACAACCTGCTGGACGCAGGAGTTGAGATCCTGCGATGTGTCCACGCGGATCTCCGGTGCCGTGGGAGCCTCATACGGGGCCGAAATGCCACTGAAGTCAGGGATCTCACCGGTACGAGCTTTCTTGTAGAGGCCCTTGACGTCCCGTTCCTCACACACTTCGAGCGGCGTGTCTACAAACACCTCCACGAAATCGCCCTCGGCGTGAAGGTCCCGAACCCGCTGCCGGTCCTCACGGTAGGGCGAGATGAAAGCGGTGAGAACAACAACGCCAGCGTCGGAGAACAGCCGACAGACCTCGCCAATTCGGCGAATGTTCTCCGTTCGATCCTCCGGTGAAAACCCCAAATCAGCATTCAGACCGAAACGGATATTGTCTCCGTCCAATACGTAGGCGGCAACACCGAGGTCTATCAATGCTCGTTCTACGGCAAAGGCCAACGTTGACTTTCCCGACCCACTGAGACCGGTGAACCACACGGTTTTGGACTCGTGCCCCAGGTTTACCGCACGCTCGGCCCGACCAACGTGGCCCTCCGCCCGAACAATGTTGGCTCTCACTCCCTCCGGGGGCCGTTCAGACGCCACGGAGACTTGCCTTCGGCACTCCAACAACTCTTACAAAAGCCACACCTCGGACTGCACAACAGGCATCACTCTGATCGTTAGCCACGGAGGCTCCAACTCCCTCCGGGGGCCGTTTAACCACGGAGGAAGCCTTTGTCGCCGAGGAGTTTGAGGATTGCGCTCACGCATTCTTCGATCGACTGGACGGAGGTATCGATGACAAGATCGGCGTCGGTGGGGCGTTGGTAAGTGGCTGAGACGCCGGGGAACATTGGGATGTCACCACGATCGGCAGCCTCATACATTCCCTCGGGATCGCGTTGTCGGCACACTTCGATTGGCGTGTCTACGAAGACCTCAACGAACCGGTCGGAGCCAATCAACTCGCGGGCTCTCCCGCGAACCTCGGCATTGGGCGCCACGAGGGCGGCGATCGCTACAATTCCTTGGCTGTTGGCAATCCGTGCCACCTCGCTTACGCGGCGCAAGTTTTCCGACCGCTCCTGTGCGGTGAAGCCGAGATCCCGGCTGATCCCCATACGAATGTTCTCGCCGTCGAGGCGCAGGCTGACTTTGCCCCGATCGAACAGTTCGCGCTCCAGGGCGGTGGCGATGGTAGATTTACCGGCCGCCGTAAGCCCGGTGAGCAAGACCGTGCAAGGCTGCTGCCCATAACGGATCGCCCTCTCGGCGGCGTCGATTCCGGACACCTGCCGGGTCAATGTCTCTTCCGGTGCCCGATCCCAGGAGCTCTTGGCGCTCTGGATCATCCCGGCCCCAACGGTGGCGTTGGTCAGCTTGTCGATGAGTACGAAAGAACCCGTTTGCCGATTATCACCATAGCGGTCGAATAGAAGCTCGCGGTCGGAAGCGACCAGACACGACGCTATATCGTTCAGACCCAGTTCATCAGCAGCCACGCGCTCCATCGTGTTCACGTCTATCCGATGAATGATGGACTCCACCGTGGCATTGCTGGTGCCGTTGACCGACTGCAGCACGTACTGCTGGCCGGGCGTCATTGCCGCTTCTCCCATCCACACCAGCATCGCTTCGAACCGGTCTGACCGAAGCGGAAGGTCACCGACCTTCACCAAGAGATCACCACGACTTACGTCGATCTCATCTGTGAGGGTCAGCGTGACCGCTCGTCCGGGGCCAGCAACGTCGAGATCGCCGTCGAAAGTGACGATTCGGTCGACCCTAGAAGTGACGCCAGAGGGCAGCGAGACCACTTCATCGCCGGGCCGGATCACCCCATTGGAAATCGTTCCACAAAAACCCCGGAAGTCGAGATTGGGTCTCGACACCATTTGTACCGGCATCCGAAAATGGTCCAGATCAACACCCGCTTCCACGTCGACCGTTTCCAGGTGCTCCATCAAGGCGGGGCCATCGAACCAGTCCAGGTTGTCGCCCTTGTCCACCACGTTGTCGCCCAGCAAAGCCGACATCGGCATGAAGTATGGTTTGATCTGATCGAGCTCCTTGGCGAACTCCAGGTACTGATCCTTGATCTCATGGAATCGCTCGGCCGAATAGTCAACAAGGTCCATTTTGTTGATTGCTACCACGACGTGGCGAATGCCCAAAAGACTGGCGATGAAGCTGTGGCGTTTGGTCTGGGCCATAACACCGTGGCGGGCGTCGATCAGGATGATCGCCAACTGACAGGTGGATGCCCCGGTGACCATGTTGCGGGTGTACTGCTCGTGGCCCGGCGTGTCTGCAATGATGAACTTCCGGCGGGCGGTGGAGAAATATCGGTAGGCCACGTCGATCGTGATGCCCTGCTCCCGTTCGGCCTTCAAACCGTCCATGAGCAGCGCCAGGTCAACGTGGTCGCCGGCCGAACCCTGCGTGGTGCTGTCCGCTTCGAGACTGGCCAGCGTGTCCTCATAAATCATCTTGGAATCGTGCAGGAGCCGGCCGATGAGCGTGGATTTGCCGTCGTCGACGCTGCCACAAGTAAGGAACCGGAGCAGGTCTTTGCGCTCGTGCTCGGCGAGATACGCGTTGATGTCTTGGGCGATGAGTTCAGACTGATGACTCACAGAAGCACCTCTTTCGCTGAGTAACCAAGATCATGTTCTGCTGCCCCGGAGGGATGAGGGCGTTGCTGCCGGATAGGCCAAAGTGCACGGTGCAGTTGTTGCTTTGCCCGGAGGCGGCGCCTCCGTGGCGACGGAACGGCCCCGCTGGAGGCGACAAGCACAGCCTTCGTGGGTTCGCGCAATCACCTGCGCCACAGTTCTTTTGATGACTCATCTCAGAAGTAGCCCTGCCGTTTCTTTTCTTCCATCGACCCCGACTCGTCGTAATCGATCACCCGACCTTCGCGTTCTGAACGCGTGGCCAGGAGCATCTCCTGGATGATTTCGGGCAGTGTGGTGGCGGTGGACTCCACCGCCCCGGACAACGGGTAACAACCGAGCGTTCGGAAACGCACAGACTTCATCTCTGGCTTCTCACCGTCTTGGAACACAAAACGGTCATCGTCCACCATGATGATCACACCGTCGCGGTTCACGACTGGGCGAACCGCCGAGTAGTAGAGCGGCACGATCGGGATTTCCTCGAGATGGATGTACTGCCAAACGTCGAGTTCGGTCCAGTTACTGATGGGAAAAACTCGAATGCTTTCGCCCTTGTGCACTCGCCCGTTGTAGAGATTCCAGAGCTCGGGTCGTTGATTCTTGGGGTCCCAGCGGTGATTCCTGTCTCGGAAACTGAAAACTCGCTCTTTGGCTCGGCTCTTCTCCTCATCGCGCCGGGCCCCGCCAAATGCGGCATCGTAGCCACCGGCATCGAGCGCCTGTTTGAGCGCTTGAGTTTTCATGATGTCGGTGTAGTTCTTCGAACCGTGATCGAACGGGTTAATCCCCTGGGCCAAGCCGTCTGGGTTGGTGTGGCTAATCAGCTCAAAGCCGATCTCCTCCGCCATCCGATCCCGAAATGTGATCATCTCGGAGAACTTCCAGGTGGTGTTCACATGAAGCAGCGGAAACGGAATCTTGCCCGGGTAAAACGCCTTGCGGGCCAGGTGAAGGAGAACCGAAGAGTCCTTACCAATGCTGTACAGCATCACCGGCTTGGCGAACTGAGTTACCACCTCCCGGATAATGTGAACAGCCTCAGCCTCAAGCTGGCGCAGGTGGGTGAGCCGGAGCTCTGGGGGAAGGGTGGCTGTTGCCATAGAACTAGGTCTTACCTCTCGAACAATGATCCACTCCGGCGCGCAATGGCTCGCCGGGGTCCGAACAATTGTGTACCGAAGAAGCCTAATCGGCATGGGCCTTCTGGATCGGTAAAGGCTATGACATATACCCCGATGCTTTTTCCCGGAGCGGTTTGCTAGGCCAGATTCCCAGCCGGAAGGCGACCGTTGGCCGGTCAGCCGAGCCGGCGACGAGAGCGGGGAAGGCGAACTGTGGAAGCGTATGTCGCAAGCCTTCCAGCGATTCTAACTTTCGCATTGAGTCCCTCGTTGAGAGCGGCCTCGGCCAGAAGCCAGGGACCATCAAACCGATCGGTGAAGCCATCGCTAAAGGTGATCTGAACATGGGCATCGACGAGTTCCACTTCGGTGATCGCCAAGTCTGATGGAATGTCATCCACGGAGAGCTCACGGAAGAGTCCGGCTCGATCTCCTACTGCGGGCGCATTGTCACGCAACCAAAATCGATTGAGCCGAACCACCCCGTTTCAGGGTCTCCAGCAGAAGACTTTTTCCATCGGTTCCGGTCGATGAAATCGGGCTCAACCCTGGCACGCCACTAAAGCAAGGGCCAGACGCTACACAGCGCCGGTGGACAGGGTAACCGGCTTCGTCGAAAGTTCTTCGGCACTGAGAATGCACTTCACGCTGTGACCGGGCGCCAGCTCGACGACTGGCGGGTCGACCACGTCGCAGGTGCCCGGCACAAAGCGGTGGCAGCGAGTGTGGAACACGCAGCCCGACGGCGGATTGGCGGGACTCGGGATTTCGCCGGTCAAGGGGATTCGCTCGCGGGCGACGCCGTCGATGTTGGGAACCGCCGACAGCAACGCCTCGGTGTACGGATGATTGGGCCCGTCGAAGATTTGGTCGGTGGTGCCGAGTTCGACGATTCGGCCGACATACATCACAGCGATTCGGTCGGCGAGGTAGCGAACGACACCGATGTCGTGGCTGATGAACAGGTAGCTGGTACGAACGTCTCGCTGCAGCGTCGCCAGCAGATTGAGGATTGCCGCTTGGACCGATACGTCGAGTGCCGACGTTGGCTCGTCGCACACGACGACCTCTGGATCGCCAGCGAAGGCGCGGGCAATCGCTACACGCTGCTTGAGGCCACCGGACAACTGACGAGGCCGCATGTCGAGGTGACGCGGAGATAGCCGCATCGCCTCCGCTACCTCTTCCGCCCTCTTGTCGGCCTCGTCGCCCTTCAGACCCGTGAGCTTGGTGATCGAGCGGGTCAGGATGCGACGCACTGTCCACGACCGGTTGAGCGCCGAGTCAGGATTCTGGAAGACCATCTGGATCGCGCGGATCGACTCGGGAACCCGGTCGGTGGCCTTGCTCTTCATACTGCGGCCGCGCAGGGTGATCTCGCCACCCTCGTCGGCCTCGTAAACACCGAGCATAGTCTTGGCGAGCGTCGACTTGCCGGAGCCCGACTCACCGACCAAGCCGAGCGTCTCACCATCGGCGAACCCGAGATCGATACTCACGAGTGCCGGCACATCGCTACCACGTTGATGGAATGTCTTGGACACGCCATGGACTCCGATTATTTCCTCGGTGCCGATCTCGTGGTCCCAGTTGGTGTCTTCGGGGTCGGGGACCTCGTCTATCCGGTCGGGGAAGTGACATCTCGTCCAGTGTCCGGCCGCGGTACGCTCGACCTTCGGGGGAACCTCGGTCAGGCACAGTTCAGTCGCGATCGGGCAGCGATCCACATAGACACAGGTCGGCAGCGAATCACCGATCTGGGGCAGGTTGCCAGGGATGGCGTACAGCTCCCGGTCGGTCTTGCGGATTCCGTGACGCGGAATCGAGTTGAGCAGACCTTTAGTGTAGGGGTGGCTCGGGTTGTCGAAGACCTCGGCGACCTCGCCCTCTTCGACGATCCGCCCGGCATACATCACGCCGACGCGATCGCACATGGTGCGGATCACGCCGAGGTTGTGGGCGATCAGCAGGATCGCAGCACCGGTCTCGTAGCGAAGTTCGCGAACGAGGTCAAGGACTTCGGCCTCGACAGTCGCGTCCAGACCGGTCGTCGGCTCGTCGAGCACCAAGAGCTTAGGATCACCGGCGAGCGCCATAGCGATGACGACTCGCTGGAGCATGCCACCCGAGAGCTGGTGTGGATAGCGATCCATGACACTTTCCGGTGCGGCGATGTGGACCCGCCTGAGCGACTCGATCGCCGAGGCCTCGGACTCAGCCTTAGACTGACCGAGCACCGCGAACGACTCTGCGACCTGGCGACCGATCTTGAGTACGGGGTTCACAGCCTGCACGGGATCCTGGTACACCATCGAGGCTTCGTGGGAGCGGAACCGCCGCAGGTCGCGCGCCGACATCGAGGTTAGTTCGCGCCCCGCTGCCGTGACTCGACCGGCGTCGATACGACCGTTGCTGGGCAGGTAGCGGAGTGCCGCATAGGCGGTGGTCGACTTGCCGCAACCCGATTCCCCCACGAGACCGTATGCTTCGCCTGGGCGAACCTCGAACGAGACCCCGCGCAGCACCGCCCTCGGCGTGCCGCGCACGAGGTACGACATCTCCAACTTGTCGACCGCGAGCGCAGCCGTGTTAGTTTCGGTGTTGTCGGTGGCGGTCATGATGTCAATGCCTTGTCGATCGAGTCGGAGATCAAGTTGACCCCGATCACCAGACTAGCGATCGCTAGCGCCGGGAAGATCGTCGGCCACCAGGTGTCCGAGACGATCGCAGTGTAGTTTTGGGAGACGTCGATGCCCCAGTCGGCGTCGGTCACGTTCGTGCCGACGATGCCGAGGAACGCGAGCGTGGCGTAGGTGAACACTGCGTAACCCAGGCGCACCGTCAGCTCGACTACGATCAGGCCCGTCACGTTCGGCAGGATCTCCCGTCCGACGATGAATAGACCGGATTCGCCGCGCATCTTGGCCGAGGTCACGTAATCGAGCTGCGCCTCTGCGATCGCCGCCGATCGGATCGTTCGGGTGATGGCAGGGACGAACAACACGGCGATCGTGCCGATGATCACGGGGCGTGACTGCCCGAAGGTGAATACAACCAGGATCGCCATGAGAATGACCGGGATGGAGAGGACCGCCTCGACGATGCGGCTGAGGATCTCGTCGACCCAGCCGCGGTAGTACCCCATCAGCAGACCAAGGAGCGTGCCGACGCCGATGGCGAGCGCAGTGGCGAGCGGAGCCACGATCAGAATCGGGCGAGCGCCGAAGATAACGCGGCTGTAGACGTCTCGACCGATCTGGTCGGTTCCGAGCCAGCCCCCCTCACCGGGTGCGGCGCGGGCGGGCACCGAGTCGACGAAATCCTTCGGGCCGTAGCTGGTGAGCAGGCCGGGAACTATTGCCGAGAGAACCCAGAAGCAGACGATGATCACCCCGATTATGAACCCGGGGCTTGTGAATAGCACCTTGCGTTGCTCTTTGCGGATCTGCTTGCGGGTTGTGACCACGATTGCGTCGCCGATACCGCCGGGATCGCCCGCAAGGTGCTCGGCGAACGCCGTTTCTTCTTCGTTCGATAGATGGTCGCCGTCTGCTTGGCGGCTTGTCTCACTCATCAGCCATCCCCCAGTTGGAGTCGGGTGCGCGGATTCATCCACGCGATGATTAGGTCGGCACTCAGAGTCGCGATCATGTAGACGATCGCCACGACCAGAACGCCGGCTCGGAGTACCGGGTAATCGGCGCGGTCGATGGCCCGGATGATGAGGCTCCCAAGACCCGGGTACTGGAAGACGATCTCGAGCCCGACCATACCGCCAAAGAGATATCCGAGTTGGGTACCGAGCACAGCGACCGTGGGCTGCAGGGCGTTGCGAGCAATGTGCTTGCGGAAGACCTCCCGGGTAGACAAACCTCGCATGAAGGCGGTGCGCGTGTAGTCAGAGTCAAGCGCGTTGATTGTGCCGGCACGAGTGATGCGGGCGATGTACCCGAAGTACACCATGAGCACCGCTGCGGCAGGGAGGATGAGATGTTGCATCTGGGTGAAAATGCCCGATCCCTCCGGCGCGTCACCTGCCACCTTGAAGAAACCGATCGGCACGGCAAGGAAGACGAGCAGGAGCACCCCGGCCACGAACTCTGGGATCGACGACAGCGCCAGACCTCCGTTCACGATGGTTCGGTCAATCCAGGTGTCCTTCTTGTATGCGGCAACCAGGCCACCGAGGACCGACAGCGGGACGACAATCGCCAACGAGAACACCACGAGCCTGGCCGAGTTCCCGAGCGCCGCCCACACCAGTTCCATCACCGGCCTCCCAGCGGCGACTGAGAAGGAGTCGCCGAAGTCGAGCGTAAACACGGACTTGGCGAGCTTGGCGAGCTGCGTCGGGACCGAATCGTTAAGCCCGAGCGATTCGGTCACCTGCGCCAGTCGCTCGGGGGAGGCCGTACCACCGGCTATCTTTCGCGCAGGATCGCCAGGGGCGATGTTTGGTATCAGCGTGACGATCACCAACAAGATCGCCAACGTGATCAGCGATAGTAGGAGTCGCCTGGTTATGAATCTTGCCATATATGCCCCTTTATTGTCATCGTCGTTGTGCAGATGAGGAGCCCGCCCCTTCGGCGTGCCGAGCCCCTCATCAACGCCACATCAGGCCGTGGTAGCGTTCTGCAGCTGCACGTGACCGAGTGCCGTTACCTGGACTCCCTGAACCGACGCGCTGTGACCGGCCAGGTATTGGAAGAACGTGTTCACGCAGTTGGGCATGTCCTCGCTCAGCAGCCGCTGCATCTGGCCGGTGATCTCGCGTTGTGAGTCGACGTCGACAGTCGCCTGGAACTGGCCGAACAGTGAGTCGAACTCGGCCGATGTGTAGTTCGCGGCGTTCCAGTCACCATCGGTTGCGAGCGCGCGCTGGAAGAACACGTCCGGCGTCGGGCGGTGGCCGTAGTCGACGATGCCGAGCTCTGCGGATGCACCGCAGGGCCTACCAGGCCCGCCCGTGTCGGGCTGTGAACCCCACTCGGCACCGGCGCACCAGTACTCTCCGTAGAAGTCGGAGTTCGGCGTGACGTTGACCGGAGCGGTGATACCGATCTCGGCGAGGCTCTGCTCCACGATCGCTGCGATTTGCGGCACCTCGCCGATCTGGCCGACGTGGAGCGTCGTCTCGAAGCCGTCGGGAAATCCGGCGTCGCTAAGCAACTGCCGGGCCATCTCGATGTCGCGCGGCCGCTGCTCCTGGGTGGGGTCGAACGAGGGGAACAAGGGGTGGACTACGTGATCGTTACCGATGATCGCCTCGCCCTGATACACAGTGTCGACGATCCGCTGGCGGTCGACTGCGTAGGCGACGGCTTGGCGCACACGCACGTCGGTGAACGGCCCGCCTTCGGGGAGTTGGGTGTTGAACCAGATCTTGCGATGGTTTGCCGAGGGCGGGCGCAACACAGTGACGTTGTTGTCGGTCAGCAGGTTGCTGCCGTCGGTGACGGTGAAGTCCTGGACGACGTCGATCTCGCCGGACGCCAAGGCGGCGACCTTGGTGCCGCCGCTGTCGAAGCCCAGAAGCGTGATCTCGTCGAGGTTGACCGAGCCGCCCCACCAGTTCGGATTGGGGACGAATTTGGACGTGAAGGTGGAAGGATCGAACGAGTCGAGCATCCAGGCACCCGTTCCCGTCGGCCGTTCATCGAGCACCGTGCCGTTCGCATAGTCGACGGGCGTGATCAGCGATTGCGTGTTGTAGATCGACACGAGGACGGGAAGGTTGCCGTTCGGCTTCTCGAGGTTCATCACCACGGTCAGGTCGTCGGGCGTCTCGGTGGAGCCAGCGACCCAGGCGCCACCAACGCCGGCGTTGGCTTCGGCCATGCGGTCGAGGGTGGCGGCGACATCGGCGGACGTGAACGGAGTGCCGTCCTGCCACATCACCCCTTCGCGGAGCGTGAATGTCCACACGCTGGCATCGTCGTTGGGCTCGTACGCGGATGCGAGGGCCGTCGTGCCGATGCCTCCGTCGTCGGCGAGGCCGACGAGGTACTCGAAGGACTGCGAGCAGACGGCGTATGTTCCCAGGTCGAGCATGTTGAGCGGATCGAGACCGGAGTTGGCATCACCCTGCTGAACGCCAACGCGCAGCGACCCACCGGCCACCGGTGCCGCCGTGGTCCCATCACTCGTGGCTTCGCTCGTGCCGGACCCGCTGGCCCCTGTGTCGTCAGAACCGCCGCAGGCGGCGATTATCGCACCCATGAATGGGGCAGAGAGCCCAATGATCGTCCCGCGCTTTACGAAGTTGCGACGGCTGATTTTATTCTGGGCGTAGGACTCGATGAGGTCAAGCTCAATCGGCCCCGCTGCGGCTCGAGCTCTATCAAATAATTTCCAATTCACTATTAGGTCTCCCTAGCTGAGTGGCGCGAGCTTTGTGCACGGCCATGCGTGACCAGCACACTAGGAGACTGGAGTGACCTTTGCCACGCGCTAGTACTTCTGACTAGCGAAAACATTGCGATTGTCTACTCCGCCGGGTGCGGTGGGCTGGTTTTTCCCACCATTCGGAAAGATTGTTACATTTCGCAGACTGACGGCACGGTGATCCAATTAGCGCAGAATCAACTCGGTGGGCACATCGACGACGCGGGCCCGTAACCATTCGCCGAGGGCCTTGGCCTGGGCGTCAGGCCGGGTGGAGGCCGCTACTCCTTCCTCCAGGAGGCCGTAGATCAAGAAGTTCAGCGACCAGAGATTGGGAAAGAGATGACGTTCGATCTCGAGCGGTGACGTCTCGGGCAGGAGCGACCGGAGCCGCTCGACGGACAGAAAAGCGTCCAGCCATTCCCACTGTGACGCCGATCGGACGAAGATCCCGAGGTTGGCATTCCCACCCTTGTCGCCAGACCGGGTACCCACTAGTACACCAAAGGGATGACGCTCGGTGGGGCCAAAGTCTTCGAGCGGTCGGGCGGCGGAACGTTCTGGTGCCATCATCGGGTCTATCGCTGCCGCCGGTCGGACGGCCGGCACCACCCACGAGGACCCGCCCAGGATATGTACGGACTGGGTCACCCGATCCGCGGGGATCAGGCTGGGACAATAAACGCCGTAAGGTCTGGCACCAGTTGGGCCACCTCCCGCTGAGTACATGCCGGGAATACTGGCGAGCGCGGTGTGGATCACAGCATCGTTGAAGGCTCGGCCAACCTTGTTCTGATCCGGGTCCTTCACCGTCAAACGCCACCATGCGGTGGCCTCCTCCTGCGATGGGGGGTCCGGCTTGTCCGTACGAGCAACCGTTGACGTGATTGAGGAAAAGTCTTCGGGCCCCAAGGGTGAAGACTCCCAGAATGCCGCCCGCGAATGCTGCCTTTGCTTCGATGTCCAAGCCGGTGAGAGCAACCGCAAAGGAGTTCCGGTAACCAGCCATTTGATTCATGGCCACCTTCAAGGTTTCGGGTGGCGGACTTCCTTTCACCCCACTGATCCGAACCCGATCCGGGGCCTGCTGTTGCAGCTCGATCGTGTCGAATCGGGCCGTAACATCTGGTCCCAAATACTCCGGGTCACCGATCTCATAGAGCAACTGACTAGTAACTGTCCCGATGGTCACCTCGCCCCCGGTGTTGTCATGTTTGCCGATCACGCTGGTGCCATCTGCCGCTATCTCCGCCCAGGGAAAGCCCAGCCGTGGATTGGGATTCGTGAGCTCAGAGAAGAACGAATAGTTGCCACCCGTCGCCTGGGCGCTGCATTCGATCACATGGCCAGCCACCACGGCACCGGCCAATTGGTCGAGGTCATCGGGCGTCCAGCCATGGAACCAGGCGGCCGGCCCACACGTCACTGCTGCATCGGTCACCCGACCGGTCACCACGATGTCCGCTCCGGCCCTCAGCGCTTCAACGATCCCCCAGCATCCCAAATAGGCGTTAGCGGTCACGTAGTCGTTGAGGTCACCGAGGCTGGTTCGATGATCGAACGGCTGCAAGTGTCCCGCCAGTTCATCCATGCGGGGCAGAAGATCGTCGCCATCTACAAATGCGATTGTCGGGTTGAGGCCGAGCTTGGCAGCCACCTCGGCAACCGCTTCGGCACAACCGTCGGGGTCCAGACCCCCGGCATTTGATACCACCTTGATGCCGCGATCCAGACACGTTCCCATCACCTCTTCCATCTGGGTCACGAAGGTGCGGGCATACCCCGAACCCGGTCGCTTGGCCCGGATCCGGCTGAGGATCAACATGGTGAGCTCGGCCAGCCAATCACCGGTGAGAACGTCGATCGGCCCTCCCTCCACCATCTCCCGAGCGCCGGACGGTCGGTCACCAAAAAAACCACTGCAGTTCGCGATGCGAATCTCAGGCATCACGCGACCTCGGGAGCCTGCGGCGCGATGTCAGCTGGCTGAACGATTGCTGTCCCTCCGGGGGCCGTTCGCCGGCACGGAGCCTCGCCTACCCGGCGCGGCCCAAGGTGCATCAGCATGTTCACCTCGGACTGCTCAACGAACATCGGCCTGACCAACTTTTACGAGTAAATCGCCTTGGCTTACGCGGTCGCCGATGGCGAAACGGATTTCGGCCACGATGCCGTCGGTGCCTGCGGTGATCTGGTGCTCCATTTTCATGGCCTCCACCACCATCAGGGTTTGGCCTTCGGTCACGTGATCGCCAACGGTCGTGTGCACCGCGATCACCGTTCCTGGCAGCGGGCTGACCGCACCGGCCCCAAGGCCTTGAGCGCGGTGCACCTCAAATCTTGGCTCCAGCGTGAACGAGGCAACTCCAGCCGCCGAGCGACAGTGGACGGAATCGCCGTCCACGACGGTTTCCACGCTCAATCGAACGCCATCGAGCTCGATCACTTGATGCTTTGGGCTCCGGTCGAGCAAACGGACCGCAACACTCCGTCGGGTGTCGTCAGCCAGGCTCCCGTCATCACCGGCCGTCGGCCAGTTGCCCAGCGAGACGGCGGCGGTGTCATTACCCATGAGCAATTCAGTCTGAGTCACACCACCGAGATGGCTCCATTCCTGGCGCTGACCAATGGTGAACAGGTTCCGCCAGCCAGAGGGCGCAAACCCGGTAACGCGATCCACGGCACGAGCAGAGAACTCGCACGCAAACACCGCTCCAAGGAGGAGCGCTAGATGGTCATCGCCGGTCGGTCCCGCATCGGTTTCCACCTCGGGATGTCCGGACAGATACGAGGTTGGCGTTTCGCCTGCCAGAAAGTCAGCCTCCGCAAGCACCGCTGCCAACATGTTCGCATTTGCGGATACGCCGACAACTTGAGTTGTGCGGAGCGACCTGGCCAGCACCGCCGCAGCCTCGCTCCGGGTCCGGCGGTGAGAAATGACCTTGGCAAGGAGCGAGTCGTAGTACTCCGAAACCGTCGAACCAGGACCGAAACCGGTATCCACCCGAACGTCGCCGGGGATGTCGAACAGGGTGATCGCGCCGGTGGAAGGGATCCAACCAGCGGTCGGGTCCTCGGCCACCAGCCGCACCTCGATGGCGTGGCCAGTGAACGAGACGTCCGCTTGCGCCATGGGCAGCGGCCCACCGGCGGCAACGACCAACTGCAGTTCCAGCAGATCCAGGCCCGTGACAGCCTCGGTTACGGGATGCTCGACCTGAAGGCGGGTGTTGACCTCCAGGAACGTAATCGTCCCGTCTGGCCCCACCAAAAACTCCACCGTGCCGGCATTTTGATAACCGACGCTCCGCGCCAGAGCCACCGCGCCGGTGAGAACCGACTGTCGCACGTCATCGGTGATTCCGGCCGACGGGGCCTCCTCGATCACCTTCTGATTCCGCCGCTGAATGGAGCACTCGCGCTCCCCCAGGTGGATGATGTTGCCGTGGGCATCGCCAATGATCTGCACCTCTATATGCCGACCGTTCTCGATGTAGGGCTCTAGGAACACAGTGCTGTCGCCGAATGCCGCCTGCGCCTCCCGGGCCGCTGCCTCCACCGCGTCGGCCAGTTCGTCGGGCGAACGGACTACTCGCATGCCGCGCCCACCACCGCCCGCAGCAGCCTTCACGATCGCCGGCATGGGTATCCCATCCGGTATGGACCCCGGAGCGACCTCGGTGATTTCGGTGGTCGGAACACCGGCGGCAATGGCCGCTCGCTTTGCAGCAACCTTGTCGCCCAGAATTCGGATCTGCTCAGGAGTGGGCCCCACCCACAAAAGCCCGGCGTCAATGACCTGCTGGGCAAAGTGGGCGTTCTCGGCCAGGAACCCGTAACCCGGATGGATGGCGTCGCAGCCGGCGGTCAGAGCGGCCGCAATTATCAGGTCACCCCGTAAGTACGACTCTGCCGCGGTATCTCCGCCGAGCGCCACCGCCATGTCCATCGCATCGGTGTGGATCGCTCGAGCATCGGTGTCGGAGTAAACCCCAACGGTGCCAATCCCCAGTCGGCGCGCAGTGCGGGCGATTCGAACTGCGATCTCGCCCCGATTGGCGATGAGCAGTTTGCGGATTCGACCTTCGCCCGGTGCCACAGTGTTTAACGGTGAGGCGCTCATCAGTGCCTCCAGACGCCGTATTCGGTGGCGCCCACGATCTCATTGCTGTGGGCGGCCGACAGCGCCATGCCCAGCACGGTCCTGGTATCGGCGGGATGAATAATTCCGTCGTCCCATATGCGTCCGGTCGAATACAGCGCCGTCGACTCTGTCTCTATCTGGTTCTCCAGCGCGGTGGTCTGGGCGAGCAACTTCTCCTCGTCCACCTCTATTCCCCGCCCGGCGGCGGCGTTGCGGGCCACGATGTCCATGACACCGGCCAACTGTTTGGGGCCCATCACGGCTATCCGGTGATTTGGCCATGAGAAGATGAACCGGGGGTCGTATGCCTTGCCGGCCATGCCGTAGTTGCCCGCACCGTAGCTGGCGCCCACCATCAGGTTGAGATGGGGCACGGTGCTGTTGGCAACGGCGTTGATGAGCTTGGCACCGTTGCGGATGATGCCGCCCTGCTCAGCAGCGGAACCCACCATGAAACCGGTGATGTTGTGCATGAACACCAGCGGCGTGTTGGTGCGATTGCAGAGCTGAATGAACTGCGCTCCCTTGGCAGCCTCCTCGGAGAATAGGATCCCGTTGTTGCCCAGCACGCCCACAGGGAAGCCGTGAATCGACCCCCAACCGCAGACGAGCTTGTCGCCATAGAGCGGCTTGAATTCTTCGAATCGGCTCCCATCCAGCACCCGCGCAAAGACCTCACGGATCTCGAACGGGATCCGGACGTCCGCCGATGCGCACCCCATGAGCTCACTGGGATCGAACAGTGGCGGGTCGTCCGGTTCGGTGGGGCCGGGACCCAGTTTTTGCCAGCGCAGGTGGCGGACGATCTGCCGAACATGCCGCAGACCATCCAGCTCATCAGCGGCCATGTAGTCCGAGAGGCCACTGATGCGGGAGTGCATCTCGGCACCGCCAAGCGTCTCCTCGTCAACGATCTCGTCGATCGCCATCTTCACCAGCGGCGGACCACCCAAATAGGCCATGCCCCGTTCCTTCACGAACACGGTGTAATCGCTCATGCCCGGCGTGTAGGCCCCGCCCGCAGTGTTGGGACCGAAGGCCACCGTGATGCTGGGAATCCCCAGCTTCGACATCTGCGTGAGGTTTCGGAAGGACTCACCGCCCCGCAGAAAGATGTCGGCCTGCCGAGGCAGATCGGCTCCGGCTGATTCGTTCAGCACGATCAACGGAAGCCGGTTCTCCCGCACGATCTCGTGAAAGCGTTGCCCCTTTGTCACCGAAGACGGGTTCATTGAGCCGCCCCGATAGGTCATGTCCGTCCCAGTGATTGCGCACTCCACGCCCTCCACAACACCGATGCCATTGGCTATGCCCACCCCCACCGGATCCTGGGTGCCCCACCCTGCCAGCGGGCTCAGTTCCAGAAAGGGGGTGTGGGGATCCATCAGCGTTTCAATTCGTTCCCGCACCAGCATCTTGTTGCGTTTGCGATGTCGGTCCACATATCGCTGACCACCGATGCCAGGAACACTGGCCAATTGCTCGGCGACCTCAGCCCAAAGGTGGGCCATGGCCTCACGATTTTGCTGAAAGGTTTCCGAGCGAGGATCGAGCTTGCTGGTCAGGGCTGTCCCAATCTTGCTCACCCTCCCCAAGGTAGCTACGGTACTCTCAGGCCGCAAACAGTACCGCGCGCCTTGTCACCTTCTCAGCAAGAACGAACGGAGAGCGCACATGGATGTCACCGAAGTTCTGGCGGATCTGCAGGCCGAGCAAGAGGCGCTTGACGCGGTAGTGGCCGACCTAGCGGTCGAGTCATGGGAACTTGCAACAGCCAGCCCTCGATGGACGGTGCGAGATCAGATCGCCCACCTCGCCTACTTCGATGGCACCGCAGCGTTGGCCATCACCGACCCGGCGTCGTTCAAAGCGTCGGCCGCCGAGCTGTTCTCCCATGTTGACGAAGGGCCCCTGGCGATTGAAGACCTGACGCTTGGCGCCTACGCAGAGTGGCGCGATGCTGAACTGCTGGCCCACTGGCGGACTCAACGGATTGAGCTGTCTGTTGCCGCCGCCACACTCGAGAACGACACCCGGGTGATCTGGTACGGACCATCGATGGGGTCGAAGTCATTTCTCACCGCTCGATTGATGGAGTGCTGGGCCCATGGCCAGGACATCGTTGATGCGGTCGGAGCAACGAGGCCGTCCACGGACCGGCTGCGCCACATCGCCCAACTCGGCTTCATCACCCGCGGGTGGAGCTATGCGAACCGGGGCCTCGACGTACCCGTCGAACCGGTGCGGGTGACTCTGGAGGCGCCTTCGGGCCAGACCTGGGAGTTCGGGCCTGACGACGCCGATGAGACGGTCACCGGTTCAGCCGAGGAGTTCTGCCTGGTGGTTACCCAGCGCCGAAAGGTTGAGGGCACTGCGCTCATCGCTTCGCCGATCGCCATGGACTGGCTCAAGATCGCCCAGGCCTTCGCCGGCCCCGCTACCTAGGGGCCTGCCGGGAGGCAGGAACTGACCACCCGAAACGTCGGCCTGGCGCGTTCTGACCACCGCACGCTTCGAAAACCGAACTCTACGATGGTCAGTTCGAGCGCACGCGAACTGTGCGATTGTCAGTTCGGGTACGGGCTAGCGGACTCGCTGCATGGCATGGCGGACGATGCTGTAGTGGTCAGGGGCCGTTGGGACAAAGCGAACGAGGGCGGCGTCGTTCAGTTCGGCCAAGACGATCGGATCGTCGTTCAGTCCCAGCAGCAACCGTCGAATCCGGTTGATCTCGGCAGCAGGAAGATCGGCCCGGGCCACCAGTGGCTGCACTGGCCAAGGGCCCAGTCGCTGAACAACGCGGAGGCACTCCATCGCCGGATCGACACCTCGGCGGGACGTCAGAACGATCGAGTCCACCACAGCCGCATCCACGTCACCCGCCAGCACAGCATCGAGGGAGCGACGGTGACCGCCGGTGAAGATCAAATCGGCGAAGGTGTCGGGGTCCTCGCCAAGGTCGTCGATAGCGAAGCGGACTGCATAGTGCCCGCTCAGACTTACGAGATCATTGCAGCCGATTCGAGCACCGCGCAGATCGGCGAGTCCGGAGATCGGTGACCCGGCAGGGACCACAAGATCGCCGAAATACACCGGCCGACCGGCTGAATCATCATCTCTCGGCGTCCACCCAACGCCGGTGAGCACGACCGAAGGCTTGGCGGCCCGAAGGGCTAGGTCAACAAACGACGTGGAACAGATCCAGCCGATATCGAACGTCCCATCGGCGAAGGGGTCCTCCCCGGGCGGCGGACCAGAGGTGGTCTCAATAAGCGTTAGCTCAGCATCCAGCCGCTCCGCGAGGAGCTGGAACAGCGCAGCCGGGAAACCCGGGGCAAGATAGGAGACGAGGCGGAGTCGGGTCATAGATGCTGACCCTGAGCATACGGGTAACGTCGAGGCGTGGATTTGGCTGGGGGTGATCCAACGGTGGACGTAGTGCTGATCCACTGGAAACAGCCTGACGCCTGTGGCCATTCCATCGATCGATTTGCCGCAGAACCCGCAGTGCGGTCCATCACCGTGGTGGACAACGGCTCATCGCATGACGCTGTGCGGCAACTGCGGGCCGCCCTGAGTGCATGCGGAAAGCTCAGCGACCTGATCGAACTGGGCTCCAATACCGGATTCGGTCCCGCCACCAATCGCGGCTGGGAACGATGGCTCCAGGATCCCCCCGGGGCAGAGTGGTGTATCTCCGCCCCGCACGATGCGCTGTTGGACGAGGGAACTCTGGCCACCATGCTGTCCATCGCCGCCGAGCGACCTCAACTCGGCCTGCTCTGCGCTGATGTTGGCGACGGCCTACTCCCCCGGGTCGACCGGAACTTCGGACCCATCTTCGCCCCCGCCGAGTCAGAAAGAGGATTCGAAGCCTGCGACTATCCCCACGGCACGCTCTTCATGGCCCGCCGGTCGTGTCTGGAGAGCATTGGCCTCTACGACGAGCGGTTTTTCACCTACTGCGAGGAAGCTGATCTGGGGCTGCGGGCCAAAGCAGCAGGGTGGGAGGTTGGGCTGGCCCGCGGCGCGCGGGTTTTCAACCCACGAGTCAGCACACCCAAGCCGGTGGCGGAGTACCTGATGGAGCGGAACACGCTTCTGCTGATCAGCAAACACTTCGGCGGCTTCCATGTGGCCGTGCGGGTGACGCTGGCCATCGGACAACTCATCCACCGAACCATTCGACCCTCTAGACGAGGTGAGTATTGGTCCGCTCGGGCACGGTTACTGGCGTTGCGTGACGCTGCGCTGGGGCGCTGGGGCGAACCTGTGCTGTCCCTCCGGGGGCCGTTCGCCGGCACGGAGCCTCGCCTACCCGGCGCTCCAACAGATGATCAGCAACTGGAAGCTTGACTGCACAACGAGCATCGCTTCGCCTGGCCACAAGACTGCTGTCCCTCCCGGGGCCGCCTGTGCTGTCCCTCCGGGGGCCGTCCTGAGCCTGCGGCGCGATCCGCTGGGGCCATGATTACTGTCCCTCCGGGGGTCGTTCAAACGCCACGAAGGCTCTGCCTCCGGCGCTGCAACAACTGCATCTTCGGTCTGGGCTCGGACTGCTCAACGGGCAATCGCTTCGCCTGGCCAGATGATTACTGTCCCTCCGGGGGCCGTTCGCCGGCACGGAGCCTCGCCTACCCGGCGCTCCAACAGACAACACCTAAGACCCACCCGGACTGCACAACGGGCAATCGCTCCGCGTAGCGCTAAGCGCTACTGTCAGACCATGATTCGCCACTGCGCCCTCTTCACTTGGAACCCCGACGTGACCGACGAAACCATGGCCGCCATCAAAGCGGGTCTTGATCGGTTGGCAACGCTTAACTGCGTCGCGGCCTACACCCACGGTCCGGACGTCGGACTCCGGGAGGGAAACTTCGACTACGCAGTGATCGCTGATTTTGAGACGGTCGAGGCCCACCAGGAGTACTCATCTGAAGAGGGCCACGTAGCTCTGATCAAAGACCTGCTACTCCCAAACATCTCCAGCCGGGCCGGAATCCAGATTCATCTCTAGACCACTCCCGCAGGAACACCCGGACCTTTTAGAACGGTTCGATGCTGTCCTGTTGTTGTTGCGCGATGGCTTGGCTGTCTCGCCACCGCTTTTCTGCCTGGGTCTTGAGGTCGTGGTCCGATGAACACAGGAGCCGACCGTTGATGACGTTGGTTTCTCCGCCGTCCTGCCACTCGACAATGTGGTCCACCTCGCCCCAGCGTGCTGGGGCCCCACAACCCGGGACGGTGCAGCACCGATCCCGGTAGATGATCGCTTCGCGGGCCGCACCGGTGAATAGCCGCTGCGAGCGACCCAAGTCAACCTTCTGCGATTCGGCGTCAATCACACAGCGCTTTATCCGGTGATTCAATGCTATTCGGAACGCTTCAAATGGAGTGATTTGTTTCCCATCCAAAGTTTCGCAGGAATATCCCGGCCGGAAGACCACATCGGGCGGAAGTCTGGGCTCACCGTTTGCCCACCGGATCTTTTCTGCCTCGAGTGTTTCGAAATCCATGAGCACTACCAGCAGCGGTTCGGGGGTCTTCCCGTCTGAGGGGGCACTGTTGGCGAGGTTGGCGATCATTCCCATCGCCCTGGCCATCCAGTAGCGGCTCCCTCGCCGCACCACTGGCCGAAGCGTGTATTCGCTGATCGAATAGTCGACCGACAGATCATCCGGGGTCACCGCCAACTGGTTCGGGCTGGGAAGGATTGCTGTCTTCATCCCGCCTGGCCTGCTCCTTAGCTCGTTCGGCGAGCCGTGTGAGGCCTTCTTTCAACAAGTCAGCGTCGGAAGTCAGCAACAGACCACGGAGCGATGTGGTGCCATCCCGGTTGTCGGAGAAATCAAGCCCGAGTTCTTGATCCTCGGGGGCTTTGGCGTCTGGGTCAGCGTCGTTACACAACCCAATCCATGCCTCGCACGCCTTCTTGAAATCCGGGAAGTCGAGGTCTCGAGCCAGATCTACCAGCATCTTGTGATGGTCATCAAAGACCTGGGCCCGGTACACCGACCGGTTCC
>RCMY010001546.1_pt1 | contig 21804 bp, 20 predicted proteins | sample 2041341 | NCBI WGS metagenome assembly RCMY01 (sample SAMN09708234, study PRJNA481090) | Marine sediment metagenome, whole genome shotgun sequencing project.
CGGGTGTCCTACGCCGGACCGGTCTCGGATTGATGTGGTAGTCCTGCTGTCGCCGAAGGATGGACCTCACGAACCCACAGGCGTCGTTCGGCGCTGTTATCGACCCTCCGGGAGCCGGTTTCGGCGAACTGGCTTCAGTCGAGGCCCAAAGTGACAGTTTTCTGCCGCCAGGCTCATCGAAATGGGGTTCCCTGCAGCCAATTGACGATTCGCCTAGTTTGTGGCCATGCCTGCTGTATTTGTCCACGGGAATCCTGAGACCAGTGCCATCTGGGGGCCGCTCTTCGAAGCGCTCGACCGAGACGATCTCATCGCACTCTCACCTCCTGGCTTCGGTGCACCCGTCCCCGATGGCTTCGGCGGCACGCGCCTCGACTATGTCGACTGGCTGATCGCCGAACTCGAAGCCATCGACGCACCGGTCGATCTCGTCGGCCACGACTGGGGTGGCGGGCACGTGCTCGGCGCCATGATGGCCCGACCCGATCTGGCCCGATCCTGGTGCACCGACATCGCTGGCGTCTTCACGCCGGAATACGTCTGGCACGACGCCGCCCAGGGATGGCAGACCGAAGGTGCTGGCGAGGAGGCCGTCGCCGGCATGGTGGCGGCACCGGTGGATGATGTGGTGGCGCTGTATTCGAGCATCGGCATGACCCCCGACATCGCTCGTGCGGTCGCTGAGGCAACCAACGACGACATGGCCCGCTGCATCCTGACGCTCTACCGATCCGCCGCCCAGCCTGCGGCCGGCGAAGCGGGTGCCGAACTCGATCGGGCCGCAGCCACCCCGGGCTTGTGCATCCTCGCCTCGGAAGACCCGTACGTCGGAGGTGAGGCGCTCGGTCGCCAGGGGGCCGAGGCCGCCGGTGCTCAGGTGGCCGTCCTCGAAGGACTGGGCCACTGGTGGATGATCCAGGATCCCGCCGCCGGTGCCGCAGCACTGCAAGCGTTCTGGTCGAGTATCGACGACTGATCCAACCCGCCCCGAATGCCCGGCCACCGCCTGGCGGGCATGAGCTAGCGCCAGCGTGGGATGTTGTGAAGCGAAGCGAGCAACTCCGGAAGAGAACGAAGTGAACGGCTAGCGTGCGACCATGACAGACAGCCCTTTTCAGGTCGAGCGAGTCGAGGGCGGGATGCAGTTTTCCTTCGATGTTGCTGCATCCACGGGGGAACGCCAGCGCAAAACGGCCAGCTTCGACATCTTCGAGATCGCGTGCGACGAGAGTGCGGCGCTTGGTGGCGACAACACCGCACCTCCGCCCCTGGCCTACTTCGGTTCCGCTCTCGCCTTTTGACTGCTCACCCAACTCGCCCGTGTCGGCGAGGCCCGCAAGGTCGAGATCGAGAAGGCCACGGTGTTGGTGACGCCACGTCTCATCATGTCGGGCTCGATGCTCGCGGGGACAGCCGAGCATCGACTCGAATCGATTCGCACCGCAGTCGACGTCACCGCCGCTGCCGACGCCAAGACGATCGCTGCCATCGTCGACCAAGCCGAACGCATGTGTTTCGTGCTGGATGCCATCGAACGCAGCCATGATGTCGAGCGGATTGCGACCCTCAACAGTCAACCGCTCCCCGACCGAATCTGAAGGTTTCGGTGCGCTGGTTGCTCTCCCGACGCTCGGGCGTGGGATCGTCTCGGTCATGGCCCTGATCGATTTCGTCGTCACCCACACCTTCGATGCTCCGGCCCACGTGGTCTGGGACGAGATGACCGACTGGCCAAGTCATGCCAAGTGGATACCAGCAACCCGGATCGAGATCGAGGAAGGCGACCCTCGTGCGGTCGGTGGGACCTTCACCGGGTACACCGGCTACGGGCCGCTGACCCTGGTCGACCGGATGCGAGTCAGCAGGATCTCGTGGGACGACGATGCCGACCATGGTTCGTGCGAGGTCGAGAAACTCGGTCCGGTGCTCCAGGGGCGGGCCGGCTTCACGGTCACCTCCGACGGCGAGAGCTCGCGGGTGGACTGGTTCGAGCAGGTCGACGTGAAGTATCTCCCTTCGCTGCTGGCTCCGATCGTGTCGAAGCTCAGCGCCGTCGGCTTCTCCTTCGGCATGCGGAAACTGGCCAAGGTCATTGCCGCCAAACAGTCGACGATCACCGGTTGAACGATGAAGCTGCGCTGCGGTCACGCCCGTGATGCCGCAGTCAGGACCGGCGGCTGACGGTGGGTTGGACGTATTGCCAACCGAAGCGGCCCTTCACACAGAGGTGCCCGTTGGTGACGTCGTTGTCGTCGGGTGAGGTGACTTTGACGATGCGGTCGTCTTGCACGTGGAGTTCGAGACTGCAGCCAACCCCGCAGAACGAGCAGATCGTGGTGGTGACGCTCTGGTCGTCTTCCCGCCACTCCCCCGCCTGGCGCAGATCGAACTCGCTCTTGAACTGGATGGCACCGGTCGGGCAGACGCCGATGCAATTGCCGCAATACACACAGGCCGAGTCCGGTAGTTCGACATCGAATTCAGTGGAGATGCGGGTGTCGAACCCCCGACCCGACACGGCGATTGCGAAGGAATGCTGGGCGTCGTCGCCGCACGCCGACACACACTTGTAGCAGAGCACGCACTTGTCGTAGTCACGGATGTAGAGCGAGTCTTGGATCTTGACCGGCTCATCGATCCGCTCGGCTTCGGGCCCGTAACGATCGGGATCGGCGCCGTATGTCTCGCTCCAGCGGAGCAGATCGGGTGCCTGCGTGAGGTCGACACCGGAGCCGAGAAATTCGAGCACCATCTTCCGGCTGTGACGCACCCGCTCGGAATCGGTTGCGACGACCATGCCTTCTTCGGCTTCCCGAGAGCACGACGGCACCAGGGTGCGAGAGCCTTCGACTTCGACCACGCAGACCCGGCAAACATTGACCGGCGTGAGGTTCGAGGCCCAGCACAGCGTCGGTGTCTCGATTCCGGCATCGTTGCAGGCTTCGAGAATCGTCTGACCCGGTGTTGCCGTCAGCGCGCGACCGTCGACGGTGATCGTCACGGGAGTCTCCGCTACTGGTGTGGTGGTGCTCATTCAGAACCTCCGATCAGGCCCTGGGTGATGGCCGATTGCACGGCGGTGGCGGCGGTGTGGCCGAGACCGCAGATGGATGCGTCTTTCATGGCTCGATCCATTTCGTCGATCAACGTCAGGTCGCTGCCAGAAGGCTGACCGCCGGACGCGATCAGCAGCTCGTGCTGGCGAACGGTGCCAATCCGACAGGGCACGCACTGTCCGCAGCTTTCGTCTCGGAAGAACTGGGCGAGCCGGGTGACCACCGCACCGAAGTCGGTGGCGGTGTTGAACACCATCACGACCCCCGACCCGAGCGAGTGCCCGGCTGCCCGGGTGTCTTCGAACGTGAGTGGCAGGTCGAACTCGTTTGGCAAGACAAAGGTGCCCGCTCCCCCGCCGAGCAGGACCGCGGCCGGCTCACCGTCGAATGGGCCGGCGAGCTCGAGCAGTTCACGCAGGGAGCGACCGAACTCGATTTCGTACACTCCCGACCGGGCGATGTTCCCCGCTACGCAGTAGAGCTTCGTGCCGGTCGAATCCGGGGTTCCCCGGGCAGCGTACGCATCGGGACCGTCGGTCACGATGTCGAGGACATTGACCAAGGTCTCCACATTGTTGATGACGGTCGGCTGGTCGAACAGTCCGTTCGTCGTCGGGAACGGTGGCTTCTGCCGGGGCTCGCCCCGGAACCCCTCGATCGATTCGAGGAGCGCGGTCTCTTCGCCACAGATATATGCCCCGGCACCCATGCGGATCTCCAGATCGAAGGTGACACTGGAGCGGGCGATCGACGCACCGAGGAAACCCGCTTCACGACTGGCGTCGATGGCATTCTGCATTCGTTGCTCGGCGAGCGGGTATTCGCCCCGTATGTACACATAGCCCCTGGTGGCGCCAACGGCGAAGCCGGCAATGACGCAGGCCTCGACCATCGCGAACGGGTCGTGCTCGAGGAGGTAGCGATCCTTGAACGTGCCGACCTCGGATTCATCGGCGTTGACGACGATGTACTTCTGGTCGGCCACCTCGCCGGCAACCGCACGCCATTTCACGCCGGTGGGAAACGCTGCGCCGCCACGCCCTTTGAGCCCAGACGCCTCCACGGCCTCAATGACCCCCTGGGCGCCGAGGGCAAACGCTCGGCCCAACGCCTTGAAACCGCCGACGCCGACGTAGCTCTCGAGTGATGTCGGATCATGTCGATCGATACGCCGCAACAACCGCAGCGCCGGGTCGTACTGCTGTGGAATGACGGGCTCGCTCCCACCGGCCTCATCAGACGACGACGGGGTCGAGTCGACTCCACCGCCCGAACGACGCTGGACGAAGACTCCAACCGGCTTCTCGCACTGGCCGAGGCACGGGCTCGGATGGACCGCAACGCCCTCGGCTCGTAGCGACTCGATCCGCTCGGCCGCACCGGCGATCTGGCAGGCCGCATCGACGCACACATGGAAGGTCGGGCCGTCATGCTCGGGCGGTTCCACCCGGAACAGCTCGTAGAAGCTGGCGACCCCGTAGGCCTCGGCCGGTGGCACCTGAAGCCGGTCGGCGATGTGATTCACACCGCCATGGGAGATCCAGCCCGATTCGCGCTGTAGCGCGTGCAGGGTAGGCAGCAGCAGGTGCCGGACCCCGGCCGCTTTCGCCGTGCCACCGCGTACCAGTCGCTCGGTCTCGAAAATGACAGCGGAGCCAGATCCGTCGAGATGCGGCGCATCGATAACGGCGTCGATCGTTGCTCGCTCGGCATCGGTGGCACGATCGTCGGTCAGGTGCAGATCAGCCATGACGACCTTCACTCGGCTGCAGGTCGGTCGAAGGCAGGTCGGTCGAAGGCAGGACCGTGAGCTTGTCGATGCGGATCGATGCCGCCTTGAACTCCGAGGTACCCGACTTCGGATCGTAGGCATCATTGGTCAGCTTGTTGATGTCGGCCAGATCCGAGAAGTGGAAGGTCGTGAACACGAGGCCCGCGGGGAGGTTCGACTGGATTCGGATGGGCATCTCGATTCGACCACGAGGCGACGACACGAGCACGCGTTCACCGTCGACCAGACCAAGGCGGGCCGCGTCGCTCGGGCTGACGTCGAGCGTGTCACCGGAACGTATCGGCGAGTCGTAGCCGTCGGATTGCACGCCGGTGTTGTACGAGTCGAGCACCCGGCCGGTGGTCATCCGCAGCGGAAACTGTTCCGACAGTTCCTCGATGGGTCCGGCGTGCTCGCACGGTGTGAACGGTGCGGGATCGCGACCCTCGAGATCGTCAGCCCACAACCAACCGTGCAGGAACGGCAAACCGGGGTGGTCGATCGACGGGCACGGCCACTGCAATCCTTGTTCGGCCTCGAGCCGCTCCCAGCTCATCCCGGCGTGCAGTGGAGACAGCGTTCGCAGCTCATCCCAAAGCGATTCCGGCGTGGTGTTCGGCCACGTCTGCCCCAGGCGAGCAGCCAGTTCGACGAGGATGTCGATGTCGTCACGCGCCTGTCCCGGTGGCGACACCGCAGCTCGCACCCGTTGCACCCGGCGCTCGCTGGAGGTCACCGTGCCTTCGGATTCGGCCCACGCCACCGATGCCGGCAGCACGACATCGGCCAGTTCGGCGGTGCGGGTCATGAAGATGTCTTGGACGACGAGCAGATCGAGACCGCTCAGCAGAGCACGGGCGAGGTCGATGTTGGGCTCGGAGTCGGCCGGGTTCTCGCCGATGACGTAGACCGCTCGTAGCGTTCCCGCCTCCATCGCCTCGAACATCTCCGTCAGGTGCAATCCCTCCTTCGCATTCAGTTCCATACCCCAGACGTTCTCGAACTTCGCTCGATCGGCATCGTTGTCGATGGACTGGAAGCCCGGCAGCTTGTCGGGCAGGGCACCCATGTCGCCGCCTCCCTGCACGTTGTTCTGCCCACGCAGCGGAACGAGGCCCGATCCCCAGCGCCCGACGTGACCGGTGAGGAGGGCGAGATTGCACAGCGAGAAGACGTTGTCGACACCGTTGTGATGCTCGGTGATCCCAAGGGTCCACAGAATCTGGGCCTTGTCCGCCGTTGCGTAGGCTCGTGCCAGTTCGGCGATCGCCTCACCGGGTACACCGGTGATGGCTGCTACCCGGTCGAGGGTGTATGGCTCGACCGATTCGGCGTAGGCCTCGTAGTGCACAGTCGAATGCTCGATGAACTCGGTGTTCGCCAGACCGGCATGGATGATCTCACGCCCTATGGCGTTGGCGAGGGCAACGTCGGTGCCAACGTCGATACCGAGCCAGAGGTCGGCGAACCGGGCGGTATCGCTACGCCGCGGGTCGACGCAATACACCTTGGCGCCGGCCTCGATTCCTTTCAGCACGTGGTGGAAGTAGATGGGGTGTGCCTCGCGGGCGTTGGATCCCCACAACACGATGACGTCGGCTTCCTCCACTTCACGGTAGGAAGAGGTGCCGCCGCCTGCTCCGAAGACTGTCGCCAGACCGACGACGGAAGGAGCGTGTCAGGTTCGATTGCAGGAGTCGATGTTGTTCGACCCGATCGCGGTGCGAGCGAACTTCTGGGCGGCGAAGTTCACCTCGTTGGTGGCTTTCGAGCAACTGAACATGCCGAACGCCTCCGGACCGCCGGCATCAACCGCTGAGCGGAACCCGGTCGCCACCCGGTCGAGCGCTTCGTCCCACGTTGCCTCTCGCAGCACACCGTCGTCCCGCACCATCGGGACCGTCAGCCGCTCGCGAGGCCGGTCCCGATTGGGACGTTGCTGGCGCTTGCTCATGCGCTTGCTCGTTCCGCGCGGCTCGGTGATGGCCATGTGAGCGCACTCCTCATGTGGGTCGACACCCACGTCAATCGTCGGTGCTCCCCATCATGCCAGGGTTGGATGACAGAGGTGAATGCTGGCGCGAACCAGTACCGGGCAGGCCTGGCGGCGGGTTGGGCGAAGGGGCATACTCGGCCGATGGAAAAGCCGGATGTGATCGTGATCGGCGCCGGGGTGATCGGCGCGGCAACCACATTCGAACTGGCGAAGCGGGGCCGATCCGTGCTGTCGCTCGATGCAGGCAACGGTGTCGGCGCCGGCTCCACCAGTTCGTCGAGTGCGATCATCCGGTTCCACTATTCGACGCTGGCTTCGGTTGCCACCTCGTGGGAGGCAGCGGCGATGTGGCGAGACCTTGCGGCTCATCTCGGGCATCGAGACCCGAACGGCATGGTTCGCTTCATCAGTTGCGGTGCGCTGGTCCTGGACTACCCCGGCCACAACCGCACCACCGTCCTCGAGCACTTCGATCATCTCGGCGTTCCCTACGAGGAACTGACGGCGGCGCAGATTGGCGAACGGTTCCCGGCGCTCGACACCGGCGACTACTCCCCGGCGCGACCGATCGACGACCCCAGCTTCGCCGACGCCGCCGACACCGAACTTGGTGCCTACTTCACCCCCGACGCAGGATTCATCGATGACCCCATGCTGGCGGCTCAGAACTTCATGCACGCGGCCCAGCAGCTCGGAGCCAGCGTCCGTCTCCATGCCCGGGTGACCGACATCCGCATCGAGGGCGGCGCGGTACGAGGTGTGACCCTGGCTTCGGGCGAGCGAATCGATGCGCCCGTCGTGATCAACGTCGCCGGACCCGCATCGAGCCGCGTCAACGCCATGGCAGGCGTGATCAACGACATGACGATCCGCCACCGACCCCTTCGCCAGGAGGTGTTCGTCTCCGAAGCCCCGACCGGTTTCGGCCTGGGACCTGGAGCGCTAGTGACCGACATCGGGTTGGGGGTCTACTTCCGGCCCCACCTTGGTGGAACGCTCCTCATCGGCGGGACCGAGCCCGAGTGCGATGTGCTCGAGTGGATCGACGATCCGGACCACTATCGCGACCAGCCGACCCAGGAAGGCTTCGAGCGCGCGCTGTACCGAACGGCACGGCGCGTACCCGATCTGGGCATCCCCCATCGTCGAACCGGGTTGGCTGCGCTGTACGACGCCAGTGACGACTGGGTCCCGATCTATGACAAGAGCAGCGTCGACGGATTCTTCATGGCCTGCGGAACGAGCGGCAACCAGTTCAAGAACGCGCCGATGTCGGGGGTGTTCATGTCCGAACTGGTCGAGGCCGCCGAGCGAGGCCGAGACCACGACACCGACCCGGTCGTCGTCACCGGCCCCCGCACGGGTGTCGAGATCGACCTCTCGGCGTTCTCTCGAAACCGGGAGCCTGCCACCACCTCGGGCACCGTGATGGGCTGATCGTTCCGATCTGTGATGGGCTGATCGTTCCGATCTGTGTGCCGATCAGTTGAGCCAGGCCCGCATGAGGCTGCGGAGCCGATCGAGTCCGGTGCCCTTCTCCGCGCTCACCCAGATGATGTCACCCTCCTCCAGTTCGCACTTGTCGGCAACCTCGAACTTGCGCTTGTTGCGCTGTGAGGACTTGACCTTGTCGTGCTTGGTGGCAACCACCGTGTGGGGGATCTCGTGCGATCGCAGCCACTCGAGCATGGCAAGATCGAGAGGGGTCGGACCAACGACACCATCGACCAGCACCACAACCATTTCGAGGTTGTCACGCTCGAGCAAGTACGTCTCGATCATCTTGCCCCAGTTCTGCTTCATCGCAGCCGGGGCCTTGGCAAAGCCGTAGCCAGGGAGATCCATCAACGAAGCGACACCGCCGATCGGCCACGACTTGTCGATCTCGAACATGTTCAACAATCGGGTTCGCCCGGGCGTGTTCGAGACGTGCGCCAAATTCTTGCGGTTGGCGAGGGCATTGATGAGCGACGACTTCCCAACGTTCGATCGGCCGACGAACGTCACCTCGGACCGGGTTGCCGGGAGTTGGGAAACTCGTTCGGCCGATTGCACGAAGGTGAGCCTGAAAGGGGGTGCCATGAGCATCCAACGATAAGACGTTGGACTCGCGTTGGCTCGACCGATCTGACAGACTCTGACGACAACGAAAGAGCGCGGGAACATCGTCTGTCCGCCCATCATCTACGGAGGCTTCGGCCATGTCGGTCACCAACCATTTTCTGCATCCCTTCGGCGAGGCGATCACGCCCGAGGCCGACCACATCAATATCGTGCGTGGCGAGGCATCGACGGTCTATGACGACACGGGCAAAAGCTACCTCGACGGCATGGCCAGCCTTTGGTATTGCCAGGTCGGTCACGGTCGCCGCGAGATCATCGATGCCATCACCGACCAGATGGAGCACCTGGTCACGTTCAACACGTTCGCACCATTCACCAACGAACCCGCTCGCGAATTGGCACGCATGATCGCCGAGAAATCACCTCATCCCAACGGCCGGGTCTTCCTTGGTTGCTCGGGTTCCGAAGCGGTCGACACCGCTCTCAAGATCGCTCGCCTCATCCAGCAGCGCCGGGGCACCCCCGACAAACAGATCATCATTCGCCGAACCCACGGCTACCACGGCACGAACTTCGGTGGCACCACCGCCCAGGGGATCGAGGCCAACCGCACTGGCTTCGGTGATCTCGTCCCCCACTTCGTCGAGGTGGCGAACGATGACATCGAGAAGATGGCATTGGTCTTCGCCGAGCACGGCGACAACGTCGCCGCAGTGATCAGCGAGCCGGTCCAGGGCGCAGGCGGTGTCTACCCACCGGCCGATGGCTACCTCGAGGGCGTGCGCCGACTTTGTGACCAGCACCATGCGCTGCTCATTTTCGACGAGGTGATCTGCGGGTTCGGACGGACCGGTTCGTGGTTCGGCGCCCAGACCTTCGCCGTGCAGCCCGACCTCATGACCTTTGCCAAGGGTGTCTCCTCGGGCTACCTGCCGGTGAGTGGTGTCATCGTGTCCGAAGCACTCGGTGAGGAACTGTCGGAGCCGGGCTTCTTGTTGCGCCACGGCTACACCTACTCGGGTCATCCCACCGCCGCCGCGGCCGGGATCGCCAATATCAAACTCATCGACGAGCTCGGTCTGGTCGAGCGAGCCAACCAAATCGGCAAAGAGGTCGTGAAAGGGTTCGACGCTCTGATGGCCGACGGTGTCATCAAGAGCTACCGAGGTGTCGGCGCGGTGTGGGCGGCCGAGATCGGCCGAGACGCCGTTCCTCTCAAGCAAGCCATGATCGAACGGGGCATCATCATCCGTGGTGTCGGCGAAGCGGTGGTGTTCTGCCCACCGCTGGTCGTGACCGACGACGAAATCGGCATGTTCATCGAGACACTCGATGACGCGCTCCGGTAGAGCCCGCCAACTCGTCGTGGATGATTCGGTGGTGGTCGAGATCGACTCGGTGCGTCAAACTCGCGCCGCTCTCGCCACCGACGATGAAAACCATGTCGTTGGGTGGGTCGATCTCACCTCGCCTCATCTGGTCGATCTGCTCGATGAACTCCTCACCGGACCCGGTGGCCACCGCCTCGTTGCGATCCGATCGTCCGCCGTCGCCGAACACCTCGATGAGCTCCCGGTTCGCCGTGGACTCAGCACCTTGCAAGACCTCCACCTCGCGTTCCACACCCTCGATCTCGACCTCCGCTCGGTTCTGGCCGATCGCTGGCCTCTTCTCCGGCTCCACCCCTGATCTGCCATGCCCGGCCCAGGCGTTGGCGGGGGCGGTAGTGTCGAGCAGATGGGACCTGCGCTGACCGAAATGAGCATCGGCGATGACCCGGCGGCGTGGGAGCGAGCGGGCTTCGCCGTGGTTGATCAGTGCGTTGTCATCGGCTCAGTGACGGTTCGCCTCGCCCCCCCTGGCGAATCGGGCCAACGTGGCGTGCTTGGCTGGTCATTCGATGGCATCGACAGCGAGCGCTCGCTCGATTCCGATGCGATCGACGGCATACCAACGGTGCGACGAGCGGGCTCTCGAGACGCCGACACGATCGATTCGACCGACCGAACGGCACACCCGAATGGTGTCACCGGCGTCGATCATGTCGTTGTCATGACCGATGATCTGGAACGCACCAGCGCTGCGCTCGAAGCCACCGGTTTCGAGCCGCGACGGCGGCGAGCCATCCCGAAAAGCGACCCGCCTCGCTCGCAGATCTTCTGGTGGGCCGGTGACGTCATCATCGAACTCGTTGGGCCCGACACCCCAATCGGTGACAAGCCGGCCTCGATCTGGGGTCTGGCGATCACCGCTCCCGAACTCGAGACCGCCGCAGCATTGCTCGGCGACACCATGAGCCCGCCTCGCGACGCGGTCCAAAAGGGCAGGCGAATCGCCAGCCTCCGAGGCTCGGCCCTCGACCTCTCGGTGCCGATTGCCCTGATGACGCCACACCTCTGATGCTCGATCACGTTTTCACCGATGCCATCGGCGCCATTCGAGACGCGCTCGAGGCGGCTCGTCTCGAACGTCAGGCGCTCGAGGAACGATTTCAGACCGACGTTCTGCGCGGTGATATCACCTGGGAGACCACCTACGCACTTCCCGGCGAGGGGTCGCCGCCACGCATCCAGGCCGATCTCAACCTCGAGTGGTCGACCTGGTCTCAGACGGCCTATCGAACCTGGTATCTCGATGGGGAATTCAGTGAGGGCCCCGTCATCGAGATCGAAATCGTTTTTCGCATCCAGCACCTGGAGGTCGCCGCATCACCAACCGCAGTGATGGCTGTTCTTCCCATTGTCGGACCATCGCTGGGTGACGATCGACTCGTCGCGAGCGGCCCGACCCTCGAAACCGTGTATGCGGATGACCTCGAAGTGGCGTCCCACGCCATCGAAATCAGCTACCAAGGGTCATACGAGCTCGACGAACCAACACTCGAAGACGGCTCATCGCTCGACACCAAGTTCGCGGCGATCGGCAGTTGGGTCGCCAGCACCCTCACCCGACTCGGCGATCTCTCCCTCACGTTCCGCCCACCCGACTCCGAGATGTGCTGACGCCGAGCCCCGCCGCGCGCAGCAAACACGCACGCAAGCGGGAGGTGAATATTGGCGTCGTCGCCAACGAGCGCATAGAAAGTAGCCATGGCTGATCCCGTCCTCCTCATCGACGTCAGCGACCGCGTCGCCACGATCACTCTCAATCGCCCCGATGCCCGCAACGCGCTCAATCGCGAGTTGCGGCAGGCGCTGCCCCAGGCCATCGCCGACCTCGACGGCAATCCGGAAGTCGAGGCGTTGATCCTCACCGGAGCCGGTCCGGCGTTCTGCGCCGGGCTCGATCTCAAGGAACTCGGCAGGGGTGAACACGATCCTGACCCGTCAACGGCCACCGGTCGGGCACCGAACAACTCGGGTCGGCACGCCGACTTCACCATCGAACGCGGTCCGTTCCCCGTACGCACCAAACCCCTGATCGGCGCCATCAACGGCGCAGCGATCACCGGGGGCTTCGAGCTGGCCCTCAACTGTGATTTCTTGATTGCGTCATCTCGGGCGATCTTCGCCGACACCCACGCTCGGGTGGGCGTGATGCCGGGGTGGGGTCTTGCCGTACTCCTACCTGCAGCCATCGGATTCCGCCGTGCACGCGAGCTGTCGTTCACCGGCAACTTCCTGACGGCCGACGAGGCACACCGGATCGGCCTGGTCAACCATCTGGTTCCCCATGATCAGCTGCTCCAGAAGGCTCGCGGAATAGCCGCCGACATCGCGGGTAACCAGTCCGACGGCGTGTGCCAGATGCTGACGACCTACGACAACATCGAACGGTCGCAACTCGACCGCGGCTGGCTGATCGAGGCCGAACAGGCAAAGCAGTTCCGTGATCGTGCCGGATTCGATCCGGCCGAGGTCGAACGTCGGCGGGCGGCGATCGTCGAACGCGGACGGGGACAGCTCGACACCTGAGCGTGAGAAACCGGCGTATGCCCAGGTCGGGGAGGTAGAAGAGCTTGTGGGCAATCGTCTTGAGGCCACGACGCCACCGATCGATCACGGTAAGGTTGTTCTGTGCGTGTAGTAGCTGGCCCGAGCCTCGATGCAATACAGCGCGGCCTCGATCTCCCGGCCGCCACGCCCGCGACGGTCGTCATCGGGACCAGCGACGCGTCGCTCACCCGCACCGTCGAGCGAGCAGCGGCCCACCATGCGAACGCCATCGATCTCCGAGGCACCAAGGCCCGCGTGATCGTCGACAGCGGGCTCGACTTCCTCGAACGAGTCCTCGCTGTCGTCCCGTCCGATCGCCGCCACGATGTTCGGCTCATCTTCGCCGGACCTACCGCCACCGCCGAACAGCTCCTCATCCCGGCAGTCAATGCGCCCGACCTCGACGACTACGCGAACCGACTCGAGCGGGCCTCGCTGCTCCAGCAGCCACCTCGATACGAGGTCCGCTACCAGCCGGTGATCGCACTCACGGATCGCACCGTTGTCGGCTACGAGAGCTTGCTCCGAGCCACCTCGGGCAGCACCGTGATCGACGCCGAGGAGCTCATCGCTCGGGCCTCGCGAGGCCAGTGGACGGCTGAACTCGATCAGCTCGGGCGCACCCTGGCGCTGCGCGGGCTCGGAGCATGGCTGGGGGAGGGCCTACTCTTCCTCAATGTGATGGCGCCCGGTGGCTCCTTCGACGATGTTGGCGTCAACACGACAATCGACGCGGCCGAAGCCATGGGTATCGATCCCGATCAGATCGTCCTCGAAGCGGTTGAACGCAATCGCTACAACGATCTTCACGCGGCGGCAGCACAGATCGAATCGTTCCGACGCCGCGGCGTACGCATCGCCGTCGACGACGTCGGTGACGGCTACGCCGGGTTGCGAGTCCTGAGCGCCTTCTCCCCCGACATCATCAAGGTCGCCGGCCACCTCATCGCCGACCTCGCTCCCGCCACGTCCGACAACGGTCACCACCCGACATCGGCAACGACCGCGACAGTGGGAACCACCGCAGCACTGGGAACCACCGCAGCATCGGGAACGACTGCGGCACCGGGAGTCGGACCAAAACGCAAGCGGCAGCGACGCACCGCGGCCGACGCCCGAATGGCGGAGTCCATCATCGGCACCCTGGTCGAACTCGCTCACAAATCCGGTGCGTGGGTCGTTGCCGAGAACATCGAAACCGAGCAACAGTTTCGCCGACTCTCCCGCCTGAACGTCGACTGGGGCCAGGGGCTCTTTCTTGGGGCACCCGCGTACCGCTGACACTCCTTAGATCTCACACATCGTGGCCGATAGTCACCTTGCGTACCCGACCATCGAGGTTGGCCCGCAGGAGTGACCACGATGAAGAATCTCAGCGCTCTCGCCTACGCTCAGAACGGCGAGCGACGTTTCGCTGTGAAACGTCGCACCGTCCTTCGAGCCGCCGGTGCCGCACTCTCTCTCGTCGTTGGTGTGCTGACCTTCGCAACGGCACCAGTCGGAGCAACGGCGGACTCCTGCGGCGCCAGCAGCAGTCCGACGGCACGCGTCGGCAACGCGGTGTTCCGAGATGCGAACGACAACGGATGGTTCGATGCCGGCGAAACCGGGCTCGACGGTGTACTCCTCGAACTGTGGCTCGACGTCGACGATGACGAAGTCTTCGAACCCAACGGCGATGACGGTGCCGTTCCCGTCTGCACCGCGACTTCCTCCGGCGGCGGAAGATACTGGTTCTTCGATATCGACCCCGATCAGTACTTCATCGCCGTTCGCGACGCCCCGGCCGACCTCCGGTCCTCCACGCTTACCGATACCAATGCCGGAGTAGACAACGTCGACGATGCTGCCCCTCTTGCCGGCTACGACGCGGTCAGCCCGCTCCTCGACCTGACCCTCGCTCTTCCGACCGGTGAGACCGCTCCCGGCGGCGCCGCCGACTCTGAGGCCGCGGCCGACACCGCGACCGGACCGGTCGACGATGCCCTCTCCGACCTCACGATCGACTTTGGTTTTGCCCCGATGCCCTGTCTCGGCATCGGTAACCGCGTCTGGCTCGACGCTGACGACAACGGTGCATTCGACGCCGGCGAGACCGGCATCAACGGCGTCGTCGCCGAGCTCTATGCTGCCGACGGCACCGGTACACCAACAGGTCCGGCACTCGAAACGGTCGTCACCTCCGACGACGGTTACTACCTCTTCGCTTGTCACGATGAGGGCGACTACGTGGTGGTCATCCCGGCTCCCAACTTCGCACCGGGCGCGGTCTTGGCCGGGCTTCGCTCATCGGTGGATGGGACCGCAGGAACCGATCAGCAAGACGCCGGTCTTGACCCGGCAGTTCCCGATGATCGAGTGATCAGCCGAGTCGTCACCCTCGCCAATGGCGGCCAACCCATCGCCGAAGTGGACAAGCCGACCGGCACGGCATGGAGCTTCGATGGGGCGGCCGACAACGCCAACGACACCACGATCGACTTCGGCTTCACCGATCCGACCCCATCGTCGCCGACGAACTCGTCGCTCGGTGGCTTCGTGTGGGTCGATGCCGACCGAAACGGCGTACGAGATCCCGACGAGAGCGCGGTGGTCGGAGTGACCTTGACACTGGTCGGCGACGCCGACACCGAGGTGGCAACGAGTACGACCGACTCCGACGGGCGCTATGTCTTCGACGGGCTTGGCGCCGATACCTACACCGTTTGCTTCCTCCAATCGACCCTCCCCTCCGGCCTGGTCGCAACCGCCCCCGGTATGGGATCCGACAGTGCCGTCGACTCCGACTTCGGATCGAACCGCTGCACCGGATCGATCACACTGGGGGCAAGTACCGACATCCCGACACTCGATCTCGGTGTCACCCCGTCGGCCATTGATCTCGCCGTGACGAAGTCCGGGGTCTGGTCGGCAGCCGGGGACGAAATCACCTGGTCGATCGTGGTCCACAATCAGGGCACCGAGGCCGACCCTGGTTCGATCATCGTCACCGACATCTTGCCGACGGGCCTCGGCACTCCGCTGATCACGGCTCCGACGGGCATGTCATGCAGCTTTGACACGGCGACCCGCATGATCACCTGCACGTGGGCCTCACCGCTTCCCGCCGGCTCGTCACTCGCTCTCAGCGTCGTGACGCCTCGTTCCAACACGGCGCTGTGCAACGTGTCGAACACGGTGACGGCACGCGGCACCGGGGTTGACGCGACCTCGGCCAACAACACGGCAACGGCAACGGTGTCCAACTTGTGCGGAGCAGTGGCGGGGAACACCAACTCCAACAACAGCAACTCGAACCTGCCAAAGACCGGCGGCACGTTGCTCCTGTTCGCCGTCGCCACGCTTCTGACAACAACCGGCCACCACCTCACAAAAGTCTCGAAGGCCAGTCGCAGCAACGGCTGAACCCCTGCGTTGTCCAGCGGAAGCGTTTCGGCGCCGACGAACTGTCGTAGCGGCGCGATGTTGCGATGCGAAGCGAGCAACTCGGTAAGCAAGGAAGCCCGTCAGGGCTGACGAGCGACGCTGCCGAGCGGCAATGGCCGGTGGGGACGGGGCGACGCGTCCCCACCAGCACCCAAAGAACGGTAGCGCATCGATGCGTCGAAGGGGAGGCGCGAGATGGCAACTCGACAAATCGTCGGACCCCACCCTGAGTGGGGTCCGACGACACTCAGCAGTTTTGTTGTGGCAATGGCGGCGGGGGCAACCGCGTCAGTCGAGGCCTGCGAGTGTTCGCAGCGACGTTGCCGGCCGCGGGCCGACGTGGGAAATGACCTCCGCGGCGGCGAGCGAGCCGAGTTCGCCGGCTCGCCGCAACCCCAGGCCATGCGCCAGGCCGAACAACACGCCGGCGGCATATTGATCACCAGCTCCCGTGGTATCGATCACGGGAGCAATCTCAACTGCTTCGATTTCGACGACCTCGTCGGCGGTCACCAACAACGACCCGTCCTTGCCCAACGTGATGCAGGCCAGCTCGACGTCGGCTCGAGCTGCTTCGACGCCGGCGCGTAGATCGGTGGTCTCGTACATGACCGCGAGTTCGTTCCGATTGGCAAAGAGCACGTCGACATCATTCTTGACCAATTCGCGGAACTCGCCGTGGTGACGCTCGACGCAGAACGTGTCCGAGAGCGTCAACGCCGTTCGCCTTCCCGCCTGATGAGCGAGTCGCATTGCTTTGCGGATGGCGGCCTTGGCGGAGTCGACGTCCCACAGGTAGCCCTCGCAGAACAGCAGCGCGCCGGCGGTTGCGGTGGCTTCGACCACGTCGTCGGGTTCGAGCAGCGACGAAACGCCGAGGTAGGTGCTCATCGTGCGTTGGGCATCGGGCGTCACCAGGATCAAACAGCGGGCCGTCGCAGGGCCGTTGGTCGCCGCCGGCACGTCGAAGGTCACTCCCTCGGCTCGCATGTCGTGGGCGAAGACCTTGCCGAGCTGATCGTCGGCGACCTTGCCGATGTAGGAGGCAGTGCCGCCGAAGCTGGCGACCCCGGCCATGGTGTTGGCGGCCGAACCTCCCGAGGCTTCGATACCTGGCCCCATCAAGTCGTAGAGCACGTGGGCCCGAGCGTCATCGATCAGCGTCATCGATCCTTTGGCCAGCGCCTGGGCCACGACGAATCCGTCGTCGGCGTGACTGATGACGTCGACGATCGCATTGCCAACGCCAACGACATCGACACTCGGACTTGTGGTTGCTTCACTCACCAGGACTCACCTTCGTCGACCCACAGAGGGTTGCACGGTAGTCGCCCGCTCACCGGCCGTCACCGATCACATCGTGAGTCATTGTCTAGCTCGACTCCAGCGACGAGTCGTGCTCACTCTCATCGAACGGTGACCCAAATGGTGGATGACCATGCCCGTCACACCTCAGCGATAGTCTGACCGGCGATGTCGAACGCAGATGAAACGAACGAACACCGTCTCCCGGCTGGGGCCTCGCCCCACCGTTACTCGATCCGCCTCGAGCCAAACCTGACCGAGGCTGCCTTCACGGGTTCGGTCGTCATCTCGGTCACGGTCGACACGCCGCTCGACACCCTCACGCTCAATGCCAACGAGCTGGAGATCGCCTCCACCCACATCCTGGGCGAAAGCGACACGCCCGATAGCTCCTTCCCCAGCGAATCGACCCATGATGCCGCCTTCTCGCTCGACTCGAACGCCGAGCGGCTCACGATCGACGGACCGTTCTCGGTCGGCGAGCACCGGATCCGGATCGACTTCGCCGGCGTACTCAATGATCAACTGACGGGCTTTTACCTCAGCCAGTTCACCGATGCCGAAGGAAACGAGCACCGGCTGGCAACGACACAGTTCGAGGCAACGCACGCCCGCCAAGCCTTCCCGTGTTGGGACGAGCCTGCCCACAAGGCCATTTTCGAGATCGAGATCGTCGCCGACGCAGCCCACCAGGCCATCGCAAACACCACCGAGATCGACACCATCGGCCTCGACGACGGTCGGGTCCTCCACCGGTTTGCCCCGACCATCAAAATGTCCACCTATCTCGTTGCGTTCGTCATCGGGCCACTGGAGTTCTCCGAGACCGTCGACGTCGACGGCGTTCCATTGCGCATCGTCCATGTGCCCGGCAAGGCAGATCTCACACCGTTCGCTCTCGAGTCCGGAGCGTTCGCGCTGCGCTACTTCGCCGACTATTTCGGACTCCCCTATCCCGGCGACAAAGTTGATCTCGTCGCCATTCCCGACTTTGCGTTCGGCGCCATGGAGAACCTCGGCTGCATCACCTTCCGGGAAACGCTGTTGCTGATCGACCCCGAAAAGGCAACGCAACCCGAGCTCCAGCGAGCAGCCGACGTCATCCATCACGAGCTTGCTCACATGTGGTTCGGTGATCTCGTCACCATGAAATGGTGGAACGGACTCTGGCTGAACGAAGCATTCGCCACCTTCATGGAGATGCGATGCACCGATGCGTTTCGACCGGGCTGGCAACGCTGGGTCGATTTCGGCCTGTCACGATCCGCCGCGTTCGACACCGACGCCCTGGCGTCGACCCGGCCAATCGAATTCGAGGTCAAAAGCCCGGCCGACGCCGAGGGCATGTTCGACATCCTGACCTATGAAAAAGGCGCAGCGGTCGTCCGGATGCTCGAACAGTTCCTCGGTGAAGACCCCTTCCGGGCCGGTATTCGCCGGTACATGCGAGAGCATCAGTTCGCCAACGCAGAGACCACCGACCTCTGGGACGCCATCGAATCCGAGACCGGCGAGCCCGTTCGCCGCATCATGGATACGTGGATCTTCCAGGGAGGCTTCCCTCTGGTTTCGATCTCGCTGTCGGCCGACCGCCGGCAGGCGAGCTTCCGTCAGGATCGATTCGGTTACGAAGGCGGCGACGACGCCCCCGAACAACAGTGGGCCATCCCGCTGCAATACCGCTGGAAGCCGGTCGGAGCCGAGCCAATCACCGATCGAGTGCTGATCGAGTCGGGTGTGGTCACCGTCGATCTACCGGCCGAGGCCGAGTGGATCATCGGCAATGCCGAAGGAGCCAGCTTCGCTCGGGTGGCTTACGACCCCGAGACCACCGAAGAGCTCGCCGAGCACGCACAAGAAATCATGCTGCCGGTCGAGCGGTATGCGTTGGTCGACGATGGCTGGGCAACGGTCTTGGCCGGCCAGTTGTCGGCGAGCCAGTTCCTCTCGGTCCTGGAATTGATGACCACCGAGTCCGATCGATCGGTCTGGCAACGCATCATCGGTGGCTATGCGTCGATCGAGCGTCTCGTTTCCGGCGATGCGGGCGAGATCTTCGCCGAGAACGTGCACGACGCGATCGGCCCGGCACTCGCTGGACTCGGACTCACACCGCTGCCGGCCGACACTGATCGAGAGAAGCAACTGCGGGCCGATCTCATCCGCGCCATGGGCACACTGGCCCGAGATCTCGAGATCCAGGAAGAAGCGAAACGCACCCTGTCGGTCATCAAACGCGATCCCGATCTGGTCGACACCGCAATCGCCGCAGCGGCGGTTGACATCGTCGCCAGCATTGGCGACGAGGCCGACTTTGCCGATTTCCGCGCCGCCATGGCTGCAGCCACCACGCCCCAGGAAGAGGTCCGCTATCTCTATGCGCTGGCCGACTTCCCCGACAAGGCACTGCTCGCCGAGATCCAACAAGACATCCTCGACGGCAAGGTGCGATCACAGAACGTCGCCTTCTGGGTTCGTCGCGGGTTGACCAATCCGACGCTCGGCCGTGAGGTCTGGGCCTTCATGACCACGAACTGGGTCAGGCTGCTCGAGATTCTGCCAAGTAATTCGGTGGTGCGGATGCTCGACGGCATCACGTCGCTCACCCATCCCGAAGACATCACGGCCGTCGCTTCATTCTTCGAGGCACACCCGGTTCCCACCGGCACAAAGACGCTCAGCCAAATCCTCGAACGTCAGCGTGTCGGAGCGGCACTGCGGACCCGCGAGTCGGCCAGGCTCGAGTCGCTTCTCGCTCCGGTACCAACATCGAACCAGTGACCGCGAGCCGCACGGAACGAAGGCGACCAATGTGACCGCGAGCCGCACGGAACGAAGGCGACCAGTTTGAACAGGCTTCCCCCGTTCTGGCCTTCGCCTTTGCGCGTCTGGGCGGCCGATGCGTCGAGTGTCCAGGTGTGTTGGGGGGCGCTCGATGCCGGGCCGTTGACGCTGAGTGTCGGTGACGCCACGTGTTCCATCGACCACCCTGGCGGCCCGGGAGCGCTCACGATCGAGGGTCTTGAACCTTCGACCAGCTACCCAGTGATCGTCGATGCTGCGGGGGGTCGACACGAGTTGTCGGCCCGAACGCTCACCCCGCCGCCTGGCGAGGTGCTTGCTCGGTTGGCGACCGTATCGGATCTCCACATCGGCTCGGGCCACTGGGGGTTCCTCCGCACGATGGTCGACCTTTCCGGTCTGCCCGAGCCGGCCCCCACTCGCTGTGCGAGGGGTGCGATTTCTGAAGCCGTTGCGTGGGGCGCTGACCACCTCGTCATCAAGGGCGACGCCGCTCATCATCGCCGACCGGATCATTTCGAGAAGCTCGGCGCCCTCCTCGACGACTTCCCTGATCTGCCGATGACCCTGATCCCCGGCAATCACGACGTCGACGGCGTCACCTCGATGGCGGTCCCGGCCACCGTCGGCCGGCGTGCACTGCCAATGACTCGATCAATCGCGGTGGACGACCTCCCGGGACTTCGGGTTGTGTCGGTCGATACCGCGATCGAGCATCGAGGGATCGGCACCCTCGCCACCCACGGCACCGCGGCCATCGATGCTGCGGCCGGGGCTGAACGTGGCGCGCTGCTGCTCCTGCATCATCAGATTCAGCGTCACCGCTACCCCACCCACCACCCGCCAGGCATCGCCAAGGCCGAAGGTCTCGAGTTCCTTCGTGCGCTGGGCCGGGCCAACCCCAGCACCTGGGTCAGTTCCGGCCACACTCACCGCAACCGGGCACGTACCGTCGGTCCGGTGCAGGTGACCGAGGTGGCCTCCACCCGCGACTGGCCCGGCGTTTGGGCTGGCTATGAGATTCGCGAAGGCGGCATCACGCAGACCGTTCGCCGGGTCGAAGCCCGCGATGCCATCACCTGGCACGAGTACTCTCGTGGTGCGGTGTTCGGGATCTGGTCGGGGTGGGCCCAGGGTGCGCCGTCGCAACGCTGCCTCACCAAGCGTTGGGCCGCTCGCTGATCGATAGCGTTGCCCACTCCCATTGCCGCGACCCACGCTCCCATTTCCCGCCACGTCATTGGGGGTCGATGGAACCGGATTGCGGTGTTGGCGCGTACCCGACTGACTTTTCGTTCAATACCGGCCCGAGCGACGGAATCGAGGCGGCAGCGGCACGCCGATCGGTGACCACCATGTCGACCAGTCCGTAGTCGACGGCCGCCTGTCCCCGAACGATGTAGTCACGTTCGATATCGGCGGCGATTCGTTCCCGGGGTTGACCCGTGT
>RCMY010001547.1_pt1 | contig 21800 bp, 13 predicted proteins | sample 2041341 | NCBI WGS metagenome assembly RCMY01 (sample SAMN09708234, study PRJNA481090) | Marine sediment metagenome, whole genome shotgun sequencing project.
CCGCCGTTTTCACCATATCGAGTTCGCTTAAGCCTTTTTTCTCGATTAACTCATCGAGATCATAGCCCGGGTCAGCGGCCTCCGGTGCAACCAGATCAAAGATATTACCCCATTGCTGTGCCCACATATTGCCTAACAAATGCGCCGGAATTTTTTCATCCAGCGGCACCACGTCGGCCCCATAAAACTCCGACAGCTTGGCCCGTACGTGGCAGTGCAGTGCTTCGTAGAGTGGCTCCACCCGCTGCCACTGCGAGTCGGCGCTGGCGGCGAACTCGGTGGGGCTGGCGTCGTAGCCCGAGCGCCACATCGCGCCTAGATCGTCGTAGCCGAGGTCTTGCGCGCCGGTATTGGCTATTTCCACTTCGCGTTGGTAATTCGCCTTCATCGGTGGCGACACCTCGCGCCAGCCACGCCACAAACCCAGCATCTCGTTGGCATCGCGGCTGGTGCCCATCAGCACTTCCATCTCCACCAGGCTATAGCATTTGCTTTTCTTGGGGCAGTATTTTCCCGTGCCGTAGGCTGCCTGCAGCGCCGAGGTAATAGTGGCAAGCTCGACGGCCAGATTTTTATCGTTCGGCACTGGCAGGGTAATATCTTGCTTGAGTAGATTGAGCTTACGCCGTTCAACAGCCGGCAATTTTAAATCATCATACTGCGCCGCCTGCTGGGCAAACGCTACCTCCAGCATACTGCGTCGGGCTTCGACTTTTGCCAAAATGAACTGACTGTCGACGTTGATGAAGTTGGTGGCTAACCACGCGGCGCGCGAGTTTTCCTCGTACAGTTCGGTGAGCTGCTGTTCGGCGTCGGCTAGAAATTTTTTGGCTTCTTTTGCGGTGGGTTGTGCCTGTGTGAACGGTGCAAGCAGGCAGCTAGTAACGACTACGAATGAGAGAGCAAACGATTTCATTGAGGGGTGACTCCTGAGTTTTTTGCGATACGACGTAATCTTCAACCAGATGCCAGACTAAGCCACTTGCTTGAACACATTCATTAGAGTGTAGCCAAAGCATATTCGTTTATTATCGGCTTTAGCTCCTTGCCAGCGCTACTCACACTGACCCTGTTTTTCGAACCAATACACTATGTTTGATGCGACAACAATGCTGCCCGAAACAATTGCACTGCCGGCACTAACAAACCCTGCACCGATTATTGAGACGACGCAAGCGTCATTCGTACAGTTTCCGAGAGGTACAATTTTAGATGAATCCAGCGTCATTTTTTTTACGTAAATCTTGCACTCAGAATCAAAAACTTTAACAACTCTTGGACTAAAAGCACATGAAACTGCACAGACCGATGAAAACACTATTGCAATTGCTTTGTTTTTCCTATCCATAATCCTGTCTTGCTTTTACGGTCTTCGCATGTCGAATGTCCAAGAGTTTACCCGAAGGGGTTATCAAAAGACATCGACGGCTCGGTAAACCAGCGCGGCCCAGTCGCCGTCATATAGAAATGATCCTCCAGCCGAATGCCGAACTCGCCGGGTATGACTAACATCGGTTCATTGCTAAAACACATACCCTCCTGCAGCAGGGTTTCTTCGTTACTCACCAGGTACGGCCACTCGTGTATATCAAGGCCGACGCTGTGGCCGGTGCGATGCGGTAAGCCGGGTAAGCGGTAATCGGGACCATAGCCGTGCTGCTGCAGCAGTTCGCGCGCTGCTTTGTCTACCGCGGCGCAGGGCTCGCCAGGTTGGGCAGCCGCAAACGCCGCAGCCTGTGCCTGTTTTTCGGTGCGCCAGCAGTTGCGCTGGCGCTGGGTTGGCTCACCAAATACGTAACTGCGGGTGATATCGGAATGATATCCCTGCTGCAAACAGCCGGTATCAATCAGTACCATATCGCCATGCTGCAAAATTTGTGGCTCTTTAACGCCGTGAGGAAATGACGTTGCCACACCAAACAACACGATGCAAAACACCGAACCGTTGGCGCCAACCTGCCGATGCGCGTTGTGAATAAACGCGGCAACTTCGGTAGTTGAAATACCGGGCCGCAACATACTGGCTGCCGCCACCTGTACCGCAAGCGTCATAGTTTTTGCCGTCTGCAGCAACGCCAGTTCAGCTGCCGATTTGTGCATACGGCAGCCGGCGGTGACCGATTTCGCACTCACTAAAGCCAGCTCGGGATTAGCGCTGCGCAAGCCGTCGAAGATAAAAAAAGGCGTGGCTTCATCAACACCGATTCGATCACTCGCGACGCCCAGACGTTGCACCATTTGGCCAAATAACTGGTAAGGGCTCTCATGCTCCTGCCAGGTGTTCACCTCACCCTCAATCAGCATAAAGTCGCGCAGGGAGTCCAGCTCAAACGCGGGTGCGATATATTCAGGTTGACCCTCAGCCGGAATTAGCGCGCCAACCATACGCTCACTGGCCGACCATTGCATGCCAGTAAAGTAGTACAAATTAGTGCCGGCATTAACGTAGATAGCGTGCAGCCCATTGTCACACATCAGCGTTTGCGCTTTTGCCAGTCTTTTGTGAAACTCGTCTATTGCAACAGGTCTTACAGCTGCGGTCATATCCGTCAACTTTTCAAGCTCGACGTTGCTGTTCGAACCGCCGACACCGTGAGTCATAAGCTTTCTCTCTAGTAGGTACTACGCCAAAGTCTGTCACTAAGAGCTTTAGGTTGAAAGCACTTTTTCAAAGGAACGTTTTGCAGTGCCCGCGAGTCCAATACGTACTGGCGTGCCCGAACATTGCTGCGCAATGGTAGTGCCGTAGCGGCACACGGCTGCTGGGGCCAAAATCTGTAAATGTTCGCGAACGAGAGTACAATCGGGAAATGCCTGGCAGCTATAAAAGCTGACAAGCTATGCAAAACCGTCGCTGTTAAACAGCAATTCGGGGATTGCGATTATGACCAGTCAAACGTTATACCGCTTCATGGCGCTGTTGGCCCTGGTTTTAGTGTCAGCAAGCTGCGCTACTACAAACACTACGCAGCGACCGCTGCTAAAGCAGAATGCAGAACTACTTAGCGGCAGCACGATTTCCGCCGACGGTAAACCGTTAGCTTTGCTAGAACCCACAGATTTATTGGTAGTAAGCGACCCGATGCGCGCATTTCTTGCCCGCCATATAACTGGTCGCGAGGATGACGAACGTAAAACACGGCTTATCGCCCATGCGCTGTTAGACGATGGCCTGAATCTGCAGTACAGCAACCTGAAAACCTACACCGCCGCGCAAACCTTTCAAAAACGTCAGGGTAATTGCCTGTCGTTTACCAACCTGTTTGTAGCACTGGCGCGCGAAGTCGGTCTGGATGCCCACTTTCAGGAAGTACGAATACCCCCAGTCTGGACCGCAGAAGGGGATACGTTTTACTACAATTTGCATATCAATGTGTTGGTGAAATTACGTCAGGGCCCGCACATGAACCTGTATAAGCGCGACCAGGTTGTCGACTTTGACACCCAGGAGTTTGACAGCGGTCACAACCGGCGAAGAATCAGCGACGCTGCCGCAGCAGCACAATATTACAATAATATGGGGGCATACTATCTAGCGAAGAAACAACCGCTTAAAGCGTTCCAACATGCGCGCAAGGCGATACAACTGCGGCCCGACACCGGTTATTTGTGGACAAATTTGGGCACAATTCTGCGTCATGCCGGTGACCTGCAACACGCTGAAAAAGCCTATCTCGTGGCCATCGACTTATCGCAGGAGCTCTCAGCCATGAGCAATCTCGCCCGGCTTTACACCACAATTGGAAAACCAGATTTGGCAAAGGAATATGCCGCCAGGGTGGAAGAGTTTCGACGCAAAAACCCCTACCTGCTGTATGCACGCGCCGAACAGTCTTATGCCAATGCAAATTACGAAAGCACACAGGAACTGCTGCGGTCGGCCATCAAACGGCATTCGAAGGAGCATCAGTTTTATCGGCTACAGGGCTTGGCCTGGCTTAAACTGAGCGAACCGGATAAAGCGCGGAAGAGTTTTTCCAAAGCCGCCAAGGTAGCTACTGAGACAGAGTACAGCGCAATTTACGAGCGCAAACTGGAAATGTTGGCGCAGATGAATCGGTGACGCTTTTGCAATCGGGTACTGCTCACCTGTCAGCATTACGCCGTTACCGCGTAGCCTAGCGGGATAACGCCAAACGGCAGTGGTCCGAGAGGCAAAAAACGGTGAGGCTATTTCTCTCTTAGCCACCTGCAGCCTTATCCCCAACCTGCTTGGATTGCCGCTGAATTGACTCGGTTGTCTCTTTCGCTCGCTCGCTTTTCAGTTTCCATTCGCTGTTTCTTAAACAGTGTTTAGTACCTATTCTCGAACCTGCCTTCTTATATGTCTTACAGGTGACCTCGTCCGGGTCAACCACTTTACCGCTCACCATGGTGATTGTTTTGCCGCTTTTTTCAACAACGTTCGAGTCTTTGTCAGCCACATTAGAGCACGCAGCCAGCGTTAGCGCAGCAGCGATTACCAGCCCGGGTCTGCAATTTTTCATGTCTTCGCTCCTGTTCCAGAGTCAACCAATTTTGTCAGTTCAGCCGGTGTGCCAGCGAACAGCTAAGGGGTAACTGGCGAACAGCTGCCAGCAATCGTATGCTCTTATTGGCCACTAGCAACACGAGGGCGTAATATTCAACGTAGTATGCCACGAATGTGGAACACACGACCTGCCGGTTCACCATTTCAAATGCTATTCGCACTTCGAATTATAGTACTCCTAATCGGTGTAATTGTCGCACCACTGCCGGGTGCAGCGGAGTGCTGCAAGTTAGCGGCTACCAATGCCAGACCACCGACTGCTTACGGGCTCGACCTGCTGCGTCCCGAACATCGCCAGCCAAAGCCTGACAGCAGCCTGCCGCTATTGCGCGAAGTACCCGGTTCTTTCGACTCTTTACGGCTGGCCGTGTTACAAACCGAGAGTCGGCACGGCCCCTACACTGAAGATCTGGTACCGAAGCTGATCGACATTAGCTCGGCTTTGCTGGCCAACGCCAATGCGCAAGGATCGGCACAGGCGCTATCGCGCGCGCTGCATATCATCAGGATTAACCATGGTCTTGATACCGAGTTACAAATTCCAGTTCTCGAACAGCTGATTGGTATTAATATTAATGCACAGCAGTGGCAGCTAGCCGACCGTCATATTGCCAACCAGTATCGTCTGCGGCAGCTGCAGTACAGCACTTATGATCCACAAGTACTGGATCACTTGCAGCATTACGCGGATTGGCATCGCAGTATGTACCTGGCAGAGGTAGACGAACTTCGCTACCCTCGGCTGCTGTCCATGCATCAGTTGTATAACCGTATGTGCGAAACCGTGGCCGACCAGCTGGGCGCCAATAGCATGCAGCAGCTGCCGTATTTGTACGGTAAACTGGAAGCTGAACACTTGGTGTCGCTGTACGAGAGCGAACCGGAGACGGGATTTCGGCTAGGTATTCGTCAAAGCGAACAGCTAAAACTGCCGACCTGGCGCAAGCAACGCTTTAATCAAATCAAAGATAACAATTTTCGCAGCGGGAGAAACACGATACGGCGTATTCTGGTAATACTTCAAAGCAATCCCAAAGCTAAGCGTAGCGACATCGCCGACGCCATGTTAGCGCTGGGCGACTGGTATACCTGGTTTTACCAGTCGGCGCCCGCCAAACACGCTTACCAGCAGGCATACCGAATAATGAAGCAGGCACAGGACGGCAACCTCTGGCTGGCGGATAAGTTTGGCGAACCGCGTGAACTGCCCGCATCGGGAGTGTTTCAACCCGGTGTGATTGCAGCGCAGACTTCTTATAATAATATTGAAGTGCGGCTGCGTTTCAATGTATCGCACCTGGGAAAAGCAAAACGTATTCAGGTAGTCTCCCCTGACAAAGAAGACAATCGCACTGCGACAATCCGCGCCTACAAAATGCTGCGAGACACCCGTTTTAGGCCAGCGATGCGTGACGGCGAACTGATCGCCAGCACAAATCTGGAACGCAACTATAAGATAGCGTATTAACTCTACCGTGAAGCAAAAAGACCAGCAACAAACCCTGCTACAGGCAAGGCAAATGTACCAACGCCGACGCTTCGATGATGCTGAAGCGCTCTATCGCGCGCTACTGCAACACAATGCTATTTGCCGCGAGTCGCTGCAAGGCCTGCTCGCCATATGCCTGCAAACTCACAGGCCGGACGAGGCACAGCAGCATTTGCAGCAGCTGGTTGACGCCTACCCTGGCGAGCCAGGGTATTGCGACCAACTGGCCAATGTGCTGGCGCGCCGCGGAGAGTTAACGGCTGCGATCGCCTGCTATCGACGCCTGCTCAGTCAACGTCCTGCGTTGGCGGTCAGCCGCTACAATCTCGCCCGCTTGCTTAAACTCGCTGGCCATCTAGAACAGGCTCTCACCGAATACAAAAAAGCACTGAAACTCGGTATCACCCAGCCGGAGGGGGTGTACACCGACATCAGCATTGTTCTCTCCGACCTGCACCGTGACGCCGAGGCGCAGGCTGCTCTGCAGCAGGCGCTCGTGCTTAAACCCGGCTACGCGCCGGCAATGTACAACCTGGCCTTATTCCACGAAGAACGCGGCAACTGGCACGCCGCCCGCGAACTATTGCAAGCGCTATTAGTTAAGGACCCAGCTCGGTGCGATGCATTGGTGCGCCTGGCCAATGGCCAAACCATAAAAAACTCGGCCGATCCGCTAATAAAGAAGCTCAGCCGCTCCTTACGTCGCGGCACGATCGATGCGTTGACGAGAGAAAACCTGCATTTTGCTCTAGGCAAAGTATTTGATGACTGCCGTCAACACGGAGAGGCATTCCAACATTATGTAAAGGGGAATCAGCTCAGCCGACAGCGAGTCGGTCCCTACAACAGGGGCGAACGAGAAGCTTATATAAATGAGCTTATTGCGACTTTTTCGCCGGTCTGGCTCGATAGCATAGCACCTGTGTCAGATGCCGCGCCGATTTTCATATGCGGCATGTTTCGCTCCGGGTCGACACTGGTCGAGCAAATTCTCGCCGCCCACGGCAGCGTAACCGCTGGCGGTGAAATCAATTATTTCAACTCTCAGGCACAAACAACGTTGCAGCCGTTTCCCGCGTCACTGCGCACAATCGAGCCGCAAACGCTTAAGCAGATCGGCACAGGCTATATTGAATATCTCTCCCGAACATTCCCCGTCGACCAACGCATGACCAACAAACGGCCTGACAACTTCGTGTACCTGGGAATGCTAAAAGCGCTGTTTCCCAACGCTAAGATTATTAATACCTTGCGTAACCCTCTGGATAATTGTCTGTCAGTTTTTTTTCAGCAACTGGAGAGCGGCTACGCTTACGCCAACAATCTTGAGGATATCGGCCACTTCTACGCACAATATCAACGCTTAATGGACTATTGGCAGCAGATGTTCGCCGCTAATATTTTCGACGTGCGTTACGAACAGCTGATAAGTGACCCGCAAGCAGAGATTAAAAATCTACTGAAATTTCTTGAGTTGGACTGGCAGGACAGCTGCCTTAAGTTTTATGAAGTAGACAATAGAGTGCGCACAGCCAGTGTTCGACAGGTGCGCCAACCCCTCTACCAAAAGTCTTCCGGCCGCTGGGAGAACTATGCGCGACAGCTGGAACCGCTGCGACTGTATCTGCAAACAGCATCGTGTCTGTAAATAAAAAATGCCCGGTTAGACCGGGCATTAAATTTACTTATTATTGTATTTTCTGATTAGTGATCACACCCTGTGATCTAGAATCCAAGTGATACGCCCACGAAGTAGTAGCGTCCCAGAGCATCGTACATGCCAGGGAAGACGTTACCGTTGGCGTTGTCCTGCGGGCCAGCTGCGCCACCGGCAAGGGGCGGAGCTTCGTCCAGCACGTTGGTTATACCGAAGTTAACTGCAGTTTTGTCGTTAAGGTCGTACGCACCCGCCACATCGAAGTAGTCGATTGCTTCAAGATCGATATCGTTTTCGTTAAGGTCATCAACTGCAGAGGTATGACGCCACGCCAAACTGGCGGTGATATCCCACGGTGTGGTCCAGGTAACGCGCAGATTGTTGCGGAAATCCGGGGTAGGATAACCGCAAGAAGCACCCCACTTGCCTTTACAGCTTACCTTCGGCGCACCTTCCAACTCTGTCTGGTCCCAGGCATTGATCATACCCAGTACATTGTTGAAACCCAGGCTACCCATGCCACCGAGTTCAAGAGTGTAAGCTACGGTGACGTCGTAACCTTTTATCTTCTCGATAGCCAGGTTGTCGTTTAATGCGATAATCTGACCACTGTTAGCCACGTCTGAGCCAATCCACAAATCGCCGCGGTTGGCATTACGCTTAACCAGCTCGCACTGCGACAGATTGCCGTCCAGGCACTGATTGAGAATAAACTCCGGCGAAAGATTATCTATGCCTTTCTCAATCTCAATTTGATAATAGTCGACGGTAATATCCAGCCCCTCAACGAAACTTGGTGAGAATACGACGCCAAATGAGTACGTGTCGGCCTCTTCCGGTTCCAGCGCCTCTTGGCCACCCTGCAGGAAGTTGTATTGGCCAGCTTCGTTGTCGGGAACACCGCCAAACTGGGCGGCCGTCACCCCACTGAGTGCGCATTCCTCAAAAGTACGACCTGCTGCCGTTTGACCGTTGGTGACAGCACCGGAGCAAGGATCAGTGGCCATATCGAACAGATTCAAGCCCTGCGGCAAAAACAACTCGCGAATATTAGCTGCTCTCACGGCGCGCTGGTAGCTGGCTCGCAGCTTCACATCGCTGTTAATTGCCCAAGCCGCGCGAATACCGTAGGTGTCTGTTTCCTGATCGGTCGAGTAGTCGGAGTAGCGATAGCCCAGGTCTAAAGTAATCTCTTCGGCAAAGGGCTTACCTTGGACAATAGGGATGCTGGCTTCTACAAACACTTCTTTAACATCGTAGCCGCCGTCAACGGCAAGGGTAGCACCCCCCTGACCCGCGCCATCACCGGAGAGGAAGCCCGAGTCCGGGTTGAACGCAAGATTCTCTTCGCGCTGTTCATATCCGAACGCTATTTCGATGCCGGTTTCTGCCGTGGGCAGTGTAAGGCCGTACTCGCCAAGACTGACCGTCATAAAGGCATTGAAAATGGTCTGGTCGGTAGTACCGCGAGCAAACAACGGTAACACCAGGTAGTCAGTTTGAGCTTGCGTTACCGCTCCTGTGGTAAAAATATTCCACGGCACGCAGTCAGGATCAGAGCCATCGACAACCGATTGACAGACTGCCTCGCCTGGATTCAGCGGATTGTCGACGACGTTGAGTGCCCTACCAATCTTGGTAGTCGACAAATCATTTAAATAAGTATTTTCCATGCTGACTTCGGAGTACTGATAGGAAACCTCGTAGCCCATCGCGTCGTTGATATCGCCACGCAGACCGAATACGCCGCGAAACGACGTGTGGCGCAAATCTTGTTGGCGATTGCCGCCCTCAACATTACGCCGCCCAACATAGGCGCTTTGCGTGTCGGCTGCAGTGAGGCCGAACTGGCCGCAGAGCTGGTCGAACTGCTGCGCAGACAACAATGGATTACCGCAGTTGAGCGTATCGGTGACGAAGAATGCACCGGAGGGCGCAATTTGAGACAATGAGCGGTCGTCCATAAACATGAATTCGGAGAATGCTTCGACGTGTTCGTTGATCTCGTAGTGCGCGAATGCACCAGCGGTATAGCGCTCATCAGGCCGCTGGAAGTAGTTTAGCGGGCCAAAGTTGTAAGTCGTACCGTCGCGGTCTACAAAGTCTGAGCCTGCCACTTTGTAGTCGAACGCGTCGAAGTCGGTAATGCGGCCTTCGGGAATGGTGGTAGAGCCAACGCATGAGGTCAGGTCGTCGCTGAGGCCGCAGGCGCTGTAATCACGCTCCGCCTGGGTGACGCCTTCAATATCACGATAGGTTGCATAGGCCGTCACGTTACCGCGTCCGCCGTCGAGGTTGCCACCAATAATGAGAGAGATATCTGTGGTATCGCCATCAGCCTGCCAACCATCAGCTACAGGGAACCCGGCGTCCTCAACAACTCTTTGTATACCGCCGTCGTCGTTATCGTGCCAGTTCTGGGCGAACTGGTAACTCAGCTTGACGCCCTCGAAATCATCCACCATTTGAAAGTCGACGACGCCCGCAACCGCGTCGGAACCATAGACTGCCGATGCACCACCGGTTAACACTTCAATATTCTTAATCAAAGCGCCGGGAATCTGGTTGATGTCAGCGCCAACACCACCCTGAATGGGCGAGCCAGCCGGCAGGCGGCGACCGTTGACCAGCACCAGTGTCCGTTCCGGGCCGAGGTTACGCAAATCCAATGTAGCCGTACCAGTGGCACCGTTAGACTGGCCCGTGCCCTGGTCTGCCCAAACCTGTGGCAGGTTGCGCACCAAATCTTCTACGCGGGTAGTGCCTGTAAACGTTAACTCTTCAGCGCCAACCGAAACCACCGGACTGGAGCTGACCAAGTTGGTCTTTTTGATACGCGAACCGGTGATAATAATTTCTTCCAGCACTATCTCTTCGTCCTGCGCTATGGCAGGTAGATAAAAACCGGCTGATGTTATGCCCAGCGCTGACGCGACGGCAATGGTTAGGTTACGTTTCTTGAACATGGGGTGACCCTCTTCTACATTAAAACCGCCGGCAAACCACCAGCATCTAAATCTAGAACGAAGCGGCGCAGAAACCCCTCAAACAAAATCAAATAAAAACTTAAATTAATTGAAACTTTTCTGAAGGCTGGTTATTTTATATACAGTTTAGCTTAACGTACCCGGCTGACGCCAACAGTCTTACCCGTCGCTACAACTTTCATCTGGTAGAAGCCCATCACATTCTTTTCAATCTCTACGGCGGGGTTTTGAGCCTTGTGCCAATACCTGCCCCCTATTCGCTGCCGCCATATCTGGCCGTTTTTAAGCCGGAAAACAGTGTTACCGGTCCAGCCTTTAAATTCGCCATCGATTTGCGAAGCGATAGTCGCCTGCTGGGCTTGCCTCACAGACTTGGAGGCTTGCACTAACTGCGGCGCTTCATTGGCGGTGTAAGAGGTCAGCCACTTGTTAAGCTCTATGATTTCCTTTTTAGACAGCTTCTCCAGCCCGGCTTCCTGAAACTGCTGTTTTGTCATTAGGCTTTTTACGCCGGGAAAATCATCCGCCGCAGTGCTGCCAACCGAGGTTAAAGCTAACAACAAAACAATATACTTAACGGGCGTTAGCATTCGTTTCTTCCTCGTTTGACCAGCTAGAGAATGACTAAATTATTTCATCGAGCGATGACAATTGCACTAGCAGTGGAGTTGTTCGTGCTGTTACATGTCTCACGCATCGACAAAGTCTGTTTAATCTCATTTGACGAAAGTATCAATAGCGATATCATCACCAGATGGCGAAGACAGCTGAAATTCTTAAGCGGATGCGAGAAAATCCATACGGAATTCGATTTGCTGACTGGTGCAAAGTCTGTGATGAATACTTTGGTAAAGCTCGGCACTCCGGCTCAAGCCATAAGGTTTATAGAACACCGTGGAAAGGCGATCCGCGCGTAAACGTACAAAATTACAAAGGTAAAGCGAAAGCTTATCCTTATTCGTTATCTCTGAAGACCAGATTCCAGTCGGTTTGGTTGCTTAAGCAGGCACGCAATTTGGCTGCGAATTCTTCTGTGAATAGATCGGTAACTATCGCTCTGCCAAGGGCCTCATAAGTAACACGGGCAGAATCCATAGCGAGGTGTGGATTGAGCAGCGCAGTCTGGTCAGGCATTAGAGAGTTTGATTGTAGCAAACGGGGGGGAGTTGCACACACTAAAACCGCTGCGCCAACCGCGCATACCAAAAGCGCCCAGTCAGGTCATGCGTGCGCGAGTCAATATTGTCGTTAAACGCCGAGGCCGCAAATGGCGGTTGTTTATCAAATATGTTGTCCACCCCAACCGTCAAACGCAGCCCATTGGCAACCAGAAACAGATAATTCAACTGCGCATTGTGCGTTAACCAGCGGCCAATACTGCGCGTGTTGGTTGATTCCGGAATGTCTTCCTGTAAAGAGCCGATGTAGTGCATGCTGTAATTAGCCTGCCACTGTTTACGCTTCCAGTACATGCCGAGATTGTATTTCCACTCGGGCAAGGCACCGTTGCCGTCGGCGGCTGCATCGGTGAATTCACCGGCGAGATTTCTGCGCGGGCTGTCTGGGCTGAGGCGTTCTTTGTATTCGTGAATATTGGCCGCGTTTAGTGACAGCGAATAGCGGCCAAATCGAGTGCGTGGAATATTGTAATTCAGGGCGATATCCCAACCGCTAACGTCGCGCTCGCCGATATTGATATTGGTTGCAGTGATTCGCTCCAGCTCGCCGTTGGCGTTGCGCTGCACGCGGTCATCGAAGCTACCGGTGACAACGTTTTGGTCGAGAATAAACTGCGCGTCGGCGTCGACCACATTGCGCTGCGCGATCTGAAAATAGTCAAGCGATGCGGTAAACCCAAGCCAGCGCGAAGAAGACCATACGGCACCCAAGGATACGTTTCTTGAATCTTCCGGCAGCAGGTTAGGGTTGCCACCTTTGACCGTTAGAAACTGTACCCGCGTGGCATCCGATTGAGTAACACAGCCAGGCAGCACGCCGACGTTGGCAGCGTCGTTGCAGGGGTCTTGCAACTGGTCCTGACTTTGACTGTTACTCTGGTTTAACTCCAGCAATGAGGGCGCGCGAAAACCTTCGGCATAGCTGGCGCGCAATAGCAGTGGTGCAATGGGCCGATATTTGAGGGCAACGCGCGGGTTGGCTGCAGCGCCAAAGTCGCTGTAGTGCGAGTAACGTGCGGCCAGGCCGAGATCAAGACTATGCACGCCCGGCCATCTGCGCAGCAGCGGCACCAGGGTCTCAACATAAATCTCATTGACGCGCCGGCCGCCGGAGGTGGCGTCGAAATTGGCTCCGCCCAAGGTGACGAGGTCGGGGTTGGTCGGTCTTTTGGCAGTGCTCTCGTTGCGGTATTCGTAGCCAATGGCAACGTCCAGCGGACCGGCTGGCAAAGTGCCCAGGGTGGCAGAAGCGTTCGCCGTCAGCCCGTACATTTTACTGTAGCCTCTCACTCTGGTGTCTGCCGCAACATAGTCAAGCTGCGTCGGGGTAATCACGCCCGGTGGGCCAAACAGATTAAACGGCTCACAACCGTCAATATTGATGCCCCGGCATTGGTTGGCATCACCCAGCGCACGCTGCAAACGAGTCGCGTTGATCAGATTGTCTAACGACTCAACAGCATCGGTTTTACTCCAATGAAAACCCACATCCCAGCTGTGTTTGGCGTGCTGGCTTTGCAACCCCCACGCCAGACGCCGCACTTTGGATTCATTTTCCTGTTCGCGCGGGCCCAGTTCCAGTACACGCTTGCGTACATCGGTCAGCTCGACATCAAAGGGGTTATAGATATTATTTGCCGCAACGGGTAAATCGATTGTCTCAAACGCGGTGAACACCGGTGTCGGTGCTAGGTCGGACTCGGCTTGAGTCGTGAGGTAACTGTAATCGAGATAGGTATTGGTTTGATCGGTAACGTCAAACCGCAGGTGTGCGTACAGGCTGCCGCGCCTGGAAGGCACCGTTGCGGTGGTGAAGTCGCGAAAGTTAAAGCGGTCTGCATCGCTGGCAGGACGAAAATCCAGGGGCTCAACAGGCTGCGACGAAGTGCTTTCACCAGCCGTGTCGGGCACGAAAACACCCGTTGGCAGGTTGACGCGGGCGTATGGCGTAGCGGAGGAACGACGGTCCGCACCGCCAAATCGACGCGCGTCAGCAGAGGCCGACACTTTGCGATCGCGGCTGTATAAGGCGTCTTGTTGGTAGCGCGTACCACTTATCAGCAGGTCACCGCGCTCAAAAGTATGGCCAAAGGTGAAGCTGCTGGTTTGCGTGCCCAAATCACCTTCGCCGCTGCTGCCATAGAAAGTGTCAACCTGCAGGCCGTCGAAGTCTTTTTTGAGAATCACGTTGATGACGCCGGCGATCGCGTCAGAGCCGTATATGGCCGATGCGCCACTCTTGAGCACTTCGATTTTCTCTATTGCCGACGGTGCGATGGCGTTGAGATCGACCGACTCGCCCGCCAGCCCATTGTTGGCAACGCGACGACCGTTGATCAATACCAGTGTATTGCTGGCTGGCAATCCTCTAAGCGTGACGCTGGCACTGCCGTCGCCGCCATTGCTGATGGCGGTGCTGGTGGAGTTTCCCACCACCGACGGTAAAAACTTCAAAAAATCGCCAACCGATTGCGCGCCCGCCAGTTCGAGGTCGGCGGCTGAGATAATGTCAACCGGTGCCGACCCGTCGAAGTCGTTGCGACGAATGCGCGAGCCGGTAATGGTGCGGCCAACAATGGTCATCTCCTCCAGCCGCGGATAACCCTCCAAAGCGCGCTGGCCTATGGCTTCCACAATATCTTTGCAGGTCGCATCGTTGGCGCATTCAATTGGCCGGATGGCAATCACGCCAGGGCTGACAAACACGGGCTCCAACTCCGAGTCAGCCAACAACTGCTGCAGCACGTCGGCGATAGGATAATAGCCGCGCAGGGGCTGCACCGGTGCGTCAAAAGCTCGCTGGTGGCCAAAAATTATCGACAGATCGGTCTGGTGGGCCACGGTGATCAGCGCGTCGGCAAGTGTGCCGCGGCCGGTGTCGACATAGACTTTTGTTTGCTTAATCGGGCGGGCATCTGCCGCGCGCGACGCCGACGCACCTGCCAGCATCAGAACCACGCATAATCCTGCCACCCGCATAACGCCAAGGTTTTGAATCATAAAGTGTTTTCGGTTGATCTGGCGACACGTTACGAGCCTGCTAAGCGAATTCCACTGTGGGACTCAAGTTAGGATTTAACGTGGTATCACCAGCAGTCAACGCGTAGCGTGCAGCCACTTCGCAAACAACTTTATAACCTATAGCGATTTCTTATACAACAAGACGCGGCCGTCTTGCTCTACGTGCTCGAGCGTGAGACTGGCCTCCAGACCGCGCAAGGTTGCCTGCGGATCATCGAGCCTGAATACACCCGACACCTGCAAACTGTTCAATAAGGGGTCGGCAATTTTAATTTGCCGGGTAGAATAGCGGTTTATCTCGGCGACCACATCGCTGAGACGGGCGCTATCAAACACTAATTGCTGACGCTGCCAGGCTGTGGCCTGCTGCCCGTGAGTGTCGGTGACGGCACCAAGGCCTATTTTCTTATCCACCACGACTTGCTGTTTGGCGCGCACGCTTTCGCTGTGCCCGGGCTTTGACTGAGCGTGCTTATCGCTAACTTTTACTTCACCTTTGGTCACGGTAATCAGCGTCTGCTGCTGTTGGCGGCGTATATTGAATGCGGTGCCCACGGCCGTAACGGTAACGTCATCCAACGCCACCACAAACGGTCGCTCACTGTGTTTTGCCACCGTGAAGTAGGCTTCACCCCGATGCAGGGTCACGTCACGCTGAGCGGCCGAGAAGTCAACGCCTAGCTTCGTTTGGGTGTTCAACATGACGGTGGAGCCGTCGGCTAGGGTGATTGTTTTTTGCTCGCCAACGGCTGTGCGGTATACGCTGGCATCCGCTGCTGGCGCAGGCAGCAGCTGCCAGATCAGTGCTACAGCGACAACAACTGCGGCCGCAGCGGCAAATACGCGGCGACCGAACGCCGGTGCAATTGGCGTAGCTGCCGAGTTAATCGACGTAGCGTTCGAACCGGCGTCGTTGGCCTGCTCGCTGGTAAATAGCTCAGCGGGCAAATGTTGTACAACCCCAAGGTCTTGCCACAAGTTTTCGGTTTGGTCGAATGCTTGCCGATGTGCAACGCCTTCGCTCAGCCACAGGGCGAACGCCTGCTGGTCGGCAGCCGAGACCTGGTCCGAGCGCAAACGGGCGATCCATTCAGCGGCTTCGTCCAGCAATTGATTGTTTTTCAGGTTCATATTTTCCATGATGTTAGCCAGCGTTTGATTCCCTTTCCGCCAGGCGTGATGGTCGCCGTGCTATCTGCGTAGGTCTGTAGATGGAACGATTGAAGTTTAAATCCCCTCAATAGATATAGACCAAACTGTTAGATTGTTCACAGTTATCCCGCGTTATTTTTATTAGGGCGTCAACTGTATTATTTCAGACAAGCTGCTGGCGACAATGTTTCAGCGCCTGCAGTACATATTTCTCAACGCTGCTAACAGAAACGCCCATTTCTTGCGCAATTTGTGAGTAGCTCAAGCCCGAACGTCGGTGCAACAAAAATGCCTGCCGCGGCTTATGCGGCATGCTGTCGAGCGCGGCGGTAATTTGTGCTAGCCGCTGCTCGGCGACCAGTTGCTGTTCCGGGTCGTCGCCGGTGGGTAAATCAATATCGTTAGCGGCCTCGGTGATTTGTAGCTGGTTGCGCAGATATTTGTGCTGTAGCTGCTGGCGGCGTAAATGATCGGTTGCCATATTGGCCGCCACCTGAAACAGAAACGCGCGAGCGTTGTCGAGCGTTTCGGGCGCGTCCAGCCTCTGCATGCGAAGATACGCCTCTTGCGCTATTTCAGCCGCCTCCTGGGGATCATTTAAGCGGCGCGCCAGAAAACGCTGCAGCTGTGCGCTGTGCTGCGTAAATAACGTCTCCAGAAAACCTGGCTTGTTTTCTTCCATGAATTGAAGATTCTATATTGAAGGATGAAGCAAGTGAGTTTGCGGGGCCAGCCAACCTGCTGATCCGTTAACCCCATAGATCGGTGGTCTGCTATTAATTTTACACTTTAAAAACCGCTACGCAATTGACTACAAGGCATCACGACTTTTCATCGTGCAAAGGATCTTCGGCGAATAACTCCTCCAGCTCTTGCGCCGCGCTTTTGGCCAGATCCATCATTTTTTGCTCGTCGGTATAGTGCTCACGGCTGGCAAATAGACGATCAATATCGTGCTGTTTAAATTTGTTGGCTACTTCCTGCGCAGTATTTGGCTTCAGCCCTGCGCCTTGCAGCACATCGGCAGCCATTTCAACGGCGGAATGAAAGGTTTCGCGGCGTATGATCTTTACGCCCAGATCGAGCAACTGGTAAGCATGCTTGCGGTTGCGAGCGCGGGCGTACACTTTTAAGTGCGGAAAATGCTGTCGCACTATTTCTGCAATTTTCAGCGAAGCGTTGACATCGTCAACCGCCAACACGAATATCTTTGCGGTGTCGGCATTGGCCGCCTGCAGCAAATCGAGCCGGCTGGCGTCACCGTAGTAAATTTTGTCGCCGTATTTACTTACAAAATCGACTTGATCCTGACTGATATCCAACGCGGTATAGTGTATTTTTTTGGCATGCAGGATCCGCGCAATGATCTGGCCAAAGCGGCCAAAGCCAGCGATGATGACCGAGTTGTCTTCGTCTGCCGGGATCTCGTAGTTGGCTTCAGGCTTGCTCTCGCGCCCAGCCAGCCAATCGTTGACAGCTAACAGAATGGGGGTCAGTGCCATCGACAGGGTAACCACGACGATCAGCAGGTCGGCCAATGCCGAGTCAATTACCAGCGCAGTCACGGCAATGCCAAGAATGACGAAGGCGAACTCGCCACCCTGTGCTATCGATAAGGCAAAATTCTTGGCAGCCGTGGTGCTGAGCCCCTGTAACTTGCCTTGGACAAACAGAACCAGCGCTTTAATGGCGACCAGGCCTAGCGCCAGCCCGGCCACGGTTAAGGGTTTTTGTACAACCAGTTCAATATTGACCGACATTCCCACAGCGATAAAAAACAAGCCAAGCAGCAAACCCTTGAAGGGTTCAATATCGGCTTCGAGCTGATGGCGAAACTCCGAGTCGGCCAGCAGCATGCCGGCAATAAATGCACCTAAAGCCATCGACAATCCAGCCGCTTCGACCAGTGAGGCCGTTCCCAGCGCGGTGAGCAACGCGGTGGCAGTGAGAATTTCTCTGACATTGGTCTTGGCGATGATGCGCAGACCGTAGCGCAACACAATGCGACCGCCAAACACCACAACTAGCAGCACAGCTACGCCTTTAGCAAAGGCTACCCAGCCAGCATCGCCGCTTGCATCGGCGCTTCCCAGCATAGGAACAATCGCTAATAGCGGCACTACGGCAATGTCTTGAAACAGTAGCACGGTAAACGCGCTGCGGCCATGGCGAGTATGCAGCTCATGGCGCTCGGCCAGCATTTGCAATGCGAACGCAGTAGACGACAAGGCCAGCACGAAGCCAACGACGATGGCCGTGCGCAATGACACACCAAGCAACAGACCGGCCAGCGCCAGCAAGGCCGCACTGACAAACAGTTGAAACGAACCCCAGCCGAACACATTACGTCGCAATGCCCACAAGCGCGATGGCTGCAGCTCAAGACCGATAATAAACAGCAATAGCACCACACCCAGCTCGGCAAAGTGCAAGATGTGATCGACGTCATCAATTAAGCCAAACGCGGCCGGACCAATCAGAATGCCGGCTGTCAGGTAGCCGAGAACAGCGCCTAGTCCCAGCCGTTTGAATATTGGCACCGCAATCACGGCAGCGGCAAGCAGAACAATCGCTGTATGCAGTTGGTTCATCGTTGCGGGTTCATTAAATAGTATGTTCTCAAGTCAACGAAAATTGGACTATCCTGTCATGGTTTTTTGACTGCATTAGAAGCTAGCTGGCAATTCCAGGCAATCAATCATAATGCCACACAATGCGATTGTGGATGTCGCACCCACTGCAAAATTCACTGTATTCTTATTCTGTGAGCTGGTTCTCTACGCTGGCTTTCCTAAACCGTATCCCTCATTTACTATTTATTGCGTTTCAAGAAGTAAATGTTGCACTTAATCTAACTATAGCGGAGCACTATATGGCTTATAAAATCGACGAAATTGAGGGCATTGGCCCTGCCATGAAAGACAAGCTGGCGGCGGCTGAGATCACCAATACCGATCAACTTTTGCAATTATGCTGTGACAAAAAAGGCCGCAAATCAACGGCTGAAAAAACCGGCTGCAGTGAAAGCCAGTTGCTCAAATGGGCGAATATGGCCGATTTGATGCGCGTATCAGGTGTTGGCGAAGAGTACTCCGAATTATTAAAAGTGGCCGGCGTCGATACGGTTAAGGAGCTGCGCAATCGCAATGCGGAAAACCTGACCGTGGCGCTGGCAGCAACCAATAAGCAGAAAAAACTGGTGCGCTCTGTGCCCAGCGTTGCAATGGTAAGCAAGTGGGTTGAACAGGCGAAAACGCTTGATCCGTTAATTACGCATTAGGATGATGCGCCTTGCTGCAGGCGGTAAGGCGTATCAATCGTATGGGTTGGTTTTGACGATCGTTTCTACGCGATCCGGCCCGGTTGAAACAATAGCCACGTTAACGCCAACCAGTTCTTCCAATCTATCGATGTAAGCTTGCGCATTGGCGGGTAAATTGGCTAACGATTTCACACCGACGGTGGATTGCTCCCAGCCGGGCATGCTTTCGTATACCGGCTGCAGCTGGGCGTAGTCTTCACTGTCGGTGGGCAGGCCGACGGTTTCACCGGACGCATTGCGGTAAGCAGTACATATTTTGATTTCCTGCATGCCGTCTAATACGTCCAGCTTGGTCAGGCACACACCCGACAAGCTATTCACCTGCGCCATATGACGCAAAGCGACCGCGTCAAACCAGCCACAGCGCCTTGGCCGACCCGTGGTCGCGCCGAACTCATGGCCCACCTTGGATAAATGCGCGCCAACGTCGTCAAACAGCTCGGTTGGGAAAGGCCCCGACCCTACCCGCGTGGTGTAGGCTTTGGTGATGCCCAGCACATAATCGAGGTTTAGCGGGCCAAAGCCGCTGCCTGTCGCCGCCGCACCGGCCGTGGTGTTAGACGACGTTACGTAGGGATAGGTGCCGTGATCAATATCCAGCAGGCCGCCTTGCGCCCCTTCAAACATCAAGTTTTTACCCGCCGCATGCAGCTCATGCAAGTATGTAGCGACATCGCAGGTTAGTGGGGCCAGTTCGACAGCGTGCGCCATCGCCTGATCGACGATTTCTTGTAAATCTACCGGTGCCGCTTTGTAATAATCGCGCAACACAAAATTATGGTAATCGAGTATTTCCTCCAGCTTCTGCGTAAAGCGTTGAGGATGTTGCAAATCTTCAACGCGCAGGCTGCGACGCGCCACTTTGTCTTCGTAGGCTGGCCCTATGCCGCGGCCGGTGGTGCCTATTTTGCTTGCACCGCGCGCCGTTTCACGCGCCTTGTCGAGTTCAACGTGGTAAGGCAGTATCAGCGGGCAGGCGGAGCTGATTCTAAGCCGCTCGCGCACGGGCACGCTTTTTTGCTCCAGCTCATGCATTTCCTTCAGCAAGGCCTGCGGCGACAGCACCACACCGTTACCAATCAGGCAGGTCACATTGGCGCGCAGAATGCCTGATGGGATCAAATGCAGAACGGTTTTCTCGCCGTCTATCACCAACGTATGACCGGCGTTGTGGCCACCTTGAAAGCGAATCACGGCATCGGCCTGCTCAGTCAGCAGATCGACAATTTTGCCCTTCCCTTCATCACCCCATTGGGTGCCCAGCACGACAACACTTTTGCTCATGCGATTCTTGCTACCTCAGTTAATTATTGCTGCTATTACTGTTGCTGACTTGCCACACACCGGCGGCGTCTTGCCGCAGTACGCGCGTGTACGCTTGTTCGTCGTCGATGGCCGCGACATCCACAACCACAGTCTCGCCAATGGCGCGCAACGCGCACACGCACTCCCACAGCGCCGGGTCGGGTGAGCTTGGAGCGCGAATGGCGCTCGCGGTCGCCGAATGCAGCGCCGCGCAGTGGGCGAGTGCGAGCAAAGATTTAAGGTCGGTATTGAAACCCGTCGCCGGTCGGGCGCGACCAAACACGGCACCAATTTCATCGTAGCGGCCACCGTTCGCGATGGCACGACCGCTGCCGGGGCTATAGGCCGCAAATACCAGGCCGGTGTGATAATGGTAACCACGCAGCTCACTCAGGTCGAAATATACATTCACATTCGGGTAACGCTGCTGCACGCGCGCAGTAACCTGCTGCAGCTGTTCGATAGCGGCGAGTACAACCGGCCCGGCAGCAGCCATAGTGCTATGCGCCGTATCGAGCACGTCGTCAGCTCCATTAAGCTGCGCCAACTGCAAAATACTGGCGTTGAACTGTTTGTCGCCAGGATGGGCACCCAACCAGTCGCGCAAATCGCTCAGGTTTTTACGTTGCAATAAATCGAAAAGCTCATCTTCCTGTGCGGCCGATAGTGTCGCGTGTTTAAGCAACTCGCGGTAAATGCCGACATGGCCAAGGTCGAGCGTTATGTCTTCAACACCCAACTGGGTCAAGGTTTCCAGCATCAGACAGACGATTTCGATATCGGCGTCTACCGATGCCGCACCGTACAGCTCGGCACCGACCTGAATCGGTGCGCGCGAGGCTTTCAGGGATTTTGGCATGGTGTGTAATACGCTGCCCGCATAACACAGGCGCTGTACACCGCTGGCATTTAAACTGTGAGCGTCGATGCGAGCAGTTTGCGGAGTAATGTCGGCACGAATGGCCAACATGCGGCCGCTTTGCTGGTCGATAACTTTAAAAGACTGCAGGTCAATGTCGCGACCCAGACCGATGAGCAGCGACTCGGTATATTCCAGCAACGGAGGGATAACCAGTTGATAACCCCAGCCGGCAAACAAATCGAGGATGTGACGTCGCAGCGCCTCGACCTGCGCTGCCTGTTCGGGAAGCAGTTCTT
>RCMY010001548.1_pt1 | contig 21798 bp, 21 predicted proteins | sample 2041341 | NCBI WGS metagenome assembly RCMY01 (sample SAMN09708234, study PRJNA481090) | Marine sediment metagenome, whole genome shotgun sequencing project.
TTAGATTATCGCCCTTTTGTTGACTCGGCCCCAGTATTAGAGCATGCCGTAGCCGAAAAAGCAGGTTTAGGTTGGACCGGTAAGCATACGCTTACCATTAATCAAAATGCGGGTTCGTGGTTTTTTTTAGGTGAGCTTTTTATCAATATACCTTTGCCTGTAGACACGCCTGTTGAAGAACAATGTGGTTCGTGTACCGCGTGTATTAGTATTTGTCCTACTCAAGCTATCGTTGCTCCATATACGCTTGACGCTAGGCGCTGCATTTCTTATTTGACCATTGAGCACAAAGGCGTTATCCCCGAAGTATTTCGTAAACCCATGGGCAATCGAGTATATGGCTGCGACGATTGCCAGCTTGTATGTCCGTGGAATAGATACGCAGAAGTCACTGATGAAAAAGATTTTTTTGCACGCGAATTTTTACAAGGTGCGAGTTTAGTTAGTTTGTTCGAGCTATCCGAACCTTCATTTTTAGAAAAAACCCAAGGCTCCCCTGTACGCCGAATTGGTTTTCAAAATTGGCAACGAAACTTATCCATAGCAATGGGCAACGCTGGGTATGACCACGCTATTTTGGAAAGTTTACAAAAAGCTTTGGCTAGCACAAATTGCGATATATTAACTGAGCATTTTCAATGGGCAATTGATGAACAGTTGAGTAAACATAAAACGCAAGAATCTGCGGTCAGCACTCGCCAGCATCAACGCTTAATCAGAATTGTTGAAAAAGGCTTGCCACGTGATGCGTATTAGTATTAATGGATAACGCATTTCTGGTTTATTGAATAGATAGTGAAAGCTTTTAAAAAATGTCGATTGGTGTTTAATACTGGTTTAATTAGCGTAACCGCTTCCAATCGCGCTAAAAGGTAGGTCAAGTTCAAGTTCTGGCACTTGCAAACCTACCCATGCAGGGAACGTGTTGCTATTTGGTCCGGGGAAAAGTGTGTATTCATTGGCATAGGGATAGCGATCGATAGCGCTGACAACTTTTGGAATCAGTTGTTTTGCTTGTTTTCCTGTTATCGACAACACTATTTCAGGCTTTGCACCATACCAATAACGATCGGGCGTCTTTGTTTGAATCTGTCGCAATGCCGGCAGTCCGCTCTTTGCTCGCCAACCGACAATTTCGTAAACCGTATATTCTTTAGCTCCCTCATCCTTAAGTGCAATCCACGTATGCACAGCAAACCATCCGCGCCAGCTAAATGCATCGGCAGCGTACACTTCAATTATAGCCTCTTGAGTAAGCTCTGGGTTTGCGGCAATTCCAGCCGGTTCTCGGCTCGCCGTGCGCCAATCGTGCTTGGCACAGGCGGCCAATAAAAGGATACTAAAAATAAGCAAACAAAATTTATACATAGACTACTAACATGCCTACTTTAACTTACTCATGATATTGAGCACTATGCGTGTGCACGGCTTCAATAAAATGGCCTGCATTTTCTGGCGGTACATCTAAGTGAATACCGTGTCCTAAATTAAACACATGGCCCTCACCAGTACCAAAACCTTCTAAAATATCTTTCACTTCTTGCTCTATACGCGTTTTGTCTGCGTATAAAATAGATGGATCCATATTGCCTTGTAGGGCGACAGTTTCGCCCACTCGCGCTTTCGCTTCTTTAATATCAATTGTCCAATCAAGTCCTACGGCGTCGCAACCAGTCGCGGCAATGGACTCTAACCACATGCCGCCGTTTTTAGTAAATAGCGTGACCGGTACTTTTTGTCCTTCATATTCTCGTGTTAAGCCCGCGACAATTTTTTCCATATATTGTAATGAAAATAATTTGTAATCGCGTGGACTAAGTACGCCGCCCCATGTGTCAAATATCATAACCGACTGCGCGCCTGCGGCAATTTGCGCATTTAAATAGCTAATCACCGAATCGGCTAGTTTATCAAGCAACAAATGCAAAGTTTGTGGCTCAGTAAACGCCATTTTTTTGATTTTTGTAAAGGCTTTGCTTGAACCACCCTCAATCATGTATGTAGCTAAAGTCCAGGGGCTGCCCGAAAAGCCAATTAAAGGCACACTGCCTTGCAAATTTTTACGAATAGTGCGCACCGCGTCCATGACATACTTTAGCTCAATTTCTGGATCGGGGTTAGGCAACTTTTTAACATCTGCAGCACAGGTAATAGGGCGTTCAAACTTGGGGCCTTCGCCTGTTTCAAAATAAAGTCCCAAACCCATAGCATCGGGAATTGTCAAAATATCGGAAAATAATATAGCCGCATCTAATGGGAAACGTCGTAGCGGTTGCAGCGTCACTTCGCAGGCTAATTCTGGATTAGTGCATAATGCCATAAAATCGCCGGCTTCGGCTCGAATAGCTTTGTATTCAGGCAAGTAGCGCCCTGCTTGACGCATCATCCATACTGGCGTTACGTCTACGGGTTGTTTAAGAAGTGCTCTTAAATAGCGGTCATTTTTTAATTCGGTCATAAAGTCATCTATCTTTAGTTGTTGTTAAGCTAAAAATACCGGCATTGCACAAATTAGCTTTCAATACGCAAATGCCAAAGTAATAAGGTCTGTTCATAATAAGCGCGCTAGGATACGCTAATTTTGGTGTTTCTGCTTGATCCTCCTCAGAGTTTCTTCAATCAATTTTCCTGCGATAGATATTTTTGGTGGCACATTAGGTAAATTATCAATATCAAACCATTGTGCATCAACAATTTCTTTATTATCTATTTTTATATCTCCGGCATCATATTGTGCAATGTAGCCCACCATTAGTGAATGCGGAAAAGGCCAAGGTTGGCTGCCCATATATTCAAGTGATTTAAGGGTTACACCTACTTCTTCCATTACCTCTCTATGGACTGCTTGCTCTAACGACTCTGCGCTTTCAACAAAACCTGCCAAGGTAGAATAAAAACCATTCGTTAAATGTCTTGCACCCTGTGCCAGTAATATTTGCGAGCCATTGTGTATAGCCACTATTATACAAGGCGATACGCGCGGGTAAACTCTATGCGAACATTTATCACAATGCATCGCCATTTCCCACTTTACTTTGCGCATACTATTTCCACAACAACCACAGTACCTATGTGTGCGCAGAAACAAAGCATACTGCCATGCCTGCGCGACGTGTTGAAAATCGTGACTTGACAATGTGCTCAGCAATTCCCGCAAATCGAGAAGATCGTATAGTTTATGCTCAAACTCGTAGTGATGAATGTCTATAACCCAATGTCGACCATAGTCACTGGAAACAACAAGCGATTGCCGTTCTTCGTAATAAGCGGCTAGCTCAACAGGTAGTTCTGGTAGATTATGTAGCCCATCAGTAATATTTTTTAAGGTATCGTTTTGCGCACTAGGCTGACGAAATACCAAAAGTTTTTTATTAATAAAAATGATCGATAAATGCTTATTATTCTTCAATGCTATGTTGCTCAGTCGGTTTTTAGTAATGTAGTTACTTTTTTATACTACTTTACGTGGATTGTCGCTTGTTCACAATGCACTCAATGATATACTTACGGCTAATTTCATAAAACGAATCATTATAAGATTTAAAGGGTGTAACTACAGCGTGAGTATTACTTTGAGTAAGAGTAAACAAGTGTTATTTAACAAAGCACAACGTTTTTGTGAAGACAAAGGCGTTCGCTTTACGCCTCTTCGCGCGCGTATTTACCAAATACTGTTACACGAAGACGCTTCAATTGGTGCTTATGATTTATTAGATAAGCTAAAATTAATCGAAGGCTCTGCTAAACCACCCACCGTTTATAGAGCGCTTGATTTTTTTCTCGATTTAGGACTTGTACATAAAGTCGAATCAACTAACTCTTTTAAAGCTTGCCATCATTTCGGCTGTTCACATCCTGTACAGTTTCTAATATGCGACTTTTGTAGCGATGTGCAAGAAATTAGTTCAGAAGGCGTAGAAGAAACGTTAGAATTACAGGCGCGCCAAAACACATTTAAAATTATCAGTCAAACCATTGAAGCGCATGGAATTTGTCGAAAGTGCCAAGAGTCTGGCGTTGAATAGCTGCTTGCCATTACTACGATAAAAAACATACTCAATGAAGAGCCTTTGCATATCAATGACGAAATACGCGATATGGTTGGCGAAATGACGAACATGATATGTGGTGAGGCTAAAAATGCGTTAACTGCAATAAACTATCATGTTGAGCTAGCTACACCCCTTCTTCTTTCAGGGGATAAGCACATTATAGTGCACAAAGTAGATAGCCCTAACATAATAATTACGTTTACTAGCAAAACGTGGCAAAGCATACTTAGAAATTTGTTTAGATTGCTAGTATAATATAAACGACTGCTGTAAATACCATGTCACAAATCACTATAACTGTATAAAAAGGAACTTATTAAATGAAAAAGCTCACATTATGTGTAGCTGCTGCACTAACAGCAGCAACATCCACGGCAATTGCTCAAGAAGCACCAGCATATGAAAACTGGGTTGGCGGCTTTGCACAATATTACAATGCTGATAGTGAGAAAAAGGAGCCGATTGGCGGCCTAGATGAAGGAAAGGGATTTGGTCTTGAAGCAGGGTTTCGTTTTGATCCTTCTTGGGCTATCCGTTTTGAGCTAGGCAGAGTGTTAATAGGTCATGATAACAACAATCCTCTTGCACTAGATGATGATGGTACCCAACTAGGTGCTGACATGATGTACTTCCTAGAAGACGATGCGGCTTATTTTTTTGGTGGTCTTCGTGAACAATCTTTAAGCTCTGAAAACTATCGTATGGCAGCAGCCGGTATTGGTAAACATTGGGCGATAGCCGAAAACTGGCGCGTCATTACTGAACTTGCAACTTATTATGACTTTGGTCAAAGCTACAATGAATATAGCGCAAAACTAGGTCTTGCTTATATCTTTGGCGCGAACAAAGCAGTCGCAAATTCAGATGCCGACAACGATGGCGTATTTGACGCTGTTGACCGTTGCCCAAATACGCCAATGGGAACGTCGGTTGATGCAACTGGCTGTAACGTCGATATGGACGGTGATGGTATATTAAATGCGCAAGACCAATGTCCAAATACCTTAGCGGGCGCTGAAGTAGATGCCATGGGTTGTGCAATAAAAGACGCTGACAACGATGGTGTAGCTGATGCCAACGATATGTGTCCAGATACAGCACCAGGTGCTGACGTTAACGCCAAAGGCTGTGCAGTTGACCTTGATACCGACAATGATGGCATACTTGATAGTCAAGATAAGTGTCTTGGTACACCAACAACTGATAAAGTAGATGCTGACGGCTGTAGCGTGTTTGAGAAAAAAGAAGTGTCAGTAGCTTTAAATATTTTGTTTGCAAACAACAGCAGCGTTATTAGTAACCCGGATGCTGCAAACATTGAAGAGTTTGCTGATTTCATGAAGCGTTATCCTAACACTCAAGCGGTGATTGCGGGTCATTCTTCAGCAGTGGGCGAAGCAGACTACAATCAGTTTATATCAGAAAAACGTGCTAACGCCGTTCGCACTTTACTGATTACTAAACACGATATTGATGAAGATCGATTAGAAGCAGTTGGATTTGGTGAAACTCAGTTAAAAGATACGTCTAATACTCCAGAAGCTAGTCGTGTTAACCGTCGTATAGAAGTGAAAGTAACGGCTTTAGTTAACACTAACGTTAATCGCTAATATCAGGCAGGTTTATACCGTCTAATTGCGTCAACAAAAACCCCTAACTGAGTTTAGGGGTTTTTTTATTGCTTATAAATACCCTAGTCACCTACTTTTAAGCGCTTTATGCTAATGTAGACATCGTCGAATTAATTTTGACTTATAGACTTATTAGGAGTGAGCATGAGAACTCTTGGAATGCCAAGTTACTCACAAAAAGAGATATTAACGCGGCTACTTGCATCCAAGTATGCCGATGGTCCTATCGATATTTATAACCAAAATGGTCGCATAACTGAACTCGAAAATCGAGTTGCTACACTTTTAAATAAGCCCGCAGGCCTTTTTTTTCCAAAAGGTACGGTTGCTCAACTTTGTGCTTTAAAGGTGTCCGCTGAACGGCAAAAAAATATAAATGTTGTGCTTCATTCAATGTCGCATATTAATCTAGATGAAGACGACGCTTATCAAACGGTCTTAGGCTTAAAGGGTATTCTAGTTGGCGACTGCGATAGCCCTTTCAAGATTAGCGATATTAGTAGAATTAAGAAAAGCTTTGCGACGCTATCAATTGAGCTACCCATTCGTCGCGCCGGATTTAAACTAACACCTTGGGATCAATTAGCGTTAATCAGTCAATGGTGCAAAACTCATCAGGTTCATTTTCATATGGATGGCGCCCGCTTGTGGGAGTCAACTTTTGCATATCAAAAATCGGAAGCAGAAATTAGTAGCTTGTTCGACTCAGTTTATGTCTCGCTCTACAAGGGACTAGGTGCTATAGGCGGTGCTGTTTTAGCAGGTGAAACTGATTTTATTGAATCATGTAAATTGTGGAGAAGTCGATTAGGCGGTAATCCTTATACATCATTTCCCATGGTTATTGGTGCTTTGGAGGGTTTAGATAATCGACGAAAACAGATACCTGAATTCGTCAAGCGTGCAAAAGAGATAGCTAACCTGCTTGCCGTTTTTCCACAATTAGAGGTTAACCATCCACACACGAATGGATTCTTTGTTTTTCTTGAAGGCGATCTTAATGCCTTAACTAAGAAAGCTAATTTACTCAACCAAAGAATGGATTTAAAGCTTTTTAATCAGTTTTCAAAATTTCCTAATACACAAAAGCATATGATTGAAATTCAAGTGGGCGCAGAGCATAATCTGATCAGTAATAAAGAAATAGTCGACTATTTTACGTCGTTATTTAGCTGAACCCTAGAATGGATATGCCAATGTAAGCTTGAAAAAAGGGTTGTCCGTACCTATTTATAAGTAAATTTTAAATAAAATAATTAATTATGCTCCCCTATTTATTACCGTTATTTATCGGCAGTTTTTTTATCGCTATACTTGTTGGTAAACCTTATTGGCGTGAGTATAAGAGAGATAAGACAAGACGCTTACCGTTCAAAAAGCCGTGGCGACAAATTATTCAGCAACGAATGCCTTATTTTAAGCAAATGCCTGCTCACTTGCAGTTGCAATTAAAACAGCATATTCAGGTATTTTTATCTGAGAAAAAGTTTATAGGCTACAATGGTATTAATATTACCGATGATATTAGAGTGACGATTGCCGCTCAAGCATGTTTACTATTGCTAAACCGTAAAACCGATTATTACCCTAAATTAAAAACAATTTTAGTATATCCACGCGCGTTTATAAAAGAACATCAAAATACCGGTGCTGACGGTGTGCAGTTTACGCAAAATTCAGCCTTAGCGGGTGAATCTTGGGGCATGGGAAAAATAGTATTGTCGTGGCAAGATGCGCTTGATGGCGCGTCTCTTCCTGATGACGGACACAACGTGGTCATTCATGAATTTGCACATCAGTTAGACCAAGAAGATGGTTCTGCCAATGGTGCGCCTATTTTAGGCAAAGACCAAAATTATGATTGTTGGGCCGATATTTTTTCAGCTCAATTTGAAAAACTTAAAGAACAAGTAAAAATTGGCGATCCTTCTATATTTGATTATTATGGGGCGACTAATCCAGCCGAATTCTTTGCTGTTGCAAGCGAAGTATTTTTTGAAAAATCTGAACAGCTCAAGCATGAGCACCCCAAACTTTACCATCAATTATCGGTTTACTATCGTGTTGATCCTACACAGTGGTAAACCAATAAGATCCCCTGAATAAGCTGCGCGATAGTCTGATTAAATAAGGCTGGCGATTTTATAAGCTTCATTTTTACAAAAAAAATAGCTTATTATGGTGCCGTTTTTTTAGGATTAGTCAGCCTAGATGTCCAATAAGCACCCAACATAGCCAATATAAACCCTGGAATAGTAATCAACTTAGGCACCTCTCCCGCAACTGGCCATGCGATAAGTGCACCCACCGCTGGCACCATAAACATGATGGAGGCAACTTTAGAAACTGAGCCATTTCTAACAATATATAGCATTAACATGATGCCTAATATTGAGTTACCCAACACTAAAAAAGCAAGCGCCCCTACAAACGGCATAGTTACATCGGCGGCAAATCCTTCAATAAAAAAAGCAAAGGGAAGCGACACCGCCGATGCAAACGCATATTGTACCCAAGTGCCTACAATAGGATGCACTCCTAACTTTCTATGCTTATCAATAACCTGACCAATAGACATACCCACAACAGCCGTAAAACCGAGTATGGCGCCCAGCAAGAAGCCTTGGTTTTGTTGCATGTCTATGCCAATAATTAATGCTGCGCCCGACAGGCCGAGGCATAAGGAAAGCCATATCTGCCATGGCGGCATTTTTCGAGCAAACAGTGCCGCAGATATAATAACCAAAATTGGCTGACAAGCAGCAAACAACGCCATAATGCTAGCGCTCGCACCTAGTTTCATACCCACATAAATACTGCCAAAATGACCGATATGTAAAAACAATCCCGTTGCCATTAAGCTATAGCAAGTTGCAAGCTTCGGCATGCTTAAGCGCAAGAAAATTACAAAAGGGCTAAGCACCAAAAATGCGCCCACAAATCTATAGGCAAGTAAATTCAACGGCTCTGTATAATCTAGTGCTAGCTTTGCCATAGCATAGCCCGCACTCCATACAAGTAGGAAAAGTAGTGGGAAGAATGGCTGGAATTGTTTTAACATTAACATCTTATAATGGAGGATTTCGCGCGACACTAGCACCTTATTCCTAAGTACTCAATGCGACTTAGTGACTAACAATATCGCATAGTCTTTACTAATTATTGCTCGGTTCGTGGATCAAGTTCTAGTGCCATGGGAGTCGTCATACCCGCAGAGGGTTGAAAAATGTCAGTCTCATGATCCGCACTAGGTAACTCATGCGTGGTGCGACGCACCACTATAATAATAGCAAACAGCAATAAAAATACAGCCATATAAGAATAGAGCCCAAACGGACCAACCTGACTCATCACTACTGAAGCTAACGGTCCACCCACAGCAGAACTCACGCCATAGGTAATTAACATTCCACTGCCAATAGGCACAAAGTCAGCAGCACTGGCATTGTCATTGGCATGCGCTAGGCATAGGGCGTAAGTTGTCATACAGGTACCGCCCCAAAAAAATGATAAGACGCTTGATGGCCAACCCGCAAAATTAGGCAAATGAAAAGCAGCAACGGCCATTGCCGTAGACAGTAATGCCCCAAAAAACGCAATGTAAAACAGAATGATGCGCCGATCTGAACGATCAGAGAATCTACCTAATGGGATTTGAAAGCATGCTCCGCCTAGTACAGAGGCTGACATAAACATTGCCAGTTGTGCATCAGTGAAATTGCTAAGCGAGGCAAATACCGGCGCCAATGACCAAAATGCACCCGTTACAAAACCTGTTATCACCACACCAATCATTGCAATGTGTGAATGCTTCCATACTTTACTAAAGCTAACTTTGACATTTTGTACAGGTGCAGGAGCCAATGAAAGCGTTAGAGAGACTGGAATAATTGAAAGTGCAACTAATATCGCCGCAATGCTAAAAAGTAATTGATAGTTAGCATTACCCAAAGTAAACAGCTGTTGAGAAAGCATTATCATTAGCAGGCTAAGCATAGAATAAAAAGACAAAATAGTTCCGCGATTGCTTGCATCGGCACGCTCGTTTAACCAACTCTCGATGATCATATAAAGACCCGAAATAGCCGCTCCTATAGCAAATCTTATTAGCAACCAAACTGTAAAAGACTGCAGCCAGCCTAGCAGCAGAATTAAAATCAAATAACTACAGGATAAAACCGCAAAACTGCGTATATGACCCACCCTGCGTAAAATATGCGGGGTAACTAAGCAGCCAGAAACAAAGCCTAAAAAATAAGCCGACCCGGTTAATGCAATTTGCATTGAAGAAAATGAAAGCTCGCTGGCAACTATCGGCAGCAATGTTAACAGCAAACCGTGCCCTAGTAACAATAGAGCATTAGACAACAACAAAGAAGATATTGAACGCAGTGAACGCTTCATTATAGTTTTTTATTCGTCATCGTAGGCAGGGCCTATATAGTTATCAAAGCGAGAATATTGACCTTGGAATGTCAATCTTACAGTACCTATTGGACCGTTTCGTTGTTTACCCAAAATGATTTCAGAGATGCCTTTGTATTCACTATTTTCGTTATAGACTTCGTCTCTATATATAAACATAATCAAGTCGGCGTCTTGCTCAATTGCGCCTGATTCACGTAGATCTGAGTTAATCGGCCGCTTGTCAGCACGTTGTTCTAGGCCACGGTTGAGCTGAGATAGTGCGACCACCGGGCATTTAAGTTCTTTTGCCAAGGATTTTAATGAGCGCGATATTTCGGCTATTTCGAGAGTTCTGTTTTCTGTTAACGTGGGTACTCGCATAAGCTGTAGATAATCAATCATGATCATGGAAAGGCCACCACGTTCTCTTGCTAATTTACGCGCTCGGGTGCGCACTTCCATTGGCGTTAAGCCTGAAGAGTCGTCAATATACAAGTTATCTTTATCATTTAGCATTTTCATGGTGGATTGCACGCTTGACCAATGACTGTCGTCTAATTTGCCGCTTCGAATTTTGCCCTGATCAATACGACACAATGAAGCCAACATTCTCATCATAATCTGTTCGGCGGGCATCTCGAGACTAAATACGAGTACCGGTTTCTCTTCAAGCTGTAGGGCATTTTCAACTAAATTCATGGCAAAGGTGGTTTTACCCATGGAGGGTCTCGCCGCCACAATAATTAAATCAGATGGTTGCAAACCTGCGGTCTTTTTATCTAAATCGACAAATCCCGTTGAAACGCCCGTTACATCTTTATCTTGCGCGGCAAGCTCTTCAATTCGAGCAATCGTTTTACGCAGGGCCCCTGAAACGCTAATAGGTCCTTCATTTGCGGCGGTGCGTTTTTCAGCAATTTCAAAGACTTTAGACTCAGCTAAATCGAGAAGTTCTTTGCTGTTTCTACCTTCTGGGTTAAAACTAGCATCCGCAATTTCATTAGCGGCGCCAATAAGCTCTCGCACAATAGCGCGTTCACGAACAATATTAGCATAGGCGGTAATATTCGATGAACTAGGCGTATTTCGGGCTAAATTAATGAGGTAGGTAAGACCGCCTACATCTTCAAGTTGGTTATGTGACTCCAACTCATCTTTTAAGGTGATGGGGTCTGCTGCACTATTTTGTGCAATTAAACGTGTTAATGCGCCAAAAATAACGCGGTGAGACCGGTTGTAAAAATCTTCTTGAATGAGAACTTCGGCAATTTTATCCCAAGCATCTACCGACTGTATAATACTGCCCAAAACCGCTTGCTCGGCTTCCATAGAGTGTGGAGGCGTATTTAATAAAGCAATATCGTCACTTGCCTTTTTTGCTGAAAATTCATTCGATGCCTGAGCCACGCTTTTCCTTGAAAATATAAACCTAAAATACGCACCGATTATGCGCTAAATGAGTGAAAAAGTCTTGTTTGATTTAAAAGTCTATCGCGATATTCTGTATTAAAGAGTGACGGCTTAGTGTTAATTAAATACTTTCATTATGTTACTACAAACTACACTTAAGTTCTAAGTGCGTGCTCACTGCGCCGAGCAGTAATCAACGCTTAAAGATCGCTGGGCTTTGTTGTCAAAATGTATAAAATATACATAAAAAGGAGTAAACATGAATCACGTATCTACGGTTGAGCATTTGTATGCAGGCAAGCCACAAGCATTCGGCCCTAAAGGTTCTCCTAGTAGTATTGTAAAGCAAGACCATTCTCATTTAACAATTAAGTATGATGGCGCACTAGAGGACGAACAAGGCAACAAAAAGCTGCATGGAGGCCCTTTTATGGCGCTTCATCAATATTCTCAAAGCGCTTATAAACGCTTAGCGTCAGCTTTTCCAAATGCGCCTTTGGCAATACATTTAGGCACTATTGGTGAGAATATTTCGGCGCCAAATATGACTGAAAAAAATGTCTTTATTGGTGACTTATATAGCATTGGAGAAGCGGTACTTAAAGTGGTGTCACCCAGAGCTCCCTGCGCCAAAATTAATCATCGATATGGCATACGCAACATAGATTTATACGTCGCCAAGCATGATATTACTGGCTGGTATTTCAGTGTAGAGCAAGAGGGAAGAATATCAGTTAATGATGATATTGAGCTAGTTCACCGAGAACGGACGGCTTTATCCGTTGCCCAAATTTGGCAGCTTAGAAAATTAGTCATACCTTGCGACAATCCATCAAAATGGCTCACATTAGCAAACCAAGCGGTAGATGAGCCGGCACTTGCGCCTGAATGGCAAGCTCATTTGCACAGAATAGCAACGAAGCTGTCGAAGCTAGTATAGCCATAGGAAAGGCTTTATTGATTAATCATTTCGCTTTGACTGAATATAGTAGTCTTCCACTTTTTTTCGAGCCCAAGGCGTTTTTCGTAAAAAGGTTAAGCTAGATTTAACACTCGGGTTTTCTGTGAAGCATCGAATGTTTATATTTTTCCCTAGTTCTTCAAACCCATATTTATCAACTAATTCTTCTACGACAGCTTTTAGGGTAATTCCGTGCAATGGATCTTTATTAAGATATTGGGTTTCTTGATTTGTCATTCGCATTACTAAGTTGTTTTTAATGAAAGTTATGATACGTTATGTATTATCAGAAAAGAAACGTTAAGTATGGAATACTCGCTAAACGTCTTATTGTTTGGGTAAAGAATCCCTGATACTGTCCGCCGGTTATTCATGAGGTAAAAAACCGAGCGTTTAGTAAACGCTCTATATTATAAAAACATAAAGAGAACCCACATTATGATTATCTTTTTTATCTGTCTTACTATTTTAATACTAGGCTATAAGTTCTACAGCCCTTTTGTTGAAAAACAAGCTGGAATTGACCCAACAGTTGACACCCCACAAAAACGTTTTAGTGAAGGCGTTGATTACGTTGCGATCCATCCTGTGAAAGCGTTTTTAATTCAATTTCTAAACATTGCCGGTGTAGGCCCAATATTTGGACCAATACTAGGCGCTATGTATGGCCCAGTTGCATTAGTTTGGATAGTGCTTGGCAACGTTTTGGGGGGTGCTGTTCACGACTACTTCTCTGGCGTAATGAGCATTAAAGAAGATGGAAAAAGTCTTCCTGAAATCGCTGGACATTACTACAACGTTGTTTTTAAAGGCTTCATGCTAATATTTACGGCCATGCTACTGTTTTTTGTTGGCGTAGTTTTTATTATGAGCCCAGCGGGTTTGCTAAGTAATTTAGATGTATTTGAAGGCACTATTTTAGGCAATAACACCTTTTGGGTGCTCGCCATATTGGCGTATTACTTTTTGGCGACTATGTTACCCATCGATAAAATCATTACTAAGCTTTATCCAGCATTTGGTTTACTAATGATTGTTATGACAACGTTAGTTGCCGTTTCATTACTGATAAATGCACCGCACCTGCCAGTTACAGGCGATATTTTTGCCTACTTTACAACTGACCATGCACATGACTTTTTAGAACCCAACCCAGATGGTTTACCCATATGGCCGCTATTGTTTGTTACCATAACTTGCGGCGCTATAAGTGGTTTTCATTCGACCCAAGCGCCTATTATTGCGCGCTGTTTAACTAACGAAAAATACGTCCGTCCGGTATATTATGGGGCCATGGTGTGTGAAGGTGTTGTAGGGTGCGTATGGGCGCTAGCAGGCATTGCAGCTTTCCCCGAAGGTTATGCAGGCCTGAAAGTAATGCTAGAGCAAGGTGGCCCAGGATTCGTTGTAAACCATATCGCAAATAGTTATTTAGGTGTGCTTGGCGGTATTATGGCAATCGTAGCGGTCGCCGTTTTTCCAATCACGTCTGGCGATACTGCGTTTCGCTCTTTACGCTTAACTATGGTAGATGCTTTTAATATTCCACAAAGCTTGCGTAACCGTTTACTGCTGGCTATACCCATTTTAACCATTGCATACTTTATGACGAAACTTGATTTCTCGCTTATTTGGCGCTATTTCGCATTTTCAAACATGTTGTTGTCATGCAGTGTACTGTGGCTAGCAACTAAATATCTGTTTGACCGTGGCACTTTCCACTGGATTGCGAGCATACCCGCAGTGATTACTTCAGGCATAACATTGTCATATATCTCAACCGCAGCTATAGGCCTAAATCTATCAAGTGATTTAGGACAACCGATAGGTGTTGCGGTCGTTGTTATTGGATTAATTGCGCTTGTTGTTGTGCATTCAAAGCACAGTGTGAAAACGGTCAGTTAGCACTGGTTTGACCTAAAACGCTGTAAGGTAAAACTAAAAAGACCTCTAATTATAATTACAGGTCTTTTTTTTGTTATATGAAATTTATAATGCTTCAAATGCCGCAGGCTTCAATAACAACTTCGCTATAACTTAGCGTTCTTAGCGCTTTAAACACCATAAATTTTGCCTACTCTAACCCTTATAGTTAAATCTGCATACCTAAATTGTTAGTCTATTAAGTCTGCTTCTATCGATTTAGCTTCAGCTGGACGACCTAAAAAGAATCCTTGCCCATGGTCAATCTTAAGTAACTTACACATATCTAAGTGTGCTTGGGTTTCAATACCTTCGGCAACAACAATCATATTAAGGCGTTTCAGCATTCCAGCTAAGGCTTCAAATACATCCTTACGTTTTTGTTCACTATTTTCAACAGTAAACAAGGATTTATCAAGCTTAACAATGCTAATAGGATACTCTATTAAATGCGAAATAGACGAATAGCCCACTCCAAAATCGTCAAGCGATATCAAAAAGCCGTAGTCCGATAAGGTTTCAATAGATTGTTTAATCGCGGTTTCTTTTTCAAACAATGCTGTTTCTGTGATCTCCAGCACAATATTGTGGGGATTAACGGAATAGGCCTCTGCCCTATCAATAATGTATTCCGTAACTGAGTGATTTTGTAATTGCACGGGCGAGATATTAATTGCAATAAAACGTTCGGTTGCATGCATTTTTTGCCACTGCGAAATTTGATAAATCGCCTTGTCTATAACCCATTCGCCAATAGCATGGATATCTGCATTTTTTTCGGCAATCGGGATAAATTCGTCAGGGACATATTGCTGTTCTGCTTGTGGCCACCGTATTAATGCTTCAAAGCCTATTTTTTTATCACTGTATAAATCAATCACGGGTTGAAAATGAATATTAAAAGAGTGTGCTTGTATATGTTGTTTAAGGCCCAATTGAATATCAAATAGACGCGCATTTTTAGCGCTCATCGTTCTATCGTATAAACGCATTTTGCCTTTACCGTCGGCTTTTGCTTGATACATGGCGATGTCGGCATATTTTATAAGCGCCTCTTTGTTTGTTGCCTGCAAAGGATATATAGCCGCACCAATACTAGCACCACATTCTACTTCAGTAGTGCCTAATGTTACGGGTATTTTTAAGGCATCATGAATACGTTGAGCCACTAATTTAACCTGTTGAGTGGATTTGATACCACTAAGAATTATGGCAAACTCGTCGCCGCCTAAACGCGCGAAACTCTCGTGCCTGCGAAGTAACTTTTTAACTCGAGTAGAAAACTCAATTAGCAAGCGGTCACCCGCATCGTGCCCTAGCGTATCATTAATGTATTTAAAATTATCTAAGTCAATAAGCAACAAGGCAATATCGACTTTAGATTGTGCATTTGGATCAATAAGGACATCCATCATTTGATTAAAGTGATGACGATTAGACAATCCTGTGAGCGGATCTTTCTCGGCTAAGTGCTTCACGTTTAAATAGTTCTGATGAAGCTTATGCTCCAGTTCAAAGCGTTTCTGCGCATGCACAATCGCGCGATGTAAGTTAAGACGCTGTAAATCTGATTTTTGAATAAAGTCTTGCGCACCAGACTCTATGCACTGCACCGCTAGCGCTTCATCTTCAGACGCGCTCATCATGATAATCGCAATGCTGCCTAAGTCTGGTCGAGAACGCAGTGTTTGCACCATTTCTATACCATTGGCGCCAGGCAATTTGTAATCTAGCAAAATAGCATCAAAACTCTGATGCTGCATAATGCCTAAACCCTCTTCAACTGAAACGGCTTCTACAATTTTTACGTCAGCTGCATTTTCAGCCAAGGTACGGCGAATTATACGTCTATCTGCTAAATCGTCATCTACCAACAATACATGCAATCTTCTTTTCATTTCCATCAACAGATCTCTTTGCTTTCAATAAGTAGTACTTAAATCTTAATCGTTTAAATTATCCAACACTGCACGTGCAATGTTGTTGATTGGCCAATTAACAATGAATTTAGTGCCACGTGGCAAATTTGCATCCACTTTAACACTCCCACCATAATGCTCTACAATCTTCTTAACGACGCTTAAGCCCATTCCACTGCCTTCCACTTCGTCACGCGACTTTAAGGTTTCAAATAGTTTGAAAATACGGTCGCGATTTTTCTCTTCAACACCCGGACCATTGTCAAGTACGCTGACAACACAACCACGTTCGTTGCGTTTGGCTTTAATTTCAATTTTCGCATTGCCCGAATCATGGTGTTTAATGGCATTGGAAACTAAATTTAACATGACAACATTAAAGGGGATTTCTGGTACTTTTATCACAATGTCGTCGCAATTAAATACAAATCCCATTGGTAAATCGATGAGTGAAAGTAGCTGGATAACAAACTCACGTAAATTTATTTCAGTGGCTTCTTGATATTCTTTGCCAATTCTTGAGTAACTTAATAAATCGACCAATAGTTTTTCCATACGCGCTACGCGGCTAAGCACTATGGCTAAATCTTCTTTGCTTTCCTGAGGCAATACGCTATCGCAATCTTCCTTTACCCAAGATACTAAGCGCTTTATCGCATTTAGTGGAGCTCGTAAGTCGTGCGAAGCAACATAAGCGAAGTTATCTAAGTCTCCATTTGAGCGTTTTAAATCATTAATCAGTATTTCTTTCTCAGTAATATCTCTAGATACCGACATTAAGTACTTTTTTCCATCAACGCCCACAAAAGACTTTTTAGTCGTTAATAGAATTTTTTCTTCACCATTGGCAAGGGTAATATATTCATTGCCTTTAAAATAGCCACGAGTAAACGTCGTTAAATCAGAATCGGCAATTTGCGCGCGAGTTTCAGGTTCATAATAGTGCGAGCTGTCTAGCCCTAATATCTTATTTTTAGCTGACTCTGGAAACGTTTTTAGTAACGCAGGATTCGCATAAACTAGACGATGACCACCGTCTTTAATACAAATAAGATCTTGGTTTAAAGCTGAAATTTGTAAATGTTGCGAAAGTATTGCTTGTAACGATTGCGCTTGTTTAGTTAACAGCAAATCGCTTGAAAATTCGTCCATGACTAGCTTTACTAATCTTTTTTGATGGTTAGTAAGTTGATTGTTTTTTACGCTGTTAGGTATAGCGATTTGCGTTCCTACAAACGCTTGTGGTTGCGAATTTTCATCTACAAGAAGTTGCACAATTAATTGGTGATCGGTAGCTACATTAGCATCCGCGATTTCGTTTTGAAGTACCAATAATTTTGCTGGCAAATTACATAGATATGCCTTGAGTACATTGAAGTTTAGGCGCTTCGAAAATACGTCGTTAGGTAAACTTTCACACTTTTGTTTACGCAAATCATAAATGAAAGCGTTATCGGCATTGACGCAAAGCGCGAGTATTTGTAAACGATTTTGGAAACAATATTTCAAGTGTGCCAAGGTTGTGGGTTTGGGCATTTTGCTTTGTACTGATTGACTTTTATCTGCTGAGTTTAGCAAGCAGGCGTGTACATCCCCAGTTAATTGTGCGTGCATTAATGCCTCATACCAAACAACCTCCATGTTGACTCTTATTGTTCACGAAAGGTAACAGTTTTTAACAGTTACCGCAAAGGATGCTCTCAAGTATACTAATGAGATTTTTATGTAAATAACGAAATCACATTTAACTGTCCGAACAATGTAGCAGTATGCTAGAGCTTGTCAACCAGTTGGTCTGAATACGCTAATTTTTCATGTTTAAAACAACTTTAATTGCGTAATATCAAACAATTAGCGATTAATTGATAAATAACTAGCTGCTTGCATGGTGCTGCCAATAAATACAATACATCTCCAAATGATCATTTATTGTTGCTTTCATTATTTTAAAGGTGCCAATGTCACTGACAAAGAATAATCTTAGTTGCTGGCGTATTTATGACATTTCACGTACCCTTTTAATTAGAGCTCTCGTTAAGTAAGAAAGAACTGCGCATGAAATCTGTCGTTAGGAAAATAAAAACACGCCCATCTCTGGTTTCGTTACGTGGCATAACTAATAGTACCATAGTGCTACTTGGGATATTGCAAAGCGCAGAACTGTCATCTATAGAAATTAGCAAACAGCCGCTGTCTGAAATAACAGTGTTGGACACAGCGTCTGCAAATGAAGCCAGCGTAATACCAAAAAATAATTTAAGTGTCACCAAACTAGTGCTGATAGAAAACGATAAACGCACAGAATTAACAATAGAGGGTCAATGTAGCGTCAATGAATCTGCTTTAACTGAACTATTGCGACATCAATATTATTGGCGGCAAATTCAAGAGCAAGCACCATTGTCAGCAATATCAGATTTAGCAATACTTGAGCAGGTAAAACGACAAATTCAAATAAACCGTGTGATGATGGCGGTCAACAATTCAGCGCATACTCAGCTCATTATTCATAGAAATGACGACATACAATTTTTAGAAGCGATGTCTGCAGATTCAATGCTTCAATCTTATCCAAATGCGAATATGCTAAATACATTTATGCAGGTTGTTAAAATATTGCGAACAATTACAGAGACTTGTATCGCAGATGAATTGAGCTTAGAAAGTAATTAAGCCAAAAAAAACACCGTTAATGTTACCATTAACGGTGTTTATGACTAAGCAAACTATCGCTTAGGCTTCAGCAATAATTACTAACTTAATGTTAGCCATTACTTCTGAATGAACTTGAATATCAATTTCAAATTCACCTAGCTCGCGTAAAGTACCTTCCGGTAATTTAACTTCAGCTTTTGTCACTTCAACGCCTGCGTCTGTGATGGCTTTCGCGATATCACGAGTACCTACAGAACCGAAAAGTTTACCTTCGTCACCAGCTGGTGCAGCGATAGTTACACTCTCTAGTGCGTTAAGTTTATCAGCGCGGGCTTGAGCGGCTATTAACTTATCAGCACTAGCGGCTTCAAGCTCTGCTCTGCGTTGTTCAAATTTTTCTACGTTAGCCTGAGTTGCTGGAACTGCTTTTCCTTGTGGGAATAAGAAGTTACGAGCATAACCAGACTTAACGGTGACCTTGTCACCCAATCCGCCTAAGTTGGCGATTTTGTCTAGTAGAATGATGTTCATCTTTGCTACCTCTTTAAATGGCCAAACTTACTTGTGTGAGTCAGTGTACGGAAGCAATGACAAGAAGCGCGCACGCTTGATGGCAGTTGACAACTGACGCTGATACTTAGCACTAGTTCCGGTGATGCGGCTAGGTACAATCTTGCCACTCTCTGTGATGTAGTTTCTCAACAAAGCTATGTCTTTGTAATCAATCTGGCTTATGCCTTCAGCAGAAAAACGACAAAATTTACGACGTCTAAAAAATCTGGCCATTATTCGTCTCCTTTCTCTTGTGTTGCTGGGGCTTCAGTTGATTCAGACGCAGTTTCAGCAGTTGCTTCAGTGCGTGCTGGTGCTTCAGTACGTGCTGGTCTTTCTTTACGCTCTTCACGACGTTCTTCTTTCGCCATTGGCGATTGCTCAGTTTCTGCGCCTTTGGTGCGCATAACTAGGTTACGAAGAATTATATCGTTGAAACGAAAAGCAGTCTCTAGCTCGGCAACAGCTTCAGCAGTTGCTTCAGTGTTAATAAGAACATAGTGTGCTTTGTGAAGTTTTTCGATTGGGTAAGCCAATTGACGACGGCCCCAGTCTTCTAAACGGTGAATAATTCCGCCGTCAGTTTGTAAAATACCTTTGTATTTTTCTATCATACCAGGTACTTGTTCACTCTGATCAGGGTGAACCATAAATACGATTTCGTAATGACGCATTACTGCTCCCTACGGTTGTAGTCTCGGATAGTGCAGCCGTCTATCATAAAGACAAGGAGTATAGGTGTTGGCTGCAAGGGCGCGTATATTACAGATAGTCGGCCAGTTTAACAAGCCTTTTTTACTGAAAAAAGCCAAGTAAACGCCTTTACTTGGCTTTAATCCAAAGCGCGCCAACATCAGCTTGGGTAACTTCAACTAAGGTACCTTTTAGTAAATCAACTTGACTATGTAATCGCCAGTCAATACCAGAAAATTGATATTGTGGTTTTTGCGCATAAGGCAGTGCCGCAACAACGTCATGACTAAGTACAAATGTATGCCCAACTAAGTCATTTTTAGCACGCGTGGTATCAACTTTGTTCTGCATGTTCGACAAAGGTTTCCATAATAATGATGCATACAATAAAGTGAAGACTGCTATTGATACGAGTGAATACAAAAATACTTCTGGAAACAAGCCCAGCCACATCAATAATGCGGTAGTAATAGCGGCAAGTCCTGCAAAAAATAAGAAGAACGTGCTAAAACCCAATACAGCGACCTCTACAATAAGCAGTACAATACCAATAATAAGCACGGTTTGAATTAGATTGTCACTTATCAAGTTTAGGCCGTCCATAATTATATGCCCTTAGGTTTAGATAATGCGCTAATAATACTGGTAGCTTGCGCCACAACCGAGGCCGCCTCGGTACTTGAATCAGGCAGTAAGACTACTGTCGATTCTTTGGCAATCGCTTCTTTTGCGCTAATAGCTTTGGTCGCTAAATCTAGCTGAATGGCTTTTTGCCCCGCTTCAGTATTCGCTTCCAAACCCACTTTGCTGATAGCTTCCGCTTGCGCCGAAGCGACCGCGATAATGGCTGCAGCTTCACCTTCTGCGCGCAGGATTTGTTCGGCTTTGTCTGCTTCTGCGGCCAATACAACCGAGGCTTTTGCACCTTCAGCGCGGTTAATAGCCGCTTGCCTATCACCTTCAGATTCAAGAATTTGCGCACGTTTTACGCGCTCTGCCTTCATTTGCGCTTCCATTGCTTCCATTACTGATGACGGCGGAATGATATCTTTGATTTCATAACGCATAACCTGTATGCCCCATGGTCCTGCGGCTTGATTTATCGCACTAACAATATTAGTGTTCAAAATATCACGCTCTTCAAAGGTTTTATCGAGCTCCATTTTACCTAATTCAGAACGCATCGTGGTTTGCGCTAACTGGGTAACCGCGAATACATAGTCTTCAACACCGTAGGTGGCTTTGTAGGGATCAAGCACTCTGAAATATAAGACACCATCAACCATAAGCGATATATTATCGCGCGTAATGGCGCTTTGCTCTGGTACGTCTACGGCTTGCTCTTTTAACGAACGGTCGGCAGATACGCGGTCAAAGTATGGCAGAATAAAATTTAAGCCCGCTTCTTTTGTAGACTGGAACTTTCCGAATCGTTCAATCACATAGGCGCGGTTTTGCGGCACAAACTTAATACTGCTTTTCAGTACAATTAGTACTAATACAAATACGGCCACTTCAACCGTTAATAAATACTCAAATAAGAATTCCATGGCTTACTTCCTTTTAAAAACGTGATTATAAATGGCGACTTGATG
>RCMY010001549.1_pt1 | contig 21797 bp, 19 predicted proteins | sample 2041341 | NCBI WGS metagenome assembly RCMY01 (sample SAMN09708234, study PRJNA481090) | Marine sediment metagenome, whole genome shotgun sequencing project.
GTCCATTTTCATGATGGAGCCTTTGCCGAATTGTTTTTCAATTTGGGCTAAGGCGGCGGCCAGGGCTTTGCTTTTTTCGTCTGACATAAGGGCTCTCGTGTGTAAACTAAGAATTATCTTAGCTATTGTCTCATAAAATAAGAAAAAGTATAGTGATATTTGGTTTTGTTGCTGAATTTTTAATGCAGGCCGTCTGAAAAGCTATGCCGGTGCAAATGTGTGCGGCTGTTATTATAAACCATAAGCATGTGTGAAACGATGCGCAAACGTCATTTAATACCAATCAAAAAAAAATAACCTAACTTCGTTGTCTCGCCTTGCCGTACTATCTGTACTGTCTGCAGCTTGTCGCCTTTTTAGCTTACTTTTTTGAATGGGTATAAAAGGCCGTCTGAAAACAAAATGTTTTCAGACGGCCTGGTTTGGCAATGCGTTGATTAAGCTTGCTTTTGCAAGGGCATCACCAAAGGCATTTCGCCGCTGAGCAGATAATGAATGGTTTCTTGCACGCTGTGCAGGGTTTTGCCGAAGGGCAGCGGATCTTTGCCGCGGAAGAAGAGGCCTTTGTCCACTTCGCCGCGCCAGGCTGCGGCGAGTTTGAGGTCGATGCAGAATTGGCCGACTTTTTCCAAGCCGTCGCGCAGGCCGCACACGGAGAGGCAGTTGATGCCTTGGGTGCAGCGGCGTTGGTCGGCTTTGGCGTTGGCTTGCAGCACGCTTTCGCGCTTCATATAGCTTTCGAGAAATTTGGTTTTTACGCCGCGGGCGGGCAGGCCGGCCACAGACATGAATTCCACTACTTGCTCGGTGTCGGCGTCGGCGAGGGTTTTCTTGAAGTTGATGTGGGCATCGCCCTCGTGGGTGACGGCAAAAGCGGTGCCGATTTGTACGGCCGATGCGCCCCATTCTTTGAGTGCAGTGTGGATTTTTTGGAAATTGGCCATACCGCCGGCGAGCACGAGCGGGATTTTTTCGCCTTCGAGGCCGAGTTTTTTAAACACTTCGAAGGTTTCTTCAATCACGCGTTTGAATTCGAATTTGGCATCGTTTACGCCGTCTACCGTCATGGCACCGAGGTGGCCGGCGGCGTGGGCGGGGTGCTCAATCACGATGGCATCGGGCAGCACGCCTTTTTTCATCCAGCGTTTGAGCACGATATTGATGCCGCGCGATTCCGATAAAATCGGCAGCAGCGCGATATCGGGGTAGCCTTCGGCCATTTCGGGCAAGTCCAGCGGCAGGCCGGCACCCATCACGATGGCATCGGCGCCGGATTCGCAGGCTTGGCGCACCAAGGCTTGGTGGTCTTTCACCGCTTTCATCACGTTGACGGCAATCATGCCGCGGCCTTCTGAATCGGCTTTGGCTTTGGTGATTTCGCGGTCGAGCGCGATGCGGTTGAGTTTGTCGTATTTGGCTTCGGTGGGGTTGATTTTGGATTCGGCCAGCAAATCATCGTGCAGGTGGCGCAAATCTACGCTGGCAATGGTGCCGACGCCGTTTTCACGCGCCACGGCGCTAGAGAGGCTGGATGCGGATATGCCTACGCCCATGCCGCCCTGCACAATCGGTATCAGCGATTTGCCGCGGATAATCAAGGGGTCGAAAGGGTGTTGCATGGTGTTTCCTTTGTAATGAATGCGGGTGTGTGTGGAAAACGGCAGTGTTTTAATCGTTGTGGGTTTGTCGGGCAGGCGGCTTTGCATGTGCATCGGCGCTTGTTTGCCCGGCCGACTTTAGAAATTATACTCTAACTGTATTCAAAATTAGAGTAATACTATAGTTTTTGTGGCCGTCAGGCTGTAAAATTTGGTATATTTTTAATAATTATATTTTAAATCAATTATTTATATTTTTAAAAGTGTTGTATGTATATTGGTAATTTCGGCAAATATTTTGTTCAACATCATTTTTTAGGCCGTCTGAAAGCTTCAGACGGCCTAAAATTCGGCTCAGGCCAGCGTGGTTTGCCAATGCAGGCGGCTGCCGGATTCGATTTGGCTGATTTGGCGGTCGGCCAGATTCACGGCGGTGAGCGGGCCGCCCCATAAGGCGCCGGTGTCGAGCGCGAGCACGCTGCATTGGTCGAAAAAGCCCAATGCCGACCAATGGCCAAACACGATGGTGTGGCTGAGGTTTTGGCGCTCGGGCGCTTCAAACCATGCATGCAGGCCGTTGGGCATATCGGCTAAGCCGGCTTTGAAATCGCAGTCGATTTCGTTTGCATAAGTGAGCGCTCTCATGCGGGTAAATGCGTTGGTGATCACACGCAGCCGGTCATAACCACTCAGTTGGGCGCTCCAAGCGCGCGGTTTGTTGCCATACATATGGGCGAAATAGGCATCGGGGCGGTGGCGCAATTCGTGTGCCACTTCTTCGGCCAGCGTGTGCGCCTGTGCGATGCTCCATTGCGGCAGCAGGCCGGCGTGCACCAGCACATATTCGTTGTTGCTCAGCATCAAGGGCTGGGCGCGCAGCCAGTCGAGCAGGGTGCGGCGCTCGGGGTGATTGAGAATATCGTCGAGCGTGTCGCCGCGCTTGAGCCTGCCGTGGCCGTGCGCCACGGCGAGCAGGTGCAGGTCGTGGTTGCCCAACACGGTGCGCACGCTGCTTTCATGCCGGCGGGCAAATTGCAGGCATTGCAGGGATTGGGGGCCTCGGTTGACAATGTCGCCGGTGAGCCAAAGGGTGTCGGTGCCGTGGTTGAAACCGATTTTGTGCAGCAAGGCATCGAGCTCGTTGTAGCAGCCTTGCAAATCGCCGATTGCGTAGTGTGCCATAGGATTCAGATATGTGTTCAGACGGCCTTTGGTTGAGGCCGTCTGAAAAAGGATAAACGGGAAATATTACAAATCAAGCACCAGCACGGCATCGGCCTCCACTTGCACGCCTTTGGGCAGGGCAGCCACGCCGATGGCGGCGCGGGCGGGATAGGGCTGGGTGAAATATTCAGCCATCACTTCGTTAAACACGGCGAAATTGCCCAAATCGGTGAGGTAGGCGTTGAGCTTGACGATGTCGTCGAGCGAGCCGCCGGCGGCTTGTGCCACGGCGCGCAGGTTTTTAAACACTTGATGCGCTTCGGCGGCAAAATCGCCGTTACCGACCACGTTCATGCTTTGCGGATCAAGCGGAATCTGGCCGCTCATGTAAACGGTGTCGCCGCTGCGCACGGCTTGGCTGTAGGCACCGATGGCGGCGGGGGCGTGGTTGCTGTGGATGATGGTTTTGCTCATGCTTGTGCTCCTGATAAATATAGATTGGAAAAAGGGATTATCTTATAGATAAAGGCTTTTGGCTATGCTTCAGACGGCCTGTGCGGCTGAGGCCGTCTGAAAAATATAAGGGATGCAGGCTTATAAAAAGCATTGCAGTAAATCGTTTAAAAAGCGGCGGCCGTGTTCAGACGGCCTGAAATAGAGCGGGTCTTGATCGAGCAGGCCTTTTTGCTGGGCGGCTTGAATCTGCGCGGCAATGCGGGCGGGCGCGATGCCGGTGCGCTCTTGCAGCAGGGCAGCGGGCACGCCTTCGTGCAGGCGTAATGCGTTCATCATAAATTCAAACGCCAAATCTTCGGCGGCAATGCGTTTGCGCTCGATGGCCTCTGCCGGCTTGCCCTGCATGGCGGCCAGATAATCGTTGGGGCCGCGGCGGCGGGTGGTGCGCTCGATATGGGTGGGGTAGGAAATTTTGCCGTGGGCGCCGGCACCGATGCCCAGATAATCGCCAAACTGCCAATAATTGAGGTTGTGGCGGCAGGCTTGGCCGGCGCGGGCAAAGGCAGAAGTTTCATAGTGGGTAAAGCCCGCATCGGCCAAGGCTTGGTGCACGGCGTCTTCGATATCTTGTGCGGCATCATCATGCGGCAGGCCGGAAGGCGGCGTGTGGCCGAAGGGCGTGTTGGGCTCCATGGTGAGGTGGTAGGCGCTGATGTGGCCGGCGCCGGTGGCGAGGGCGGTGTGCACATCTTGCCGCGCCGATTCCATATTTTGGCGGGGCAAGGCATACATCAAATCGATGTTTACCCGCTCAAACAATGCCAGCGCCGCATCGATGGCGGCCAGCGCTTCATGGCGGCTGTGGATGCGGCCGAGCGCTTGCAGCGCCTGATCGTTGAAGCTTTGCACGCCGATAGACAAGCGGGTGATGCCGGCATCTTTAAAGCCGCGAAACTTTTCTTTTTCAAACGTGCCCGGGTTGGCTTCGAGCGTGATTTCGGCTTGCGGCTGCAAGGGCACGAGCGCGCGCACGCCGCTGAGCAGGCGCTCGATGGAAGCCGCCTGAAACAGGCTGGGCGTGCCGCCGCCGATAAAAACGGTTTCCACCGGCCGCCCCCAAATATTGGGCAGCTCGGTTTGCAGATCAAGCAGCAGCGCATCGATATAGGCGGCTTCGGCCAAATCGCTTTTGGCCTGATGGGAATTGAAATCGCAATACGGGCATTTGCGCACGCACCACGGAATGTGGATATAAAGCGATAAAGGCGGCAGGGCGGCGAGCTCGCCGGGTTTTTGAAAAGTGATAAGCGACATAGGATTGGGTAATGGTGGCCGCAAAGCGGCAGGGTTTGTTGAATGAAAGCTTGGGCGCAGGATGGCAGTTTATCGGTGCGGCGGTTAAAAAGCAGCAGGCCGTCTGAATTATTTTTGGCAACGTGTGCAGTAAAACGTGCCGCGTTGGCCGATAACGGCTTTGTGTATTAAGTCGCCGCATTGCAGGCAGGGCTGGTTTTCGCGGCCATACACGGTGTATTCCTGTTGGAAATAGCCGCTTTTGCCGTCGCTGTTGACAAAATCGCGCAAGGTGCTGCCGCCGGTGGCAATGGCGCGCTGCAACACGGCTTGGATGGTTTCCACCAATAAGCCGCATTCTTGGCGGGTGATTTGATTGGCGGCTCGCATGGGGGAAACGCCGGCCTTAAACAGGCATTCGTTGGCATAAATATTGCCCACGCCCACCACTACGGCGTTGTCCATCAACGCAAGTTTGGCCGCGCGCTTTTGTTTGCGCAGCTTTTCGTAAAGATAATCGGCATTAAATTGCGGCGAGAGGGGCTCGGGGCCGAGCGCGGCCAGCAAAGGGTGGTGCTCGGGCGCGCCGGCAAACCACAGCACGGCACCGAAGCGGCGCGGGTCGTGCAGGCGCAACACGGTGCCGTTGGCAAACACGATATCCACATGGTCGTGTTTGTCGGGGGAGGAAATGCGGGCATCGCCGGCGGTAAAAATGCGCAGGCTGCCCGACATGCCTAAGTGAATCAGCACAATGCCGGTGGCAAAACGAATCAGCAGATATTTGGCACGGCGCGTGCATTCGAGCACCGTTTGGCCTGCCAAGGTGTGTGCCAAATCATCGGGAATGCGCCAGCGCAGCTTGGGCTGGCGAATAATGGTATTGGCAACGGTTTGGCCGTGGATGTGCGGGCTGATGCCGCGCAGGGTGGTTTCGACTTCGGGCAATTCGGGCATGGTTTTTCTTTGGTGGCTGGGGTTTGGCGGTAAGTGGGCAAAATGAGGGGCAAACGGCAGATTTAAAGAGCGCTTGCTTTAAAAGCGCGTTGGAGAGGCCGTCTGAAATGTTTCAGACGGCCTGATAAGCTTTGTTTGGCTTTGCGTTTTATCTCGGCCGCACCATTTCTTCGGGCTGCACCCAGGCATCGAATTCTTCGGCGCTGACGAGGTTTAATTCTGCCGCTGCCTGCTTGAGGGTTTTGTTTTCCCGATAAGCGGTTTTGGCGATTTTGGCGGCGTTTTCGTAGCCGATGTGGCGGTTGAGCGCGGTGGCGAGCATCAGCGAATCGTGCAGGAAATGGTCGATTTTTTCGGGCACAGGCTCAATGCCGGTGGCGCAGTGGCGGTTGAAGCTGTCGCAGGCGTCGCCGAGCAGACGGATGGATTGCAGCAGATTGTAGGCAATCACCGGCATAAACACATTGAGCTCGAAATTGCCCGAAGCGCCGGCGATGCCGATGGTGGTGTCGTTGCCCAACACTTGCGCGGCCACCATGGTGAGCGCTTCGCTTTGGGTGGGGTTGACCTTGCCCGGCATGATAGACGAGCCCGGTTCGTTTTCGGGAATGCGCAATTCGCCCAAGCCGCAGCGCGGGCCGCTGGCGAGCCAGCGGATATCGTTGGCGATTTTGTTGAGGCTCGCGGCCAAGGTTTTGAGTGCGCCGCTGGCAAACACGGCGGCATCGCGGGCGGCGAGCGCCTCGAATTTATTGGGCGCGCTCACAAAAGGCAGGCCGGATAATTCGGCCAGCGCGGCGGCGGCTTTTTGGGCGTAATCGGGGTGGCTGTTGAGGCCGGTGCCCACGGCCGTGCCGCCCAAAGGCAGCTCGTAAAGCCCTTGCAAGGCGGCTTCGAGGCGCTGCAAGCCGTGATCCAGCTGGCTCACATAGCCGCTGAATTCCTGCCCCAGCGTGAGCGGAGTGGCGTCTTGCAGGTGGGTGCGGCCGATTTTGACGATGTGGTCGAATGCGGCCGATTTTTGCTGCAAGGTGTCGCGCAGTGCCTGCACATTGGGCATCAGAAAATATTTGATTTCGATGGCTGCAGCCACATGAATGGCGCTGGGAAAGCTGTCGTTGGTGGATTGGGCTTGGTTAACGTGATCGTTGGGGTGCACCGGCGCATAGCTGCCGCGCGGCTGCCCGGCCAATTCGTTGGCGCGGTTGGCCAGCACTTCGTTGATATTCATATTCGATTGCGTGCCTGAGCCGGTTTGCCACACCACCAGCGGAAACTGGTCGGCCAGCTTGCCGGCCAAGATTTCATCGGCGGCTTGCACAATCAGGTTTGTGCGCGCTTCATCCAGCCTGCCGAGCGCGGCGTTGGTTTGTGCGGCGGCTTTTTTCACCAGCGCCATCGCGCGTATCAGGGGCGTGGGCAGGGTTTCGCCGCCGATTTTGAAATTGTCGCGGCTGCGCTGGGTTTGCGCACCCCAATAGGCTTCGGTGGGCACGGCCACTTCGCCCATGGTGTCTGTTTCGATGCGGGTGTTCATCGGCGGCTCCTGTGGTGGTTGGGGTTGAGTGAATATTCTATTGATTATAAATGATAGTCAGTATTGATAGTGATTAAATTAATTGAAATAAACAGGCCGTCTGAAAGGCTTTCAGACGGCCTGTTTGATTATTGTATTTCAATACCCATTCAAAAAGTAAGTTTGCGTTTGCGCCTTTAAAAAAAAGATGCAAACACCGTGAATATAAATTCATAAATAAGGCCGTCTGAAAGATGGGGGTTGGATTGGGCTGCCAAGGCCGTAACCCAAAGTTTGTTTTCTAACCGATTGATTTGATAAGGCCGTTTGAGTTTTTGGGTTATGCCTGCGGCTAAGCCAAGCCGCGCGGATGAGCCGTTGCTTGGCTGATGCATTGAAGCGGATGCGCTTAATGCGTGCGTCCGTGCTGTTGTTTATAGGCGTTTTGCAGCGGCGTGATTTTTTCGATGCGGGCTTTGTCGATGGCTTCGGCGATGCGTTGCGAGGCATCTTGGTGGGCGGCGGCGATGGCGGCGGTGTCGATTTCGGTGGCGGCGTGCAGCAGCGCGAGCCAGTGGGCGCGTTGCGGATAGGGCGCGTTTTCCTTGCCCAAGCGGCCTTGTGTGTCGACCACGCACACGTTTAAGGCCGTCTGAAAGCGCTCGGGGCGGCGGAAGGCATCGGTTTGCTTGAGTGTTTTGAGCACGGTTTGCGCGCGCAATTCGCCCACGGAATGAAACACAATATGCCAGCGGCACACTAATTCGGCCAGTTCGGCGCAGGCTTTGGGCGCGCGCAGGCGCCGGTTGACTTCGCGAACCGGTGCCACGCCGGCGATGTCGTGGCCGTGGTGGCGCGGCAAAATTGCGGCGGGGGTGAGCGCTTTGCCCAAGTCGTGCAGCAGCGCGGCGTAGCGCTCGGGCAGGCTTAAATTCATGGCGGCGGCGCGTTGCAACACCATTAATGTGTGGATGCCGCTGTCGATTTCGGGGTGGTAGTCGGCGCGTTGGGGCACGCCAAAGAGGGCGTCGATTTCAGGCAAGATTACCTTGAGCGCGCCGCAATCGCGCAAAACTTCTATCATGATGTGCGGCTGCGGCTCCATCAGCCCTTTGGACAGCTCCTGCCACACACGTTCGGCCACGAGCGCACCGGCTTCGCCGGCGGCCACCATGTTGCGCATCAATTGCAGGGTTTCGGGGGCAACGGCAAAACCATAGCGGGCGGCAAAGCGGGCAGTGCGTAAAATGCGCACCGGGTCTTCGGCAAAAGCGGGCGACACATGGCGCAGCAGGCCCAACTGCAAATCGCGGCGGCCGTTGAAAGGGTCGATAATCTGCCCGTCGGCGTTTTGCGCCATGGCGTTGATGGTAAGGTCGCGCCGCGCCAAATCCTGCTCCAGCGTGACATCGGGTGCGGCGTGGAAAGCAAAGCCGGCATAGCCTTTGGCGGTTTTGCGCTCGGTGCGTGCCAGCGCGTATTCTTCGTGGCTTTGCGGATGCAGAAACACCGGAAAATCTTTGCCCACCGGCCGATAGCCCGCCGCGAGCATGGCATCGGCATCGGCGCCCACCACCACCCAATCGCGATCGGCCACCGGCCGCCCGAGCAAGGCATCGCGCACGGCGCCGCCAACAAGATAAATTTGCATGATTTGAGGCCGTCTGAAAAGAATTGGGGTATTTTAGCGGAAAATGCGCTTGAGGCGCATGCTGAAGCAGATATAGTGGAATGCAAGAAAAAGTGATACAAAGCCACGCACTATCACGGGGTAGGTTGGGTTGATAAACCCAACGTTTCAGACGGCCTGTGGGCTTGTTGGGTTTTCAACCCAACCTACCCGTTGTGTCACTTTTTTTATGCATTCCACTATAGCTTGCTTTTTTGGGGGGATCACAATAAAGGCCGTCTGAAAAAAGTTTCAGACGGCCTTGCTCATTAAGCTGTGTAGCGTGGGCTTTGCCCGCGAACCAAACTGCCCGCGCGCGGCGGCACAAAATGCCGGTGCTTGGATTTAGTGGGCAAAACCCACGCGACTTATGCTGCCTCAAACCAAAGCAAACAGGCCGTCTGAAACTTTTATATTCAGACGGCCTTGGCCATTTAAAGTTAAAGCCGCCATCAAACACAACAGCGCCTAAGCGAGCAAATGCGGCGGAATTTCGCACACCGGAATCGGGTTAACCTTATGCTGCATGGCGCGGTGCAGGCGGGTGTAGATTTCCAGCACTTCGCGCTCGCGGCCGCTGAACGCTTCGGGCGGCGCTTTGCCATACACGCTCATCGCCCATTCCAATTCGGGGTAGCTGGCGCCCATTTGCTGCTCGTCGGTGCGCTCGGTGTCCCACAGGCCGTCGGTGGGCGTGGCTTGGCGGATGGATTCGCTTACATCAAGCGCTTCGGCCAGGGTGTAAATTTGTGTTTTGAGCAGGCCGGCAATCGGGCTGATGTCCACGCCGCCGTCGCCGTATTTGGTGAAAAAGCCCACGCCGAAATCTTCCACTTTGTTGCCGGTGCCGGTGACCAAAAGGCCGTTGATTTGGCCGTAGTAATAAAGTGTGACCATGCGTAGGCGCGAGCGCGCGTTGGCCAGCGCCAGCTGTTTGGCGGGGAAATCGGCTTCGTTTACATCAACTGTGGCGGCAAACTGCTCAAACGTGGGGGTTAAATCCACGCGCAGGCCCGACACGTTGGCAAAGCGCTGTTGCAGGTTTTCGATATGCAGCTGTGCGCGGTCGATTTGGTCGGCTTTTTGGCGGATGGGCATTTCCAAAAGCAGGGTGTTCAGGCCGGTGCGGGCAGCCAGGGCCGACACCACCGCCGAATCGATGCCGCCGGACACGCCCACCACAAAGCCTTTGGCGCGCGCGCCCTCGGCATAGCTTTTCAACCATTGGGTAATGTGCTCGATCACGGCTTGGGTTTGCATGGGGTTTCCTTTCGGCAGGCTTGAAGAGGATGGTAATACCCATTCGAAAAAATAGCCTAACTGCGTTGGCTCGCCTAGCCGTACTAGGTGTACTGTCGCAGGCTTGCGCCTTGTTATCTTATTTTTCGAATGGATATAAAACATTAATATAGCGCGATTTGAGGCCGTCTGAAAGGCGGCGCGGCGATTTTGGCGGCAAACAGGGCGACAGGGCGCCGGTTAAGGTTTAAAATATTAACGTTTTTTCAGACGGCCTTTGCCCCGAGTGTTTTATGCTTGCCATTTTAACGATTACCATGCCGATTTTCATCATTATGGCGATGGGCTATTTTTCGGTGCGCTTTGATTTTTTCACCGAAGTGCAATTGGCGGGCATCGGCAAATTTGTGATCCGCATCGGCCTGCCCATGTTGGTGTTTCACGCCATCACCACGCGGCCGCTGAGCGATGTAATCAATTTGAATTATCTTTATGGCTACGGGCTCGCTTCGCTGCTGGCATTTTTTGCGGGCTGGGGCTTGAGCCGCCGCCGCGGCCAGGATGCCACGCTCTCGGCGCTCAACGGCCTGGCCACCGGCATGTCGAACACGGGCTTTATCGGCTACCCGCTCTTGGCGATGGTGATAGGGCCGCAGGCGGGCGGTTATTTGGCGATGAATGCGCTGCTGGAAAATATTTTGGTGCTGCCGCTGATGTTTATTTTGATTGATGTGGCCCGGGGCGGCAGCGGCAAAATCAGCACCACGCTTTGGCGGGTGGTGAAAAATCTGCTGAAAAACCCGATTATCGGCTCGCTGCTGCTGGCGCTGGTGTTTGCCCTGTGCCAGATTCCGGTGCCGGCGGTGGCGGAAAAAGTGGCGGCCATGCTGGCTTCGGCCGCTTCGCCGTTGGCGCTGTTTGTGATCGGCGGCGGCCTTTACGGCTTGCGCATCCGCGGCGGCATGGCCGATATCAGCGTGATTGTGGCGGGCAAATTGCTGCTGTTTCCGGCGCTGGTGGTGGGTTGCTTGTGGCTTTTCGGCGCCGATCATGACACGGTGTTTGCCGGCGCGCTTTTGGCCAGTGTGCCGATGGCGAGCATGTATCCTTTGTTTGGCCGCCAATACGGCTTTGAGCAGCGCACGGCCGCGGCGATGCTGGTAACCACCATCGCTTCTTTTTTCTCGATTTCGCTGGTGCTGCTGCTGTGGCATTGAGGCCGTCTGAAACGCGATTTCTGTTACAATGCGGTTTTATTTCGGGCTGCTGCCATGAGTGTCAACGCTAAAATAAAATTTGCCACCCGCATGGCTTTTGTGTTTATCGCCTTGATGATGCTGGCTTTTGTGCTGTTTGTGTTGGTGATGATGCTGCCTTGGGGCTTGAGCGGTGCGCAGCAGGTGTGGGCGGTGCGCATTATTTTATATGTGTTGGTGGCGTTTGCTTTGTTGGGCGGGGCTTTCAGTGTGCGCGTGGCTTGGCTGCGCAAAAGGTTGGGTGGATGAAGATTTGGTTGTTGTTGGTGCTGGCGATTGTGCTGGAAATTTGCGGCACTAGCCTGTTGAAAGTGAGCGACGGCTTCAGCCGCCTGCTGCCGGCCATCGGCGCGCTGGTTTGCTACAGCTTTTCGTTTTACCTGCTTTCGCTGATTTTGCGCAGCCTGCCGGTGGGCATTGCTTATGCTTTGTGGTCGGGCGTGGGCATTATCGGCATTTCGCTTATCGGCTGGTTTTTTATGAACCAAAAGCTCGATGCGGCCGCGATGGCAGGCATTGCGCTGATTATCGCCGGTGTGTTGGTGATTAATCTGTTTTCCCAATCAGGAGCCCATTGATGAAACACGATATGCCTGAAGAAATCCGCCTGCAACAAGGCCGCGCGGCGCTCACGCTGGTGTATGGCGGTGCGGCTCAATCGCTGCCGGCCGAATTTTTGCGCGTGTATTCGCCCAGCGCCGAAGTGCGCGGCCATGCGCCGGGGCAGGAAACGCTGCAAACCGGCAAAGCGGGCGTCACCATTGCCGGCCTCGAGCCGGTGGGGCAATATGCCTTGAAAATCATCTTTTCAGACGGCCACGACAGCGGCCTTTATGATTGGGACTATTTATATAATCTGGCGCACGGATACGATACAATGTGGGCCGATTATCTGTGCAAAATCGAGGCGGCCGGCGCATCGCGCACCGCTTCGCCGCAAGATGCCGTGCCGGCCAAAAGCGGCTGCGGCACCGGTTGCGGCAAACATTAAATGCTGTTTTCAGGAAAAAACATGAGCGACAATAAAACCCATTTCGGCTATCAAACCGTTGATGAACAAGAAAAAGCCGGCAAAGTGGCCGAGGTGTTCCACTCGGTGGCGAAAAATTACGACATCATGAACGATGTGATGTCCGGCGGCCTGCACCGCGTGTGGAAGCATTTCACCATCAACACCGCGCGCCTGAATAAGGGCGATAAAGTGCTCGATATTGCCGGCGGCACCGGCGATTTGTCGCGCGGCTGGGCCCGGCGGGTGGGCAAAACCGGCGAAGTGTGGCTTACCGACATCAATTCTTCCATGCTCGGCGTGGGGCGCGACCGCCTGCTCAACGAAGGCGTGATTTTGCCGGTGTCGCTGGCCGATGCCGAAAAGCTGCCCTTTCCCGATAATTATTTCAACCTTGTTTCCGTGGCTTTCGGCCTGCGCAACATGACCCACAAAGAGGCGGCGCTCAAGGAAATGTATCGCGTGCTCAAGCCGGGCGGCACTTTGCTGGTGCTCGAATTTTCCAAAGTGTTCAAGCCTTTGGCACCGGTTTACGATGTGTATTCGTTTAAACTGCTGCCGCTGATGGGCAAATTTATCGCCAAAGATGCCGACAGCTATCAATATCTGGCCGAATCCATCCGCATGCATCCGGATCAGGAAACGCTCAAGCAAATGATGCTCGATGCCGGCTTCGATAGTGTGGATTACCACAATATGAGCGCCGGCGTGGTGGCGCTGCATAAAGGCGTGAAATTTTAAATGCTATTTGCTTGCAGGCCGTCTGAAAGATTATGTTTCAGACGGCCTGATTTGTTTGCGTAAGTTTTAAATTATTTTAGCAATGAAAAATATTGTGCCGCCGAAAAAGCATGGTCGGCACGAAAAACGCTATTGTCAACAATCTTGCTGCTCGCGGCTGAATTTGTGTATGATTCGGTAAATGTAATTTACACAAGCTAACTATATTATATTAAAGGAAACCTTATGTTGAAGAAAACCACCGTGTTGGCTGCCACCATTGCCGCCGCCCTGATGCTGGGCGCTTGTTCTAAAAGCGACAGCAGCCAAGCGGCCGCCTCTGCACCGGCTGCCGAAAAAGCCTATGTGGTGGCTACCGATGCCACTTATGCGCCGTTTGAATACCTCGACAATAATCAGGTGGTGGGCTTTTCCAAAGATATTTTAGAAGCGATTGCCGCCAATCAAGGCATCAAGTTTGACTTTGCCAACACGCCGTGGGAAGGCATTTTCGCCACGCTGGGCAAGGGCGACAGCGATATTGTGTCCTCCAGCGTCACCATCACCGATGAGCGCAAAGGGCAGATGGATTTTTCCGACCCCTATTTTGAAGCGTCGCAATTGATTGTCACCGGCGAAAAAGGCAGCGGCATCCAATCATTCGCCGATTTGAAAAACCACACCGCTTCCGTGCAAACCGGCACCACGGGCGATTTGGTGCTGCAAAAGCAGCAGGGCGCCACGAGCGCCAACATCAAACGCTTCGACACCATGCCCTTGGCGCTTAAAGAGCTGCTCACCGGCGGCGTGGACGCTTCCGTGGGCGACAACGGTGTGATTCAAAACTTTGTCAACAACAACCCCGGCGTGAAGCTCAACACCATCAGCGACCCGGCTTTTGAAAAAGAATACTACGGCTTTGCCGTGAAAAAAGGCCGCAGCGATGAATTGCTGTCTAAAATCAACGCCGGCATTGCCGCCATCAAAGCCGATGGCACTTATCAGAAAATTTATGATAAATGGTTTGGCGGCGAGCAACAAAAAGCCGCATCGGGTGAGAGCAAATAAGCAGGCCGGATAAAGCCGGGCCGTCTGAATCGTTCAGACGGCCTCTGTGTTTGCAGATGCCTGTTTTGTTGGTTTGGCGGCCGTCTGAAACGGCACTTGAATTTTCAGGTACAATACACCATTATCTTTTCCTCTTTTTTCAGACGGCCTGCAGCATCAGCCCGCTGAAACACCAATCTTTCCACACGGCCCGCATTTATTATGATGAACAAAGAACAATTTGCCGACAATCACTTTATCCGCAACGTGATTGACGAAGACCTCGCCAGCGGCAAACACAGCAGCATCCACACCCGCTTTCCGCCCGAGCCCAACGGCTATCTGCACATCGGCCACGCCAAATCCATCTGCCTCAATTTCGGCCTTGCTTATGCTTATGACGGCGTGTGCAATTTGCGTTTCGACGACACCAACCCCGAAAAAGAATCCGACGAATATGTGCGCGCGATTAAAGAAGACGTGCAATGGTTGGGCTTCGAATGGCTGGGCGAGCCGCGTTTTGCATCGAATTATTTCGACCAATTGTTTGATTATGCCGTGGGTTTGATTCAAGACGGCAAAGCCTATGTGGACGATTTAAACGCCGAAGAAATGCGCGAATACCGCGGCACGCTCACCGAGCCCGGCAAAAACAGCCCTTATCGCGAGCGCAGCATCGAAGAAAACCTCGATTTATTTATGCGCATGAAAGCCGGCGAATTTCCCGACGGCAGCAAAACCCTGCGCCTGAAAATCGACATGGCCTCGGGCAACATCAATATGCGCGACCCGGTGATTTACCGCATCCGTCGCGTGCACCACCACAACACCGGCGACAAATGGTGCATCTACCCGATGTATGACTACACCCACGCCATTTCCGATGCCATCGAACACATCACCCATTCGCTGTGCACGCTCGAATTTGAAGCGCACCGACCGCTGTATGACTGGGTGCTCGACAATATCCCCATCGACAACCACCCGCGCCAATACGAATTTTCGCGGCTGGAGCTGCTTTATTCCATCACCTCCAAGCGCAAGCTCAACCAATTGGTGAGCGAAGGCCATGTGAAAGGCTGGGACGATCCGCGTCTGCCCACCATTTCCGGCATGCGCCGCCGCGGCTACACACCCGAAGGATTGCGCCTGTTTGCCAAACGCGTGGGCATTTCCAAAAGTGAAAACGTGGTGGACATGAGCGTGCTCGAAGGTGCGGTGCGCGAAGTGCTGGAAGATTCCGCCCCGCGCATGATGGCCGTGCTCAACCCGATTAAAGTCGAATTGGTGAATTACGATGAAGCGCTCACGCAAAGCCGCAGCGCGCCTTACCACCCGCACCATCCCGAATTCGGCGAGCGCGAAGTGCCGATTGCGAAAACCATCTATATCGAAGCCGACGATTTTGCCGTCGATCCGCCCAAAGGCTGGCAGCGGCTCACCCCCGGCGGCGAAGTGCGTCTGCGCTACAGCTATGTGATCAAATGCGAAGAAGTGGTGCAAGATGCCGATGGGCGCGTGGTGTCGCTCAAATGCAGCATCGATCACGACACCTTGGGCAAAAAGCCGGAAGGGCGCAAAGTAAAAGGCGTGATTCACTGGCTCTCAGCCGAGCATGCCGTGCCCGCCACCGTGCGCCAATACGACCGCCTCTTTACCGAAGCACGCCCCGATGCCGTGCGCGGCGCCGATGGCGAATACCTGCCGTTTACCGATTTTCTCAACCCTGAATCGGTCACCGAAATCAGCGCCTGGATAGAGCCTGCCGCCGCCGCACTGGCGCCTGAAAGCCATTATCAATTTGAGCGCCTGGGCTATTTCGTGACCGACCGCCACGACCACACGCCGGACAACACCGTGTTTAACCGCACGGTTACTTTGAAAGACACTTGGCAGGCGAAAGAGTAGCGCAGTAAACCAAGGCCGTCTGAAAGCAGATTGTTTTCAGACGGCCTTTTCCCAGGCAGCGGCTTTATCGCAGCGTTTGTCCAAAAAGTTGACAATCCTGCGCCAAATGCCTACAATCAGCGCCTGACAAGCACTTTGTCGTTCTTATATGCCGGCATCATCTGCCGTAACATCCCGCTCCATCGCCACAACAGATTCCCGATAATTTCAGACGGCCTTTTTGCGCGTCTGCGCCTAACTCATACATATATAAAACTGAAAAATATGCACGTTTCCGAACTACAAACCCAGCACATTTCCAAGCTTTTGGAAATGGCCGAACAGCACGGTATTGAAAATGCCAACCGCCTGCGCAAGCAAGACCTGGTTTTTGCGATTGTGCGCCAAATGATGAAGCAGGGCGAAGCCTTTACCTGCTCGGGCACGCTCGAAATTCTGCCCGACGGCTTCGGCTTTTTGCGCAGCTCCGACACCTCTTATTTGGCCGGCCCCGACGATATTTATGTGTCGCCCAACCAAATCCGCCGCTTTAACCTGCACACCGGCGACACCATCGAAGGCAGCGTGCGCGTGCCTAAAGACAACGAGCGCTATTTCGCGCTGGTGCGGCTCGATAAAATCAACGACGATCCGCCCGAAGTGTGCAAACACAAAATTCTGTTTGAAAACCTCACGCCGCTGTTTCCCACTCGTCAGCTCAAGCTCGAGCGCGACATCAAAGCCGAAGAAAACATCACCAGCCGCGCCATCGATTTGGTGTCGCCCATCGGCATGGGCCAGCGCGGCCTGCTGGTGGCGCCGCCCAAATCCGGCAAAACCGTGATGCTGCAAAACATCGCCCACGCCATCACCGCCAACAATCCCGAAGTAGAGCTGATTGTGCTTCTGATCGATGAGCGCCCGGAAGAAGTGACCGAAATGACCCGCTCCGTGCGCGGCGAAGTGGTGTCGTCCACTTTCGACGAGCCGGCCACGCGCCATGTGCAAGTGGCCGAAATGGTGATTGAAAAAGCCAAGCGCATGGTGGAGCATAAAAAAGACGTGGTGATTCTACTCGACTCCATCACCCGCCTGGCGCGCGCCTACAACACCGTGGTGCCCGCATCAGGCAAAATCCTCACCGGCGGCGTGGATGCCAATGCCTTGCACCGCCCGAAACGCTTCTTCGGCGCAGCGCGCAATATCGAAGAGGGCGGCTCGCTCACCATCATCGCCACTGCGCTGGTGGAAACCGGCAGCCGCATGGACGACGTGATTTTCGAAGAATTCAAAGGCACCGGCAATATGGAATTGCACCTCGACCGCCGCTTGGCCGAAAAGCGCGTGTTCCCCGCCATCAACATTAACAAATCCGGCACCCGCCGCGAAGAATTGCTCGTGCCCAACGACCAATTGCAGCGCATGTGGTTGTTGCGCAAATTCCTGCACCCGATGGACGATATCGAGGCCACCGAATTTCTGGTGGGCAAGCTCAAAAATTCCAAAGACAACAACGACTTTTTTGAATTGATGCGCGGCAAATAATCAAACACAAGGCCGTCTGAAACTTTTCAGACGGCCTTTTTCACATGAAAGAAACCCTGCCCATGAGCACCAAAATGAACTGGCAGCAATTGCTCAGCACCCAACGATTCCGCCCCAAAGACGGCGAAATCATGCCCACCAGCACGCCTTCCACGCAAGAGGGTGCCGATGCCTTGCGCACCGATTTTCATATCGATTACGACCGCGTGGTGTTTTCCGGCGCGTTCCGCCGCTTGGGGCGCAAAACCCAGGTGCATCCCTTTGCCGAGCACGACCACACCCACAACCGCCTCACCCACAGCGTGGAAGTGGCCAGTGTCGGCCGCAGCTTGGGCAACCGCGTGGGCGTGATGATGCAAACGGGCGAATTTCTGCCGCTGGGCAGCACGCCGAGCGACATCGGCGCCGTGGTGCAAGTGGCTTGCCTCGCACACGATTTGGGCAACCCGCCTTTCGGCCACACCGGCGAAGAAGCGCTGCGCGACTGGTTTCGCAAGCCCGCGCATGCCTGCTATCTGGCCGGCCTGAGCGAAGCCGAGCGCAACGATGTGCAAACTTACGAAGGCAACGCCCACAGCCTGCGCCTGCTGGCGAGCCTGGAAATGTATTGCAACCGCGGCGGCATGCGCCTCACCGCCGCCACCATCGGCACGCTGCTGAAATATCCGTGGACCACGCTGGCACCCAACGGCCGCAAAAAATTCAATATTTATCAAACCGAGCTGGCCTATATCCGCCGCCTGGCGCAAGAATTGGGCCTGCCCGAGCTCGAGCCCGACCGCTGGGCGCGCCACCCTTTGTCTTATCTGATGGAAGCGGCCGACGATATCTGCTATGCCTTGCTCGATTTAGAAGACGCGGTAGAAATCGGCTTGCTGGGCGATGCCGAAGTGGAAAGCATTTTGGCCGAGCTCACTTTTGTGGAAACCACCTGGCATGCGCAATCGAGCCGCCAGCGCTGCGCCATGTTGCGCGGCATCGCCATCGGCCGGGCTATTGATGATGTGGCGCAAACCTTTATGACGCACCAATCGGATTTGCTCAACGGCCGCTTCCAAGGCAAAGATTTACTTTCTTTGTGCAGCCCCGAAGTGCGCAACACGCTTGAGAAAGCCAAAGAATTGGCGCGCACGCGCATTTTCCGCCACCAAAGCAAGCTGATGACCGAAATCGCCTCGTTTCCCTGCTTGGGCTCGATACTCGATTTGCTGGTGCCCGCCGCACATGCGCTGATAACAGAAGGGCAGGTGAGCGTGCGCCAATCGCTGGCACTTGAATTGCTCAACCACGACAATCCGGTAACCGCAAACGACACGCTCTACGAGGCTTATATGAAAATACTCGATTTTGTCGGCGGCATGACCGACAACGCCGCCGCCCGTATGGCGCGCGAACTGTCGGGCATCGGCATGGTGTAAGCTTTTCAGACGGCCTTTGCATCATTCATGCAGGCCGTCTGAAATTAAATACAGATTGAATTCAAAAGATTAAAAGAATCATCAAAAAAAAGCCCGCTAAAGGCTGGACAACAAAAGCCGCTTTCTATATTATTCGCTTCTCTTGATTCACAGCACTTAACAAAGCGCAGTGAAACACGCACCCGTAGCTCAGTTGGATAGAGTATCTGGCTACGAACCAGAGGGTCGGGCGTTCGAATCGCTCCGGGTGCGCCATCAAGTATCCGCGCCCATCGTCTAGCGGTTAGGACATCGCCCTTTCACGGCGGTAACCGGGGTTCGATTCCCCGTGGGCGTGCCAATTCAAACACCCTGTCTGATTATCAGGCAGGGTGTTTTTCATAAAAATCAGTTACCTGATTAATCATTCGCTTTTTCACAACACCAAAAAATCACAGCTGGGTAGTTTGCCTGCGCTTTTTGCAGATGGTGAGGCAAATGCCGTTAAAAATGTCATAATGTCAACGTTTATTCAGACGGTCTTTCGTGATAACAGGCTGTCTGAAGCCTCACGAAGTAGCCTGTAGGTCGGATTTTCGAATCCGACACTTGTTCGTAGAACAAGGCACGCACATCGCTTTGGCCGATGTCCAAACGTCGGATTCAAGAATCCGACCTACGCGGATGATGCTGCCGAACTGCTTTTATTTTGTAAGGTTATTTTTTAGAATGGGTATAACAGGCTGTCTGAAGCCTCACGAAGAAAGCGAAAAGTGTTTCATAGCGTAGATGTGCTCAGCGGCCGGATTTTATACAGCAAAGAAGCGCAAGCATGGCCGGATTTTGAGCGGCAACTGGCAGCATTGCGCCGGGCGCAGCAGGCTTTTGCCGCGCGGCCGGTAATCGAGCGCGCGGCGCTTTTGCACGACTTGGCCGACAAGCTCGCCCAAGCGCGCAGCCGGCTGGCCGAAATGGTGTGTGAAGAAGTGGGACGCTGCCTGCGCGAATGTGAGGCCGAGCTGGATAAATCGGTGGCGCTTATCCGCTATTACGCGCGCTTGGCGCCCCAATTGCTGGCACACAAAACCATCGCCACGCAAGCGAGTTTGAGCCAGGTGCGCTTCGAGCCCATCGGCGTGGTGCTGGCGGTGATGCCGTGGAATTATCCGGTGTGGCAGGTGTTGCGTTTTGCCGTGCCGGCTTTGTGCGCCGGCAATGCCTGCCTGGTGAAGCCGGCGCCGAGTGTGGCGCGGGTAACGGCGGCTTTGTTTGAGCTGGTGGGTGAACACCTGCCGTTTCAGGCGGCCTGGCTCGACCATGACGATACCCTGCGCGCCATCGAGCACACCGATGCGATGGCGTTTACCGGCTCCACCGCCACCGGCCGCCGCTTGGCTGCCCATGCCGGCCAGCATCTGAAAAAATCGGTGCTCGAATTGGGCGGCAGCAATGCCTTTATCGTGATGCCCGATGCCGATTTGGCTGCGGCGGCGAAAGAAGCCTGCTATTCGCGTTTCCGCGATGCTGGCCAATCGTGCAATGCAGCCAAGCGCATTATTGTTGCCGAAGCGGTGGCCGATGAATTTATGCCGCTGTTTTTGGCTGAATGCGCCAAGCTGCAAATGGGCAACCCGATGGATGCGGCCACCACGCTGGCGCCTTTGCACCGTGAAGATTTGCGTGTGCGCGTGCACGCGCAGGTGCAAGATGCGCTGGCTCACGGCGCCAAAGCCTTGTGCGGCGGCGAATTGCCCGAGGGCAGCGGCTGGTTTTATCCCGCCACTGTGTTGGATAAAGTTACGCCGGCCTGCCGTGTATATCACGAAGAAGTGTTCGGCCCCGTGGCGGTGCTTTTGCGCGCGCACGATGAGGCGCATGCCGTTGAGCTCGCCAACGATAACCCGTTTGGCTTGGGTGCCAGCATTTATTCGGCCGATGCGGCGCAAGCTTGGCACTATGCCGAGCAGCTGCAAACCGGCGCGGTGTTTATCAACCGCCATACCAGCAGCGATCTGCGCCTGCCTTTCGGCGGCGTGAAGGCTTCCGGCTACGGGCGCGAGCTCTCGGAATTCGGGTTGTATGAATTTGTGAACGTCAAATCTTATTGGCAGAAATAAATATGAATATATTGTGGCGGTATGGCGTGTCGGCGGTGGTGGCGGCAGCGCCTTTGGCATCGGTGGCGGCAGAAACACAAAAAGTGTATTTCAACCAGCAGGGGCAGCTCACCGCCACCATGTCTGCGGTGGCTTACGAGCGGCGCTATCAGGTGCAAAACGGCGTGGCGCAGGTGCAGGATTTTTATTATCCCTCGTTGAAAAAATATTCCGATCCTTATCAGGTTGCCGCCGCGCAAATCAGAAAATTTGTGCCCACGCTGCAAAACGGCACGCTCACTTTATGGTATTTCAACGGCCAGAAAAAAATGGCAGGCAGCTATAAAAACGGCAAGCCCGACGGCGAATGGACCAACTGGTATGCCAACGGCCGCAAATCGGCGGTGATGCCTTATGTAAACGGCCAAAGCGAAGGCTTGGGCGCGCGCTTTTATCGCAATGGCAACAAAGAGAGTGAAATCCAGTTTAAAAACGACAAAGCCAATGGCACTTGGAAGCAATGGTATCCCGACGGCAGCCCGAAAACCGAAATGAGCATGGTCAACGACACGCCGGTGAGCATTGTGAGCTGGAACGAGCAGGGCAAGCTGCTCTCTGAATTGAGCATCAACAACGGCAAGCGCAGCGGCATTGTGATTGATTGGTATGAAAGCGGCGCCAAAAAATCGGAAGCCGTGTATCAAAACGACAATCTGATTAAGCGCACGCTGTGGGATGAAGACGGTTATATTTTAGAAGACTGAGCCGCTGGCTAATAGGCAAAGGCCGTCTGAAACATCAGGTTTCAGACGGCCTTTGATTTTTCTGCGCCACTTGATACTATAAACCAATACCGACATCTAATACCATTTAAAATAAATAATCTATAATAAAGCCCATTCACAAGCCACCAGCGAACAGAGTTTGTCTTTTTCTGCAACCAACGCA
>RCMY010001550.1_pt1 | contig 21796 bp, 16 predicted proteins | sample 2041341 | NCBI WGS metagenome assembly RCMY01 (sample SAMN09708234, study PRJNA481090) | Marine sediment metagenome, whole genome shotgun sequencing project.
CTCATAATTTGGTATTTAATTAGTAAAAAGTTAATATTAATAAAGAACCTAAGTTCTTGTTTTGAGCAGTTTAAGTTAATTTTTTTGCTGCTTTCAATAGCAGGTCTCTTGTTGCATTTATACCGGCAATTTCTTCTAAACCATCTCCTTCATATTCTATACCGATAAAACCTTTATAACCGGCATCTTTAACAATTTGTAACATTTTAACATAATCTATATGTTGTTCATTACCATCAGCATCAAAATCGTAGGTTTTTGCACTGACTGCAATTGCAAAAGGCATTAATTCTTTCAAACCTTGATAAATGTCATAGGCTTCTGTACAACCAGGATCTTTTATTGAACCATAACCTGAGGTTAGGCAGAAATTACCAAAATCAGGAAGAGTACCGCAATTTGATTTGCCAACTCTTTTCATGACATCGGCTAACCATTTGCCATTAGAAGTATATCCACCGTGATTTTCTACCAAAATATTGATTCCTTGTTTTGCACCATAATCTGCTAATTTACTTAAACCATCAACTGCCGCTTTTGCAACTTCTTCAGAAGATCCTTCACCGTGTGCATTTACACGAATTGCATGACAACCTAAATATTTCGCTGCATCTACCCATTTATAATGATTCTCAATCGCTTCGTTTCTTTCCTTTTCATCGGTAGATGCCATAGCACCTTCACCGTCAATCATAATTAAAACATTTTTAACACCGTATTCCTCACTTTTTGCTTTTAATTTTTCTAAAAGTGTTTCCATGCCCATTTCTGCAATTTCTTTTCGGTACAATTGAGAAACGTATTCGATACCTTCAAAACCAAGTTCATTTGCTTTTTGCGCAAAATCTATGGGGCTCATTGTTTTACTCTCTAAAATAGCTTTGTGAAAAGACCATTGCGCCAATGAAATTTTAAAAAATAAGGCATCGTCGTTAAGAATATTGCTGTCAAATACATGGTGTAATGTAGAAGAAGAGTTATAAGCGTAAATTCCAAGCGTTGATAAAGCTAACCCGGTTTGGGTAGTTTTGGTAATAAAATCTCTTCGTTTCATATGGTTTTTACTTGTTGAAAGTTAGGCTTATTAAAAATGACAGGTAAATTTAATAATAATCTTTTTAAATTTTCCTTTTTTGTTGATTAAAAAGTTAGAATTGTTAGAATGTTTAAATTTTTTAAAGCAAATTTTATTGGATTAATTTTTTTGCTGTAAAAAATTCATGAAAATGTGAAAAAAAATAAAAATAGTTATCTTAGCCCGCGGTTTAATTTTTTCAAATTGTCATTAAAGAATATTTAATTCGAACAAACTACATGAATATACAACAAGAGTATGATGCCATTGTAATAGGAACCGGTGTTTCTGGGGGTTGGGCAGCAAAAGAACTCTGCGAGAATGGCTTAAAAACTTTGGTTTTAGATCGTGGCAGAATGGTAAAACATGTTATTGATTATCCTACGATGAATATGGATCCATGGGATTTTGAGCATCGAGGTTTAAGTGACCCGAAAGATGTAGCAAAACAATTTAAACAAAATAGAACCGGTTATACGACAGGCCCAGAAAGTAAGCATTGGTTTGTCAACGATTTGGATCATCCTTATAGTGAAACAAAAAGATTTGATTGGATGCGCGGTTATCATGTTGGTGGACGATCAATTACTTGGGGAAGACAAGCCTATCGTTTAAGCGAAATGGATTTTGAAGCAAATAAAAAAGATGGGCATGGCGTCGATTGGCCGATTCGATATAAAGATATTGCACCTTGGTATGATAAGGTAGAAGAATTTATTGGCGTAAGTGGTGAAAATATCGGTTTGGAACAATTACCGGATGGAAAATTATCTCCACCGATGGAATTAAGCTGCGTTGAAAAAGAATTGCAAAGTAAAATTGCTAAAAACTTTGATGATCGCGTGCTAACAATTGGCAGAACTGCCAATAAAACTGGTGATACGGTTCACGAAGGAAGATCAAATTGCCAATATAGAGATAGATGTATTCGAGGTTGCCCTTTTGGAGGTTATTTTAGTAGCAATGCATCGACACTTCCTGCTGCGGAGAGAACAGGTAATATGACCTTACGTCCGAATTCTATCGCCTATGAAATTGTTTATGATGAAAATACGGGATTAGCTACAGGTGTCAAAGTCATCGATACAGAAACGAAAGAAAAATTAGATTTTAAATCGGCCATTATTTTTTGTTGTGCATCTGCCATTGCATCGGCTAGTATTTTGATGCAATCTAAATCAGAACGTTTTCCCAATGGTTTGGGAAATGACAGCGGTGAATTAGGGCATAATATAATGGATCATCATTTGGGTGTTGGAGCAAGTGCTACAGTCGAGGGATTTGAAGATACCTATTATAAAGGAAGAAGACCAAATGGATTTTATATTCCAAGGTTTTCAAATATTGGTAAAAATGCCGAAAAGAAAGATTATATCAGAGGCTTTGGTTATCAAGGTGGATCGAGCAGAACGAATTGGTCACGAGCTGTTGCAGAAATGAGTTACGGTAAAGAATTGAAAGAAAGTTTGACAAAACCCGGTGAATGGTCTGTTGGTATGGGTGGTTTTGGCGAGTGTTTACCTTATCACGATAATAAAATTACTTTGGATTATGACAAATTAGATAATTGGGGATTACCTACTATAAATTTTGATGTAGAATTCAAAGAGAATGAAATTAAAATGCGAAACGACATGAAAGATCAAGCAGTTGCAATGTTAAAAGCTGCTGGTTTTAAAAATGTTCATGGTTATGACGATGCTAATGAATTTTTTCCAGGCTTAGGAATTCATGAAATGGGAACTGCCAGAATGGGGCGCGACCCAAAAACATCAGTTTTAAATAAATACAATCAAATTCATGCGGTACCAAATGTGTATGTAACCGATGGAGCATGTATGACTTCTTCGGGTTGTCAAAATCCTTCATTGACGTATATGGCTCTTACCGCACGTGCAGCGAATCATGCGGCAGATGAATTTAAAAAGAAAGCAAAGAAAAAGGCATGATGAACAGAAGAAAAGCCCTTAAAAATTTAACACTTAGTATTGGTTATGTAGTTTCCGTGCCAACGATAATGAGTTCGTTTTCGTCATGTACTGAAAAGAAGGCTACTTGGCAACCGTTATTTTTATCTGATCAAGAAAAATATATAGTAACAACTTTGGTGGATATTATTTTGCCAACTTCAGATATTTTGGGTAGATTAGATGTGAATATTCCGCAATTTATCGATAAGATATATCATGATATAACTATAGAAGCCAACAAAGAAATATTTCAACAAGGCGGAGCAATTTTTGCAATAAAATTTGAAGAGAAATTTGATAATAAGATAACGAAAGCAACTAAAGCAGAAATACAAGAATTGTTTGCGCATTATTTTGCTATATCGGAAGAAGAAAGTCAAAAAGTTTTGCAAGAACAAAAAAAGCAACGAAACGAAATTGACGCGAATAGTTTAGAGAACTATCTCATGTATAAGTTTTTATTTTCCATTCGATATTTCACTTTATTTGGTTATTTTACCTCCGAAAAAGTAGGGAAAGAAATCACTGTTTATGATCCTATCCCTGGAGTTTATAAAGGATGTATTTCTTTACAGGAAGCAACCAATGGAAAATCTTGGACTCTATAATTGTATAAATATCATGAATCAAAAAATCAAATCATTAATCGTTTTAGTATTGGCAGTTTTCGTTTTTTATGGATTTCAGAATACTTCCAAAAAAGAAAAATGGATTCCTTTATTTAATGGGAAAGATTTGAAAGATTGGGTGGTTAAAATAAAAGGACATCCGCTTGGCGAAAATTATAAAAATACCTTTCGCGTAGTTGATGGAGTTCTTCAGGTAAATTATGACGAATATGATCAGTTTGATAATTCATTCGGGCATATTTTTTATAAAACTCCTTTTTCCAATTATAAAATAAGAATGCAATACCGGTTTATTGGTGAGCAAGTAAATGGAGGTGAAGGATGGGCTGAAAAAAATAGTGGTGTGATGCTGCATTGTCAGGATCCCGCAACGATGGGTTTGAATCAATCTTTTCCTGTTTCTATCGAAATGCAATTGCTCGGTGGTTTGGATAAAGGCGAAAGACCAACCGGCAATGTTTGTACACCTGGAACCCATATTTATTTAAAAGGAGAAAAAGAAATTACACACTGTATTAATTCATCTTCACCAACTTTCAACGGTGATCAATGGGTTCATGTTGAAATTGAAGTGCGACATGATTCTATTGTGAAACATAGCATTAATGGTCAAGAAGTTCTGGCTTATACTAACCTTGAAATTGGGGGAGAAGTAGATTATGATCTAGAAAAATGGAAGGCTAAAGAAGGAACCCCTTTAAAAAGTGGTTATATTTCATTACAAAGTGAAAGCCACCCCATTGAATTTAAAGATGTCGAATTATTAGAGTTACATTAGCAAGGTGTTGGATTATTTTAGGATTAACTACTCACAACCTTTTTATTCTAATACTTCATTTTATAACAGATAATAGTAGTCTTGTCGCTTGTGATTCTCCATTTTAAATGGATATGAGTTCGTCAAATATTGATTCTTTTTTTTGCGAAAAACAAAAAGAATTTTAGTGATAATAACATTTTAGCAATATTGACCACTTGTATAACCTCTTGTGAAAATAAGTCTTATTTTTACGCTCGTTGTATTAAAAAATTCAACTTTTCATGACTTTTTTTTATGGAAAGATAAATTGTATTTGTTGCTTATGATATATTTTCTTTAATACATCCAATCAACTAACCAAAGATATATGAGTCAGAAATTCGCTGAAGCAAAAAGATTAGTAGTTCCTAAACCCTACAAAAATTGGAAAAAATGGGGCCCTTATTTGGCCGAAAGACAATGGGGTACTGTTCGTGAAGATTATAGCCAACATGGTAATGCATGGAATTTTGTAGATCATGAGAAAGCGCGTAGTAATGCCTATCGATGGGGAGAAGAAGGAATTGGTGGTTTTTGTGACAACCGGGAAATATTATGTCTAGCTCCTGCATTTTGGAATGGCAAGGATACGATTTTAAAAGAACGATTGTTTGGTCTAACCAATAATCAGGGGAATCACGGTGAAGATGTAAAAGAACTTTATTTTCATCAGGTCTCTTCACCCACGCATTCCTACTGTAAATATTTATATAAGTATCCGCATAAAAAGTTTCCGTATTCCGATTTGGTCAAAAACAATAATCGTAGCCGTGAGCAAGCAGAATATGAAATTCTAGATACAGATTGCTTTAAAAACAATGCTTATTTTGATTGTTATATCGAATATGCAAAAGCCGGTATTGATGATGTTCTTATGAAAATCACCATAGTAAATAGAGGGTCTAAGACGGCAAAGATCCACGTGCTTCCGCAGCTTTGGTTTCGAAATTTCTGGAAACACAACAAGCGATTTACCCGCCCCAATATGAAATCTATTTCAGATAATTGTGTGCAATCTAGAAACGTTAGAAACGGCAGATATTTTTTTTATCATGAAAATGGTGAGCAGTTATTCTGTGAAAATGAGACAAATAATAAGCGAATTTATAATGTGCCAAACGAGGTCGAATATGTCAAAGATGGTATTAATGATCATGTGGTATCTGGTGAAGCGAGTGTTAATCCTGAAAAGAATGGATCTAAACTGGGTATCTGGCATAAATTTAAGCTAAAGGCAGGCCAAGAAAAGAGTATAAAAGTGCGACTCAGTAAAATGAAATTAGTCGATCCTTGGGGTGATTTTGATAAAGTATTTGATCAAAGAATATCGGAATGTGAGGAATTCTATAATGAAATAATAAATAGCAAGCTACCTAAAGCCCACCAAACCATTGCAAAAAGTGCATTTTCTGGTTTGTTATGGACGAAGCAATTCTATTACTATGATGTGTTTAAGTGGCTTTTTGGAGGGCCTGGTGAAGCTACGCCTTACCGTGAAAATCCTCGTAATTCTAGCTGGCAACACCTTACGAATAGACATATTATATCAATGCCAGATAAATGGGAATATCCTTGGTATGCAGCATGGGATCTTGCATTTCATATGGCATCATTTGTTGAGATAGATCCTTATTTTGCAAAAGAACAATTGTTATTGGTGCTAAAAGAAAGTTATATGCATCCCAATGGGCAAATTCCCGCCTATGAATGGAATTTTAGTGATGTAAATCCACCTGTTCATTCTTGGGCAGTTTGGAATGTTTACGAAAAAGATAAAAATCACAGTGGTAAAGGAGATATTGTTTTTTTAGAAAAAGCCTATCAAAAACTCCTCATCAATTTTACCTGGTGGGTAAACCAAAAAGATAAAAGCGGTACTGACCTTTTTGAAGGTGGCTTTTTAGGATTGGATAATATTGGTGTGTTTGACCGCAATCATATGCCACCGGGTATTACTAGAATGCAACAGGCAGATGCTACGAGTTGGATGGCCATGTTTGCATTAAATATGCTGCGCATGTCTCTCGAACTCTCAAAAACCAATAAAATATATGAAGAAGTTGCTGCCAAATTTTTTAGGCATTTCTTAAATATTGCTTGGGCCATGCACCATATAGGTAAAAAGGATATATCGCTTTGGGATGATGAAGATAATTTCTACTATGATGTTGTCGAAATGTCAAGCGGTACAACAGATCGCTTAAGGGTACGCTCTTTAGTAGGAGTTATACCCTTGTTTGCAGTAGAAATTATGCATAAAGACCTTTTTGAAGAATTAAAGGATTTTAGAAACAGAGCCAATGAAATTATGAGAACCCGTCCGGATCTAGCTTCATTAATTACCAATTTAGATGAAACCAATTCAGATGGTAATTATCTGTTTGCTATTATGCGTTCTTTTCGATTAGAGCACCTTCTCAAGCGTTTGTTGGATGAAGACGAGTTTCTATCAGACTTCGGTATTCGTTCTCTATCTAAGTATCATGAAAAACATCCTTTTGTTTTTGAACACCACGGACATCATCAGATTCAATATGAATCAGGCGAGAGCCGATCTAATATGTTTGGAGGCAATTCTAACTGGCGAGGCCCAATCTGGATGCCCTTGAATTATATGATCATTCAGTCTTTACGTAAGTATTATACTTTTTATGGTCCTACTTATCAATACGAATTTCCGACAGGATCTGGTAATAAGCTAAACTTACAAGAAATTGCCAACGAACTTTCTAAAAGATTGATAAAGCTTTTTGAACCTAATGCAGATGGTAAATTTCAATATCACGCCGATGATCCAAATATGGTATTCTCGAAAGAGGAACACTTTAAAAACCAGCACTTCTTTTATGAATTTTTTGATGGAGATACTGGTAAAGGTCTTGGAGCATCCCACCAAACAGGTTGGACTGCACTGATTGCGAATTTGATTATGGAAATGGAAGGAACTGAGAAATAGAAAGATATAACGGATAACTTCGCGGTTATCGAAGCTAAATATGTCAATAATTTCTATTCAGACGTTCTATCTTTATAGATTAAGTTACAACTGTTTTAAACCTTGGAATACAATTTTATAAACCGGGACAATCGTTGGAATTACAATATTTTCTGCTATTTCATCGTTATGATATTCCAAAATTGCTAAAAAATGGAAAAGAAAGTAACCAGGAAGCTCTCTGTATTAAAATCTTCCAAAAAGAATACGGACGAATTCGATAGAGAATCCGACGATTATTTGTTATCCGAAGCAGAATACGAAAAATATGTTATTCGTATTCGAAATATGAGCCGAGGAATTAATTAGTATAAAAGTTCTTTACAAAAGCCACTTTTTGATTTTCGGTCATGTGATCGGCGCTTTTAATATCTTTCAATTTAGAAGAAATACTAGGATTCTTTAGTAATAAATTCTTCAGTTTTATTTTGGTTTGAGCCGGACCAAAGATCATGATTTCATTCGCATCGCTAATCGAACCTGCGACTGCATTTAAATATTTTTGAGTTAGATCGTTTATTTTGTTTTTTTTATCGTTTTCATTTGATAAAAATTGATCACCAAAACGACCAAATTGTTTAGATTCTCCCGGTATTCTTTCACGGGAATCAATGTCAGAATAAATTGTTTTGAATTTTAAAGCGTTATTTTCTAGAGTAATGATATCCGCTTCTTTTTGATTCAACCAAACACCTACTTGTTTCATACGTTTAAATGTTTTTAATGAATTGAAAATAAATAAATTAAAAAATTGATAACGTTATTACCGCTACGCTCTCATAACTGTAGATTTATAATCACATGCGGTTTGCTATTTTGTTTCAAGAACGAAATTTCAATAGCGACATTAAAATTAAGAATTAATACTGAATTTTATTCTCTTTTTTTGTCCAAATTTCAAAAGCTTTTAAAGCCTCTTGTCTATTTATTTGTTCAAAAGGAATACTTCTTTCATCAAAAGGAAGTGGTAATTCTTGATAAATAAAAGCATCGTCAAAGTTTATTTTTGCTGCATCTTTTTTAGTGCAAGCAAAATACACCTTATCGGGTCTCGCCCAATAAATAGCGCCCAAACACATTGGGCAAGGCTCGCAAGAAGTATAGATTATGCAGCCTTGTAATTGAAAAGAATTCAAATGGTTGCAAGCATCTCTAATAGCCATTATTTCAGCATGAGCTGTCGGGTCATTCGTCGAGGTAACTTTATTATTGCCTCTACCAATTATTTTACCATCTTTTACAATGACACAACCAAACGGACCACCTTCATTATTTTCAATGCCTTGGATGGCGCTTTTTATAGCCTCATCCATAAAGTTATTAGAATGTGCAATATTTTCATCAAAACCATTTTTTTCTAAAGCTTTATTAGCCTCATCGATAAATTTTTTATTGAAATTATTGCACATATCTAGTATTATAAATTGTTGTTAAAAATCTTATTTTAAATTTCCAATCATATCTTCAGGTTTTACCCAAGCATCAAATTCTTCTGCAGTTACAAAACCAAGATTGATAGCTTCTTCTTTAAGAGTAGTTCCTTTTTTATGTGCAGTTTTTGCGATTTTTGCTGCTTTTTCATATCCGATTTTGGTATTTAATGCTGTCACCAACATTAAAGAATTATTTACTAATTCCTTAATTCTTGTATGGTTAGGCTCAATTCCAACAGCACAATTTTCATTAAATGAATTACAAGCGTCACCAATTAATTGTGCCGATTGTAATGCGTTTGCTGCCATAACAGGTTTAAAAACATTTAACTCATAATGGCCAGTCATTCCACCAATCGAAATAGCAACATCATTTCCAACAACTTGAGCACAAACCATGGTAAGTGCTTCTGATTGTGTAGGATTTACTTTACCTGGCATGATGGATGAACCAGGTTCGTTAGCTGGAATTATTAGTTCGCCAATTCCACTTCGAGGTCCTGAAGCAAGCATTCTAACATCATTGGCGATTTTCATTAAGGAAACAGCTAATTGTTTTAAAGCACCATGCGTTTCTACTATTGCATCATGTGCTGCTAAAGCTTCAAATTTATTTTCGGCAGTTACAAAAGGTAATTTTGTGAACTCGGCAATGTATTTTGCAACCAATACGTCATAACCAGCTGGAGTATTAATTCCTGTTCCAACAGCAGTTCCGCCAAGAGCTAATTCTGACAAATGTGCAAACGTATTTTTTAGTGCTTTTAAACCGTGGTTTAATTGTGACACATAACCAGAAAATTCTTGTCCTAAGGTTAGGGGAGTAGCATCCATTAAATGAGTTCTTCCAATTTTAACGACTTTTGAAAAATCTTTTGATTTTTGAAGCAAGGTATCTCTTAGAGCTTCAACTCCCGGAATAGTAGTTTCTACAATTTTTTTATATATCGCAATATGCATTCCTGTAGGAAATGTATCATTAGAAGATTGAGATTTGTTTACGTCGTCATTTGGGTGAATTTTTCTATCATCACCTTCCAAACTTCCGCCAAGGTTTACATGTGCTTTATTTGCAATAACTTCATTACAATTCATGTTACTTTGCGTACCAGAACCGGTTTGCCAAATAACTAAGGGAAATTGGTCATCTAGTTTTCCATCTAAAATTTCATCACAAACTTTTGCAATGGCATCTCTTTTTTCAACGCTTAAAACGCCCAGTTCGCAGTTAGCGTAGGCCGCACTTTTTTTAAGATATGCAAATCCTTCAATAATTTCTTTTGGCATGGAAGCCGAAGGACCAATTTTAAAATTGTTTCTTGATCTCTCTGTTTGTGCTCCCCAAAATTTCTCTGCAGGAACTTGTACTTCGCCAATGGTATCGTGCTCAATTCTATATTTCATCTGTATGTTTTTTTGTAATTTTTTCAAGAATCAAAGGTACAAAATTGAACTAAGATGGTATTATGATAAATCTCATCTTTAGGTAAAGAAAGCAGGTTTATACTGTATTATTTATTTTTAAGGATATTGTAAAATTAATTATCCTCCAAAATCACCGTCATCACCGCCACCGTTTTCCATTCCTCCAGATCTTTCTCTTTTTTTCTTTTGATTAAATCGATAAGCAAATGAAAGTCTAAAACTACGTTCTCTCCATTGAAACTCACTAGTGGAAAAGAAACTATCTGTTGAAGTTTCTAAAGATCTTTTTCTTGAATTAAAAAGGTCGTCAACGTTAAATGAAATTGTGCCATCACCTTTTAATATATCTTTACTAAAAGCCATGTTAGCCATAAACATTCCTTTGTATTTGTTTTGAGAATTTTGTGATGGACCTCGATACATCATAGTAGTTTGCCAATCAATATCTTTAAGTATAACTATTTTCGAACTAAACCGAGCAAACCAGCTAGTATTTTCTGAGCCGTAATCAACACCATTGTATTCCCCTTTTAGAGTTGAATTATACAAGTTAAAACTTGTGTTAAATCGCCATTGTTTGATAGGGGTGTAATTTAGTGAAAATTCGAGCCCGTAACGGTCGTCTGTGGCAAGATTAATAGGTGATCTTTTAACCTTTGTAATTCCATCATCCGTTTTTTCATCTGTTTCTTCTTGTATAAATTGGAATACATCTGTGGCTTGACTATAATAAATGGAAGTATTGAAGGTTAACTTTTCCCAACGTTTAAAATAACCAAAATCAACCGCATTTGAAATGGATGGATCTAAATCAGGATTCCCTTGAAAGTAACTAGTTTCACTGGCAAGCGATCGAAATGGATTAATGAAACGTGATCTAGGTCGGCTTATTCTTTGGTTATACCCTAAGGTGAAATTTTCATTTTCATTGATTTCATAGGCAAGATTCACAGTAGGGAAAAAATTGGTATAGTTTTTCTTTGAATTTAAATTGATGGCGACCCCATCTTCATCCAATGCATCCACATTAATATCGATATCTGAAATTTCCATTCGCAATCCAAATAATGCCGAAATTTTCCCAAATTTATTTCCATATTGACTATACAAAGCGTGAACATTTTCATCATAATTAAAAATATTCGTTAAATCATTACTTAAAATAAAATCACCATCGACTTCCTCAAAATAGCGATAATCCGTTGTCTGATCGAGTAGGGTACTTCGGAAGCCAGCTTCAAATTGTTGGTTTTCTCCAATTGGTAAAACATAATCACCTTGCAACAAAATATCCTTTTGTTCTTGGTTAGAATTAACTTTTTCTGATGGGTTTGGAATCTCTATAGGAAATAATTGTTTATTTGTAATGTCGCTATTTTCTTCTTCAGAACTATCTTCCAATTGAAAATCAAACGTAAGTTTATGACCAGATTTTTTGAAATTTTTAGTGAAATTTAAAGAATATTGAAAAACTTCGTCTAAATCGATTTCATATTCACGTCTGAAATTTAAAGTTTCCCTTGATGGATTAAAAAATAAACGATTCGAATTATTTTCCGAAATATCATCAGCATTTGACTTGCGATATAAAAAGCTTCCTGTTAAAGATGTTTCATCATTAAAAAAATATTCAACTCCAAAATTTGAATTCCAACCTTTTCGATTTCTTTCAATAGATATTTCTTCGTCAACATATGAATTTTCACCATTTTGAGGGAAATTTTCAGTTTGAGTATTTGCATTTCCAGGAGAGTCTCTATCACTATAGCCAATATTTGTAAAAAAATTCACTTTGGATATACGATAGTTCAAATTTGTTGAAATTCCATAATTGGCTGGAATACCTGTGCTCAGGGTAGCTGAACCATTAAAACCTAAAGTTTTATCTTGACGTAAAATAATATTTAAAATTCCTGCTGTACCTTCGGCATCGTATCTAGCTGATGGACTTGTAATTACTTCAACACTTTTAATGGCATCTGCAGGAAATTGACGCAAGGCTTCCGTATCATTTAAGCCAACTATAGCGCTTGGTTTTCCATTTATTAAAATTCGAACATTAGAGTTGCCACGTAAACTAACCACACCATCGACATCTACCGTAACGGATGGTACATTATCTAAAACATCACTGGCAGTACCCCCTTTTATGGTCATATCTTTACCGACATTGTATATTTTTTTGTCAAGGTGTATTTCCACTGTACTTTTTTCGGCAATTAATTCAACTTCATCTAATTTTTGAGTATCTTCTTCTATATAAATTATTCCCAAATTTTTATCCTGGTCAATATTTACATGATCCAATGTTATGGTTTTGAACGATAAAAATTCGATACTTACCGTATAAAAACCTTGAGGAACTTCAAAACTGAAATTTCCTTTTTCATCGGATAAACCACCAAAAACTCGCTTTCCTTTTTCAGGTTTAAAGATAATTGTTGCAAATTCTAAGGCTTGTTTGTTACTTTTTTCAAGGATAGTTCCGGTAACTTCATATTTTGTAAACTCTCTTGGCTGCTGACTTACAGCTGAAAAACTAATAAATAGTAATAAAATAAACGGGATATAATTCTTCATAAAATAATTCTTGTTTCAAGGTATTTTGACTAGTGAAAGATATTTTAGTTTAATCGTGATTATGTTAAAGCTTTGTTAATTATTCAAGAAAAAAATATAAGATAATGTGTCGCTTATTTTAAAAATATGTATTATTTTTGGGCATTATAATACAAAGCAAACAAATTTTATGGAAATTCAACAATTTTTAGGATTTTTAGTTTTTTTAACCGTTTTCACAATGGGATTTTGGTTGATGTTATTTTTAATAACATTCGTCATTCCTTATTGGTTATTCGGTAACTTTATGGAAAGTAGAAAATTAAAAAAAGAAGCAAAGAAGCAAAATTCTTAAAGATTAAACTTATATAATTAGGAAAGGTTGACCAAAAGTCAGCCTTTTTTTATTGCATTTTTTCTTCCATTTCGAACACATTTGTATCAACATCTTTAGAGCGGTTATTTGCATTTCGCTTACTTGCTTTATTAAATCTATAGGAAAAGGAAAGCAAATACTGTGTGTCAAAAATAACGTTTCTAGTAGATATGGTGTTTGCCTCTAAAGATTTATACGCAGCTTCTCTCGTGTGAAAAACATCGTTTATTTTAAAAGTCAATGTTGATTTTCCTTCAAAAAAATCTTTACTCATAGCTACATTCAAGAATTGAATATTACCCAATTCATTGATAGCGGTTTTTTTTGCCGTTTGATATTGGTAATTAGCCTGAAAACGAGAGGTATTGGTAATTCTGTACATGGCCGTAAATCTGCCATAAAATACAATATCATTGAAATCATAAAGATTTTCTTTTGAATTTGATAAAGCATTATAATATGGACCGATAAAAGTATTCAATCTTAATTTATTATTTGGGCTATACGTAATATCGAATTCTAAACCGATAAAATCCATGGTTCCGTTGTTGATCGGAAGTAGCTTATAAATATCAAAACCATCTAAAGTTTGTTCTTCAGAATTCTCTAAAATATTTAAAATAATATTATCAGTATTTATATAATAGAGAGCTGAATTAAAATAGATTTTTTCAAAATCTTTATTATATTCTACTAAAAAATAATGAGAAGTTGATGGCTGTAAAAAAGGATTTCCCACCCGTTGGTATCTCTCATCCACAAAAGTATTAAACGGATTCAATTGTGCAATCGAAGGTCTATCAAGATAAGGCGTATAACTTAGAGATATAGTACTGTTATTATCAAAAGTATAACCCAAAATTACCGAAGGTAAATAATTGGTATAATGATTATTGTATTCTTGTATAGTCATTTCATTGCCCAATTTGATATTCGAAAACTCAGCTCTTAAACCTATTGACAAACTCAATTTTGAAAATGATTTGTTATAATTAACATAGAAATCATATATGTTTTCATTGTAATTAACTTCATTATTTAAATTTGGAATCTGCTCAAAGGTGAGCGTAGCTTGATTGAACTCTAGCATCCTAAAATCATTGTCATAGGTTCTGCAAGAAATTTCGCTTCCCAATTCTAAAATACCCTCATTCTTCAAAGGATGTTTATAATCGAGTTTAAAATTATAGGCATGTAAATTTTGATTTTGAATGGATTGTTGTTTGTTCCAATCATCGGTTGGGAATGATTCTGTTTGAAGAATATCCGTTATATTATCTGCAATATTTCTATCGTATTTTAAAAATAAAGATAATTGTTGGTTCTCTTTTTTAAATTTAGTGGTATAATCAATATAACCTTCAAAATTAGTACCATCAGTGTTATCACCAACTTTTCGCAAAGAAGTATTGGTTAATACCTCAAGTGGTTTATAGTCGTTCAGGTTTAAATCGGCATCATAATTCATATTTGAATTTGAAAAAAGAAGCGAAGTTGTAATAGTATTTTTATCGTTTAAATAGAATTCAGAACCAATCGAAAATAAAAGATTATTTCGTTGTTGATTATCCCATCGTATTTCGTTAAATCTGCTTTCAGGTATTTGGTTATCATCCAAAAATATCTGATCGATTTTTGTATCTTTTTTTCGAACTAAATGATTAAAACTTGCGGTTGAAAAAACATTAACTTTATCATTTTTTAAATTTAAAAAAGTTGATACCCCATCGTTATCCGGTATACCACCATGAACTTCGACAGTACCGTTATAACCATTACTTCTTCTTTTTTTGAGAATAATGTTCAAAATATCGCCACCTTGCCCGTCATATTTTGCAGAATGTGAAATTATCTCCACCTTACTTATAGAATTTGCAGGAATCAAGCTCAATACATCCGAATTACTATTTTGTCCGCCATATGCTTTTCCATCAACAAGCACCATAACGGCACTTCCGCGCACGCTTATTCTTCCTTGCTCATCGACTCGAACTGTTGGCGTGTTTTCTAAAACTGTGACTGCATTACCACCTACATTTGCAATATCTTTGGATGCATAGTATATTTTTTTGTCGTATTTGAAATCGACTAACTTGTCTTTGGCAATAACTTCAATTTCATCTAATTGTTCAATATTTTGAGAAAGTTCGATAATGCCCAATTCCAAATCTTGTTGTATGTTCAGTAAGTCTATTCTAAAAGGTTTAAAAGAAAGAGATTCTGCAATGAAATTATATTTTCCTTTTGGAACATAAAGCTCAAATTCCCCTGTTTTAGATGAAATATCACCAACGATTTCCTTGGTCTCGACATCCTGTAAAGTAAGCGAAACAAATTGTAATGCAGCATGGGTATCTGCATCATATACAATACCCGTTACTAAAAAGTTTTCATTAACTTCTTGGCTAAAAAGTTGAAAACCAATAAAGCTAATTATTATTGCAAAGAAGAATTTCATTTCAAACATGAATAATCTGATAAAAATAGTATAATGCTTTTTACTACAAAATAGTGGTTTCAGGGTATTTTTGGTGAGAACCATTAAGCATCTAATTTGATGAAAAATGGACTCAAAAAAGCGTTAAACTTAGGATTTTAAAATGCTGCTAATTTTTTCTGGTGGACGCCCGATAACTGCTTTATCACCATTAATAACAATAGGGCGTTCAATTAATTTTGGATTTTCAACCATAGCCTTAATTATATCCGCATCGCTAAGATCCTTTCCTTTAAAGTTTTCTTTCCAAATAGATTCGTTTGTACGAACTAAATCTATTGGTTTAAGGTGAAGTTTTGTTAAAATAGTGCTTATTTCAGCGGTAGAAATAGGGTGTTTCAAGTATTCAATAATTTCAAAATCTACATTGGCATTTTTTAATATCTCTAATCCTTGCCTACTTTTACTGCATCTAGGGTTGTGGTATATTTTCATGATTTAATTTTGAGTTTAATCGAGGCTAAATATACTTGATTTTGATCGAAAAAAATCAATAAGACCCTAAAAAAATTAACATACCCTTAACATTGAAAGCCCAATACAAAAAAACACGAATATTTTTACGCACTGGTTTATCTGTTCTATATTTGTAAAATGATTTTAACAGATACGCATACCCATTTATATGTCGAGCAGTTTGACGAGGATAGAAATGAAATGATTGAGCGGGCTATAGATAATAATGTGACCCGATTTTTTATTCCGGCGATTGATTCCACTTATTTTTCGGCCATGCTTGCTTTAGAAAAAAAATATCCTAAAAACGTATTTTTAATGGCAGGATTACATCCAACACATGTAAAAGAAAATTTTGAAGAAGAACTAAAATTTGTTGAAAATGCTCTAAAAAACAAAAAATTCTATGCAATTGGAGAAATTGGAATTGATTTATTTTGGGATAAAACTTTACTAGAAAATCAGCAAAAAGCTTTTGCACAACAAATCCGCTTGGCTAAAGCACATAAATTACCCATTGTAATCCATTGTAGAGAAGCATTTGATGAAGTTTTTGAAATTCTTGAGCAAGAAAAGGACGAACGACTTTACGGAATTTTTCACTGTTTTACGGGAAACTTAGAGCAAGCAAAACGAGCAATTTCTTATGGAATGAAGCTTGGAATAGGCGGTGTTGTAACTTTTAAAAACGGAAAAATTGATCAATTTTTGAATGAGATTCCGTTAAAACATATCGTTTTAGAAACGGATTCTCCTTATTTGGCTCCGGTTCCGTATCGAGGTAAAAGAAATGAAAGCAGTTATTTGGTGGAAGTTTTAGATAAATTGGTAGATATTTATAAAATTTCACCAGAGGAAATTGCACGTATTACCACCCAAAATTCTAAAGATATTTTTCGAATTTAATGAATAAAACGGTTATGAATCAAGAAGCTTTTTATAATTCACCCATCGGAACGGTTCAAATTGTTGGAAATGAAGAGGGAATAGTTTCGGTAATCTTTACCGAGGATTCTTTAAAAACTTCCACCCAAATTCCGGATTGTTTGCAAGATTGTGTTTTGCAATTGGAAGAATATTTCAATAAAAAAAGAACAAATTTTGATCTTAAATTACAACTAATCGGTACTGATTTTCAGAAAAGTGTTTGGCATGAGTTACAAAACATTCCTTTCGGAAAAACAACTTCGTATTTAGAGCAATCAAAAAAAATGAATAATGTGCTTGCTATTAGAGCAATTGCAGCCGCCAATGGTAAAAATCCAATTTCAATTGTCGTACCGTGTCATCGAGTAGTGGGAAGTGATGGTTCTTTAACAGGATATGCGGGTGGACTGTGGAGAAAAAAATGGTTGCTTGAACATGAAAATCCTTCTAATCAAACTTCTTTATTTTAGAAATTTTATTTAAAGAAACCCTATCCTTCATTAGCTTCTTAAATCACTGCGATTACTAAATATTTTCCTCTATTTTTGTGAACAGCTTAATTCGTTTTGATGAAGAATATTTTAGTTTTAGTATGCATTTTTATTGGTTTTTTTGCTTTCGGGCAGAACAAACCTAAAAATGTTAAAACTAAAATATTTACTGTAACATCTGATACGATTCTTTTAGATTCTGTGAGTATCTCTCCTGGTTATTTCAAAGTATATCTTCCGTTGAATGAAGTTGTCGATGAGGATAACTATGAGGTGAATTTTGAAAGAGCAACACTTTTTTTAAATCCGAATTTTATCTTTAACAACACCGAAATAAAAGTAGAATACCAACCGTTACCCGAATTTTTAACCAAATCCTATTTTTTGTATGACGACAAGTTAATTGTTCCTAAAGCAACAAATGACGCAACGTTATATCGTTATCAAGATAAAAATACAAAGAAAAATTTCAAGCCATTTGACGGACTTTTTACTAGTGGTAGTTTGTCTCGTGGTGTTACTGTTGGAAATAATCAAGACGCTGTTGTAAATTCCAATTTCAATTTGCAGATAGAAGGTAAGCTCTCTGAAAATGTTGGAATACGTGCATCAATAACCGATAATGAAATTCCGTTGCAGGAGGGAGGTTACACCCAGCGACTCGATGAATTTGATAAAGTATACATGGAAATATACAGTAAAAATTGGTCGGTTAAAGCCGGAGATATTGATTTGGCCAATGTAGAGAGCAGTTTTATGCGGTTTCAAAAAAAGATTTCAGGAATTTTAGTAAATGCCAAATTAGAACATGACAATGCCCAAACAGATATGTTTGCTTCCGGAGCTCTGGTTCGTGGAAGATATAATAGTTTTGAATTTCGAGGTTTAGATGGAAATCAAGGTCCGTATAAAATTACCGGAAATAATAATGAGCAATATATAATCCTAGTTTCTGGATCTGAACGTATATATGCCAATGGAATTTTATTAAAAAGAGGCGAAAATGCCGATTATATTGTAGATTATAATACCGGGGAAATCACGTTTACCACAATTTATCCGGTTACAAGCAATTTAAGATTTAAAATAGAATATCAAATTGCCGACAGAAATTATACTCGATTTTTGACCTATGATGGTGTGAATTATGAATCGGATAAATTAAAGGTTGGTGTTCAATATTATAGTGAAAAGGATTCAAAAAATAAAACTATTCAGCAAGATTTAACAGACGATCAAAAACAAATTTTGGCTGATGCCGGAGATGATAAAACTCAAATGGTTGCGCCTTCTGCGGTTCCGGCTACTTATACAGAGAATAGAATTCTATATCAAAAAATCACGCTGAACAATGTTGCGTATTTTGTTTATTCTACAGATAAAGATGCAGAGTTATTTCAAGTTAGTTTTACTTATGTTGGTGAAAATAAAGGTGATTACAAACTGCAAACTACTTTAGCAACAGGAAGAATTTATGAATATGTTCCTGAAATTAACGACGCTAAACAGGGCGGTTATCTGCCTGTTGTTCAATTGATTGCTCCTGAAGCTTTACAAATGATGAATGTAAACGCAAGCTATAATCCAAGTAAAAAAACTAATTTTAGTTCTGAATTTACCTTTAGTGAGAAAGATCAAAACTTGTATTCTGATCTTGATGATAGTAACAATATAGGAATCGCTTCAAAAATAAATTGGCAACAAGTTATTTTAGACAAAAAATGGAAATTAACCAGTGAATTGGATGCGGAATATATAGATGAAAATTTTCAAACTGTTGAAAGATTCCGATCTATCGAATTTTCAAGAGATTGGAATATCGAAAATAGTTTTAACCAAAATAATCGGGAGCAACAATTTATTTCTGCAAAATTAAACTATGAAAACGATAGTTTGGGACGAATTAATTACGCCTATGAGAATTTACAATTGGGATCAGATTATAAGGGGAATAGACATGGTTTAGAAGCCGATTTTTTGTTGCATAAAACAAAAATCTATGCTTTTGGAAATTTATTACATAATGAAGATTCTTTCGATAAAAATATATTTTACAGATGGTATTCTACTGTTATTCAGAGTTTTTCGAAAAATTGGATTGGAGCCAAACTGAATTATGAAAACAATGAAGGCAATGAAATTAGTACTAATGCTATAAATCCGTTAAGCCATAAATTTACCGAAGTGGAAGGTTTTTACGGAATTGGCGATTCAACAAAAGTATTTTTAGAATTAGGGTATAATTATAGGGTAACAGATAGTGTTCAAAATGTACAGTTACAAAAAGTGAGCACGGCGAGTACTTATTTTTTGAAGTCAAAGTTAATCCAGAATAAGAATACCGATTTGGGTGTTTTTTTAAATTATAGAACCATTGATAACCAATTCAATGATGATGAAAAATCTTTAAATTCAAGAATTTCTTATGGTCAAAAAATATTCGATAGCTTTATTACTTGGCAAACATTATATGAAACCCAAACAGGTAATTTGCCTCAACAGGAGTTTACATATATTGAAGTTGAGCCCGGAAAAGGTTTTTACGAATGGATTGATTTTAATGATAATGGTGTGCAAGAATTAGATGAATTTGTGATTGCACAATTTCAAGATCAAGCGATTTTTGTGCGGGTTTTATTGCCAAACCTTACGTTTATCAAAACAAATCAAAATAAATTTTCGCAAACTTTCAATTTGAATCCAGCACGTTGGAAAAAGGAATCCGGAATTAAAAAAATACTTTCCAATTTTTATAATCAAGCTTATTTTTTAATGGATACTAAAACCGAAAGGGAAAGGAAGACTTTGGTGCTGAATCCGTTTTCATTCGATGAGAATAATTTGATAGCATTAGATTTAAATATGAAAAACAGTTTGTTTTTTAATCGAGGATTACAAAACTACAGCATGGTGTATTCGTATTTGAATTCAAGAAAAAAGACGGTATTTGTTTTTGGAGATCAAGATATTCAAGTCGTTTCACATCAATTTCAATTTTTACATAAATTAGCATCTTTTTGGTTGCTTGATTTTAACGGTGGTGTAAGTGAAAATGAGAGTAAATCTCAAAGTTTTACGAATAGAAATTACGTTATCAATAATTTCAGCCTGCATCCGAAAATATCGTATCTCTATCAACAAAATTCTCGATTAGAGTTCTTTTACAATTATAAAAATAAAGAGAATCAAAGCAACGAAAAGGAATCGTTGAAAATGCATATAGTCGGTGTAAATTTTCAATTTGCAAACAAAGAAATTTTTTCAATCAACGCAAATGTAAATTTGTATTTGAACTCTTTTGATGGAAAAATTAATTCACCGGTCGCTTTTCAAATGTTAGAAGGTTTGCAGCCAGGAACAAATCTAACATGGTTGCTAACCCTTCAAAAAAGATTGACCTCTTATTTAGATCTTAATCTGAATTATATTGGTAGAAAATCAGAAGATTCAAATACAATTCATACCGGTACCATGCAATTAAGAGCTAGTTTTTAAAAGTTGGCGTATTTTTTCACTTCTATATTATTACTAAGAGCTCTAGAGAATTTTGCAAAACATTAGGTTAAAAGAAACAAAAATATATTTGAAATTTAATAATTGTTCCAAAATATTAATAATGTATTTTTACATAAATTTTTTGATTATGAAAAAAATAATTACTTTAATGATGCTCTTTTTAATGATATTTAATGCCTATGCACAAGAAGAGCAAAAAGTACCTAAAAATGAAATTAAACTAAATGTAGCTTATTTGATTGGAGGTATTCCTGAAGTTGGTTATGAATACTTAATCAATGAAGAATCAAGTGTTGGGGTAGATGTTTTGTTTTCTATTGATAAAGATGTTGATTTTCTATTTGCTTTTACGCCTTATTATCGTTTTTACTTTGGTAAAAAGAGAGCCGCAGGTTTTTTTGTGGAAGGCTTTGGAATGCTAAACGTAACGGAAAATTATAACATAGATTACTACTATTACGAGGATGATGTTTATATGAATGGACCTGATAGAGAAGAAAATAACACGAACTTTGCACTAGGCTTTGCTGTTGGAGCTAAGTTTTTAACCAATAGCGGTTTTGTTTTTGAATTTTATGGAGGTATCGGCAGAAATTTATTCGATGCCAATACATATAATGATTATGAATTTGTTCCTAGATTTGGTGT
>RCMY010003389.1_pt1 | contig 21789 bp, 20 predicted proteins | sample 2041341 | NCBI WGS metagenome assembly RCMY01 (sample SAMN09708234, study PRJNA481090) | Marine sediment metagenome, whole genome shotgun sequencing project.
AGTCAGATTGAACACTTGTTTAGATCACAACCCTTTCAACACTGTTTCAACCCCATCATCTGTTCATAAATATCCCACGAGGGGCGTCGGTTGGGTCGTCACTGGTTTGAGAACCAGCCGGGCCGGGGGACGTAAAGCCCCCCGGCGTCTGCCATCAATCCATCGCTTTAAAGTTAAACTCCCCGCCTTCTTTAATCCCCGAAGGCCAGCGCGAAGTAACGGTCTTGGTCCGTGTATAGAATCGGAACGCATCTGGCCCGTGCTGGTTCAAATCGCCAAAACCCGACTTTTTCCAACCGCCAAACGTGTGATAGGCCAGCGGCACAGGGATAGGCACGTTAATACCCACCATGCCCACATTGATCCGCGCGGCAAAATCGCGCGCAGTATCGCCGTCACGGGTAAAGATTGCGGTGCCATTGCCATATTCATGGTCCATGGCATAGCCAACCGCTTCTTCATAGGTCTTAGCCCGTACACATGACAGCACCGGACCAAAGATCTCTTTTTTGTAAATATCCATGTCCGTGGTCACATTATCAAACAGATGCGGTCCGACAAAATAGCCTTGCTCATAGCCTTGCAGCTTGAACCCGCGCCCATCGACAACCAGTTTGGCCCCTTGGGCCACACCCGATTCCACTAGTTTCAGGATATTGGCCTTGGCGGCCGCGGTCACAACCGGGCCATAGTCCACATCATTGCCCGCAGTGTAAGGGCCGACTTTCAGCTTTTCAATCCGGGGGATCAGCTTTTCAATCAACCGATCAGCGGTTTCTTCGCCAACGGGTACCGCGACCGAAATCGCCATGCACCGCTCGCCCGCAGCACCGTAACCCGCCCCAATCAGCGCATCGGCAGCTTGGTCCAGATCGGCGTCTGGCATAATGATCATGTGGTTTTTCGCACCACCAAAGCACTGTACGCGCTTGCCGTTGGTACAACCGCGCCCATAGATATACTCGGCAATCGGGGTAGAGCCAACAAAACCAATCGCTTGCACTGTTTCATTGTCCAAAATCGCGTCGACAGATTCCTTGTCGCCGTTCACGACTTGCAGCACGCCATCGGGCAGCCCTGCCTCTTTGAACAACTCGGCCAGCATCAACGGCACCGATGGGTCACGCTCGGACGGTTTCAGGATATACGCGTTGCCACAGGCCAGCGCCGGGCCCATTTTCCACAAAGGGATCATCGCGGGAAAGTTAAAGGGCGTAATGCCCGCCGCCACGCCCAAAGGCTGACGCATCGAATACATATCGATGCCGGGACCAGCGGCATCCGTGAACTCACCCTTCAGCATCTGGGCGGCGTTGATGCAATATTCAATCACCTCAAGCCCGCGCTGCACATCGCCCTTGGCATCGGGAATGGTCTTGCCATGTTCACGGCTCAGCGCCTCGGCCAGCTTGTCCATATCGCGGTTGATCAGGCCAACCATCGCCATCATCACACGGCCGCGCTTTTGCGGGTTGGTCGCGGCCCAGGCCACTTGCGCCTTGGCAGCATCGGCCACCGCAGCATCCAACTCGGCCTTGGACGCCAACGGCACCCGCGCTTGCACTTCACCCGTCGCCGGGTTCATCACATCGGCAAACCGCCCCGATGTTCCTTTAACGTGTTTGCCGTTAATCCAGTGGCTCAGGTCTTGCATAGCATCCTCCAATGTGAATTTCCGCTATCCTAGCCTTGCAAATTCGCCTGATAAAGAGGCAATATTCCAAAAGGGTTTTGCAGTTTTGCAAAGGGGTGGGCATGGACTGGGACGACCTGCGCATATTTCTGGCCGTTGCCCGCAGTGAAAGCCTGTCAGGGGCTGGCAAATCCTTGCGGATTGACCCTGCAACCGTGGGCCGCCGCATCGCACGGCTGGAAACGACTCTGTCAGCCCGCCTGTTCACCAAAACCCCGCAAGGTTACAGCCTGACCGAGGATGGTCAGCGCCTGATGGACCCGGCTTTGGCGGCCGAGGCGGCCTATGCCGCAGCCCACGACAGCCTGCATGCGGGTGGCGAAACCCTGTCTGGGCAAATCCGCATTGGTGCGCCTGACGGCAGTGCAAACTACCTCCTGCCCCAAGTTCTTGCCCAGATCAGCGCCGACCATCCAAACCTTGAAATTCAACTGGTCGCCCTTCCACGCGTTTTCAACCTGTCCAAGCGTGAGGCAGATATGGCGATTGCCGTCTCGCGTCCTGAAACGGGTCGGCTGACCGTGCAAAAGCTAACAGATTACCACCTCCACCTTGCCGCCTCGCGCGACTACCTCTCCCGGCATTCCCCGATCAGCTGCCGTGAAGATCTGCGCAACCACCGGATCGTTGGCTATATACCGGATATGATTTTTGACAAGGAATTGGATTATTTGGGGGAATTCGGCACCTCGACGCCTAACCTGTCGTCCAACTCTGTGTCGGTTCAAACCCAGCTGTTGCGGGCCGGGGCAGGGGTTGGAATGGTGCATGACTTTGCCATGCCTTTTGCCCCTGAACTGGTTCATGTTCTACCCGAAACGCTGTCTTTGACCCGCAGTTTTTGGCTGGTACGCCATGCCGATGATGCGCAAATCAAACGGCTCAACACCTTTGCTGATTTGCTAAACACTGGCCTGCGCCGAGAGCTGCAACGCCTTGAAATATTAAGCAACCCAAACCTATCGCTTGACAGCAGGGGGCACGCTGGCGGACCCTGATCTTATTGGTCAATGAGGAGGATGCTATGCTGGTCAAACAAATCCTGTCATCGAAACCGGTGGCAGAGGTCTTTACCCTCGCCCCCAGCGCCACGCTTAGCGAGGCTGCGGCCTTACTGTCAGAAAAGCGGATCGGCGCGATCATCATCTCACGCGATGGCAAGCATCCCGCCGGCATTTTGTCCGAGCGCGACATCGTGCGCGAATTGGGCAAGCGTGGCGTCAATTGCATGACAGATTCGGTTGAAAAGGTCATGACAGCCAAGCTGGTTGGATGTTCAAATGCCGATAGCGCCGACAGCGTCATGCATAAAATGACCGATGGCCGCTTTCGCCACATGCCGGTGATGGACGGCGATGTGATGATCGGCCTTATATCCATCGGCGATGTGGTCAAGGCGCGCCTATCGGAACTGGCTATGGAAAAAGATGCGCTGGAAGGCATGATCAAGGGGTTTTAACACCCACATCTCGGCGCTTGTTTCATCAAGGCAAAAGACGCTTGCAATGTGGCGCGCAATATTGTTGCGTGCCCATGCAAGAAAATGGGAGCTGCCATGCGTATCGGTCTTTACCCCGGAACCTTTGACCCGGTCACTTTGGGCCATACCGACATTATCCAACGCGCGATGGCGTTGGTAGATAAGCTGGTGATCGGGGTTGCAATCAACCGCGACAAAAGCCCCTTGTTCACGCTGGAAGAGAGGGTCGCGATGGTTGAGGCCGAATGCGCGGCGATCGTGGCCAAGACTGGCGGCCAGATTATCGTGCATCCGTTCGACAACCTGCTGATCGATTGCGCCCGCGACGTGGGGGCGACAGTCATTGTGCGCGGCCTACGCGCCGTTTCTGATTTTGAGTATGAGTTTCAGATGGTTGGCATGAATCGCGCACTTGATGCCTCGATTGAGACTGTGTTCATGATGGCCGATGCTCGGCGTCAGGCGATTGCGTCCAAACTGGTCAAGGAAATTGCCCGGCTGGGTGGGGATGTCACCAAATTCGTCCCCCCCGCCGTGCGTGATGCGTTGATTAAGCGTTATAGCTAACGCGTCTTCACGCATGCGTTTTCAGTTCCAAACCGCCTTGCGTGCAATCTGGTCTGCGTCACCCCGAAACAGACCCAAATCCAGCGCCACATCCAGCGGCAAGCGGGCAATCTCATTTCGGGTCGCGGTATAGCGCGCATAATTGTTCAAAGCGGTTTTGACGCGGTTGATAAGTGTTCGCATGTTTTTTCCTAACATCCATCAGAAATCTGACCCCATGCCAGACTCCTCTCTGCCCTATATCGGGGCGAATGCTTGCGCTAACAACCACCATGGATCGCAATGCGCTATGCAGTCTATGCATAGCTTCGTAAAGCACAAATGGGCGCACTAAGTGCACCCATTTGTAATATAAATCAGGGTTTTAATAGCTAATCCTAAATCAACTTTCCCATAGCGACAGCCGTATCCGCCATGCGGTTGGAAAAGCCCCATTCATTGTCATACCACGTCAAAATCCGCACCATATTGCCGTCCAGCACCTTGGTTTGGTCCAAATGAAAGATAGACGAGCGCGGGTCATGGTTGAAATCAGACGACACATTCGGCTGATCGGTAAAGCCCAAAATCCCCTTTAGCGGCCCATTGGCAGCCGCCACAATCGCCGCGTTCACCTCTTCAACGGTGGTCGGGCGCGAAGATTCAAACGTCAGGTCCACAACCGACACATTCGGCGTTGGTACACGAATGGCGACACCGTCCAGCTTGCCGTTCAGCTCGGGCAATACCAACCCCACAGCCTTGGCTGCCCCGGTCGAGGTCGGGATCATGCTCAGTGCCGCGGCGCGGCCACGGTACAGATCCTTATGCATCGTATCCAAGGTTGGTTGATCGCCGGTATAGCTGTGGATTGTGGTCATAAAACCTTTGGTGATCCCGATTGCATCGTTCAACACCTTCACCACAGGCGACAAGCAATTGGTGGTGCAAGACGCGTTGGACACAATCACATCGGCGGCGGTCAGGGTGTCGTGGTTCACACCATATACGATGGTTTTGTCCGCGCCCTTGGACGGGGCAGACACCAAAACCCGACTCGCCCCATTTGCCAGATGCACCGATGCTTTGTCCTTGTCGGTAAAGATGCCCGTACATTCCATGACAATATCAATATGTTTCCACGGCAATTCAGCCGGGTTGCGGATTGCGGTCACTGCAATCGGGCCTCGGCCCACATCAATCGTTGTCTCGGTCGTGGTCACCACGCCCGGAAACCGCCCATGCACCGAATCAAACCGCAGCAAATGCGCGTTGGTTTCCACCGGCCCCAGATCATTGATCGCGACCACCTCAATATCGGTGCGGCCCGATTCAATAATCGCACGCAGCACATTGCGGCCAATACGACCAAATCCATTGATTGCAACTTTAACGGTCATGGCAGGTTCCTAATCCTTGGGGCAGGGCGGGACGCCCCACTTGCTAGCGCTAACATCACGATTTATGCGCAAGTTTCAAGCGCAGCCTGCCAGATTCACCGCCAAAATGATAGAAATTCTATGAAAACCGCGAATTTGCGGAGCAAGAACAACAAGGCCGCGCCGTCATCCAAAAAAATATCGGCCATAACGGCGATGAAAATCAAAGCCCCCAGCCAAACGGCAAGCTTATTCGTCATACGGCCACTACCCTTTCGGGCCGCACGCGCCGCCCGCCCTTATAACAGCCGACCCATCGCGCCGGCAACATCGGCCATACGGCAGGAAAAGCCCCATTCATTATCATACCACGCCAACACGCGCACCGACCGGCCCACAACTTTGGTTTGATCCGGGGCAAAGATAGAGGAATGTGGCGTGTGATTGAAGTCAATAGACACCTTTGGCTCGGGGTCATAGGCCAAAACCATCCCCATATAGCCTGCAGCCGCCTCACGCACGATCTCGTTCACCTCTGCCACCGTAACGGATTTGTTGGCGATAAAGGTCAAATCCACCGCCGACACATTCGGCGTTGGCACCCGCATAGAGGTGCCATCCAACTTACCCGCCAATTCCGGCAACACCTCCCCCAAGGCTTTGGCTGCACCGGTTGAGGTTGGGATCATCGCCATCGCGGCGGACCTTGCACGGTACAGATCATCATGGCGGCGGTCCAAGGTCGGTTGATCGCCGGTATAGCTGTGGATCGTCGTCATGATCCCGCTTTCGATCCCGATCGCATCGTTCAGAACTTTGGCCAAAGGCGCCAAGCAATTCGTGGTACAAGACCCGTTCGACACCACATGGTGGTCGCGGGTCAATTGCCGATGGTTTACCCCATAAACAACTGTTTTATCGGCATTTTTAGCTGGCGCAGATACCAAGACCCGCTTGGCGCCGCGTGCCAAATGCACCGCAGCCGCCTCGCGGTCATTGAACTGACCAGTGCATTCCAGCACCACATCAACCCCGTCCCAATCCAAATCGTCGGGGTTATAGGTGCTCATCACCCGCATCGGACCACGCCCCAGATCAAGCGTGTCGCCTGATACCCGCACAATCCCCGGAAACCGTCCATGCACCGAGTCGTATTTCAGCAAATGCGCATTGGTCGCAATCGGGCCAGTCGCATTTATCGCCACCACCTGCACATCATTGCGCGCGCTTTCCGCGATATGGGCCAAAGTACAGCGCCCGATCCGCCCAAACCCGTTGATCCCAATGGTGATTGTCATCTCAAACCCTCTTGTTCCCATACGCCCCATTGGCTGATACACAAGGATTTCGGGTTTTCAAAGATCAAAAACGACTGTATTTCAGTATGTTAGCGCAAACTTTTACTGTTGGCGCTAACGATGGTTCAGGCCATTTGCCTTGCGCCTTGCTCACCGCGCCAACTTTGTTAGGTTTAAGCAGATTTTGACTTAAGGATGGGTGTATGAGCGGTTTACTAGCGCTGTTGGATGATGTTGCAGCCATTGCCAAGATCGCGGCGGCCTCGGTCGATGATGTTGCAGCCGCCGCAGCCAAGGCAGGCAGTAAAACTGCTGGCGTCTTGATTGATGACGCCGCCGTAACCCCTACCTATGTCACAGGCCTTGCCCCCAGCCGCGAATTGCCGATGATCTGGCGCATTACCAAAGGCTCGTTTAAAAACAAGCTGATCTTCTTGCTGCCAGCAGCGCTCTTGCTGTCTAACTTTGCGCCTTGGGCTATCACGCCACTGTTGATGTTCGGCGGCGCCTATCTGTGTTTTGAAGGCGCAGAAAAGGTGGCCCACGTCCTCTTGCCCCATGCCAGCAAAGAAATTGAGGAAGACCTCACGCCGCGCGACCCAAAACGTCTTGAAGAGGCCCGAGTTTCCGGCGCCATCAAAACCGATTTTATTCTCTCGGCTGAAATAATGACCATTTCGCTTTCGGTCATCGAGGCTCCGAATATCTACATGGAAACCGCAACGCTCGCGGTGGTCGCCGTGGGCGTCACCACCGCAGTCTACGGCGTCGTGGCGCTGATCGTGAAAATGGATGATGTGGGCCTGCATATGGCTACGAATGGCCATTTCAACGCCTCGCGCAGTCTTGGGCGCGGCTTGGTCCTTTTCATGCCGCATCTGCTCAAGGCGCTTTCCTTCATCGGCACTGGCGCGATGCTCTGGGTTGGCGGCAGCATCATCACCCACGGGCTGGACGTACTGGGTTTTCCGTGGATTTATGACCAGATCCACCATCTGGCCGCGGGGGCCGCTGCAAGTGTGGACGCCGCGAAAGGCGTGGTCGCATGGACCGTCACCGCCGCATGCGATGGCATCTTTGGCCTTGCCTTCGGGCTTGTCCTCGTCCCGCTGGTTACCAAAGTGATCGGCCCGGTTATTGCCCAAATCACAGGAAAACCCTCCGCGCATTAGGCCCGCATCAAGCGCTGGGTGGCGCGCCCGCACCTTAAAGCACGCCAGCAGTTGCAAAGGATACCGCGCATTTTTTGGCAGAAATTGGCTGCACAGCAAATCCGTTGGTCGGTCCGTCAGCCTTTCGAATCCAGCGAAGCAATAATTGAAAAAGGGGGCGCGATGGCCCCCTCTCAACCCGTTAAAATCAAAAATCAGGTTAATTTTTCAGACGATATCCACTTATATCAATCGGTTACCACTTTGTCCGCGCGCGATAAATGCGTCGGTTCACAGCCCCAACAGGGCCTTGGCGCGTTCCACAGCCACTTCGGCCGTGATGCCAAATTCCTTGTAAAGCCGCTCTGCCGGGGCCGAGGCGCCAAAGCCTTCCATCCCGACAAAAGCCGCCTTTTGCTCGCGCCCGCCTTGACCCAAAAGCCAAGCGTCCCATCCGGTACGAACGCCGGCCTCAATCGCCACCCGAACCGGGCCGGGCGGCAGAATTTTGCGGCGATAGGCGTTGTCTTGCTCGGCAAACAGCTCCATGCACGGCATCGACACCACGCGCGCGCCGATCCCTTCGGCCTCAAGCAGTGTCCGGGCTTTCAGGGCGATCTCGACTTCGGTCCCGGTGGCGATCAAAATAACTTGCCGCTTTGCTTCAGCCTCGGCCAACACATAGGCCCCCTTGGCGACCATGTTTTGATTGACATGGGTTTTGCGCACGGCAGGCACACCTTGGCGCGACAAAGCCATGACCGATGGGGTTTTGGTCTGCGAAAACGCGACCTCCCACGCCTCGGCAGTTTCCACCTGATCGGCAGGGCGCAACACCAGCGTGTTGGGCGTGGCGCGGCTGATCGCCAAATGTTCCACCGGCTGGTGGGTTGGGCCATCTTCGCCCAGACCGATGGAATCATGGGTCATCACATAGACCACAGGAACCCCCATCAGCGCCGACAAGCGCATCGCCGGGCGGGCATAATCGGTAAAGCACATGAACGTCCCGGAATAGGGGCGCACGCCACCATGCAGCACCATGCCGTTCATTGCGGCCGCCATCCCATGTTCACGAATGCCGTAATAGACATAGCGCCCTGTACGATCTTCGGCAGAAAACATGCCCAAATCGCCGGTTTTGGTGTTGTTTGAACCGGTCAAATCGGCTGACCCGCCCATCGTTTCCTTCATCACCGGATTGATCACCTCCAGCGCTTTTTCCGAGGCTGACCGCGTGGCCAGCTTTGGCATCGTCTCAACCGCTTGCTTTTTCAGCGCCCGCACAACGGACGCCAGCTTGGCCGGCGCTTCACCCTTAAAAATACGGCTGAACTCGCCTTTGCGGGCATCAGAAAGCTGGGCGAAACGGCCTTCCCATGCTTTGCGAACGTCGAGGCCACGTGCACCGATCGTTTCCCACGCGGCTTTGATATCGGCAGGGATAACAAACGGGCCGTGCGGCCAGCCGTAAACCTTGCGGGTTTCGGCGATCAAAGCCGGGTCGGTCAGTGCGCCATGCCCTTTGGACGTATCCTGCGCCGACGATCCAAGTGCTATATGGGTCGCACAAGCAATCATCGCAGGGCGCGCGGAGGCTTTGGCTGCCGTGATCGCGCGGTCAATCGCAATCGGGTCGTGACCATCACATTCAAACACATCCCAACCGCTGGCCGCAAACCGCGCTTTTTGGTCGGTGATGTCGGACAGAGACACTTTCCCGTCGATGGTGATCCCGTTATTGTCCCACAGAACAATCAAACGCGACAATTGCTGCTTGCCCGCCAAACCAATCGCCTCTTGGCTGACACCTTCCATCAAACAGCCATCGCCGACGATGACATAGGTGTGGTGGTCCATCAGCTTGGCGCCCCAAACCGCGCGCAAATGCTCTTCGGCCATCGCAAAGCCAACGGCGTTGGCAATACCCTGACCCAAGGGACCGGTCGTGGTTTCAATACCCGTGGCGTGACCATATTCCGGGTGGCCTGCTGTAATCGCACCCCATTGGCGGAAATTCTTGATCTGCTCCAACGTCATGTCGGCATAGCCGGTCAGATGCAGCAGCGAGTAGAGAAGCATCGACCCATGCCCCGCCGACAGGATAAAACGGTCGCGGTCGGGCCAATGCGGTGCCATCGGATCAAATTTCAGATGCTTTTCAAACAGCACGGTGGCCACATCAGCCATCCCCATCGGCATACCGGAGTGACCGGAATTTGCGGCGGCAACGGCGTCCAGCGTCAAGGTGCGGATGGCGCAGGCTTTGTTCCAATGGTCAGGGTGCTGGGCGCGCAAGGTGGCAATATCCAAAGCGAGTATCCTTTGTGTTATTTTGGTCAGGCCCACGATCTGCGAAGGCACAAACGATCAAAAGGGTCGGCAACGGCGCATATGCCCCTTTGCCCATCGGGTTCCAAAGCTGCATATCAGCCTTATCGGCAAGATCAAGCACGACTGGCAAGGGCTTGATCCTAAAGGGGGGCGCAATTCCCCTGCGGATTGGGATATGATCAATAAAACGCTTAACCAAGCCGATTCGCTTGGTATAAAGGCAGGGTGGCCCGTGCGGACCCGATGTAATGTCGTTGGTGTGATCAGGCAAAAAGAAACGGCGCCCCAGTAACGGGGCGACAAGGCAGAGGCAAAGGGGCATTTGAATGAGTGACCAAAGCAGTATCGCAGAATTGGAACGGCGGATCACCGCGGCGCTGGGGCGTATTGGCGTAGGGCTGGACAAATGGACAGCTGCAGCGGGGGTTACACCCGTCTCAGCCGCGGCACCGGCAGCGCCCTCATCCCCTGAGCCAAATCCAACGCCAAATCCGACGCCAAATCCGGTATTGGCCGCACAAGTGACCCAGATTGCGGGATTGGATGCTGAAATCACAAAGTTGAAGACGGCCTTGGCGTCTGAAAAGGCGAGTGCGGCCCAGATGGCCGAAAAACTGAAGTCCTTCAAAGAGCGTGAAACCTCAACCCAAGGCCAGCTTGAGGCCAAAGTGGAAAAAATGACCCAGCAATTGGATGTCCAAGGGCTGGAACTGCAGCGGATGCGTAAATCAACCGTGCAGTTGCGTGAGCACCTGCGCATCCTGCACGAAGCCGCTGCCGACAATATGGCCGAGCCGCATTTGATCAACAAAGCGATGATGGCAGAATTGGAAAGTTTGCGCGCAACACGCCACACTGAAACGGCAGAAATGGATGAAATTCTGGCCGAGTTGAAGCCGCTGATTGAGGAGGCCCGCGCCAATGGCTGAGTTGGAAATCACAATCGCTGGACGCAGCTTTATGGTAGCCTGCCAAGAGGGCGAAGAGCATTTCTTGCAAACCGCAGCCGCCATGCTGGACGCCGAGGCGCAGCCGTTGGTCACCCAAATGGGGCGTTTGCCCGAAGCGCGGATGCTGCTCATGGCAGGCTTGATGCTGGCAGATCGAACCGCATCGGTCGAAGACCAGTTGCGGGTTCTGAAAGCGCGGGTCGCAGAGCTGGAAAGCCAACCTGCACCAGACCCAATTCGCGTTGAAATCCCGGTTATTCCACCACAAATCCCCGAAACGCTGGCCGAGATTGCCGCGCGGGCCGAGGCGCTTGCGGAAAAGGTCGAGGATAAGGTTAAGTCTGCGCTATAAGCGTTTGTAACATAAGAAAAAAAGGGGAGCGTTGTGCTCCCCTTTTTTTATGTTTTGCGGCGCAATACCCGCGCCTAACACCATGTGAATTACCTCGAACCCCAATCAGCCGTTGGCTTCACGGATCTTTTCAGCAGCCTCTTTGTTGAAGACAACACCTTTTGCTTCAAACATTTGGTCCAACTCTCCATTCAGGGTCATCTCGGTGATGATATCACAGCCGCCCACAAACTCACCCTTGATATAGAGTTGCGGAATGGTCGGCCAATCCGAGAAATCCTTGACCCCTTGGCGAATGTCCGCATCTTCCAACACGTTCACATCGGCAAAATCTACGCCCATGAAGTTAAGCACCCCCGCCACGCGTGACGAAAACCCGCATTGCGGCGCCATTTTTGTGCCCTTCATGAACAACACAACGTCATTCTTGGTGATGGTCTCTTGGATTTGTGCTTTTGCATCTGTCATGATTTGGTCCTTTGATTTTTCAGGGTCCATCTGCCTGCCGTCGTTTGGCGTCAACAGGCTCTGCCCGTTGTTCGTTAAATCCGTTTCGGGTGCCGCGACCTAGTCCGGGGCCTTGGTTGTCAGCCCCAGTGCATGCAACTCGCCCTGCGCGCCATCCATCTTGCCTTTCAGTGCCTTCATCACAGCGCGCTGTTGTTGCACACGGTTCAGGCCTCGAAAACTCTCATCAATCACTTCGGCCGAGAAGTGCGCGCCGTCGTCACCTTCAACGCGTATCTCGGCCTTGGGAAAGCTGTCACGGATCAGGTCTTCAATCTCTTGCGCGGTGATGGGCATCGGGGCGTCCTGCTTGGGTTAATCCCACGTAATGTAGGATGAGTAAGGGCTGCATGCAAGATCAGCCAACCGCCTTTGCAAAGGCCGAATGATACAACACAGAAAGTTCGGCCAGCGGCGCTGCATCGGTGCCATAGCACACAGATGTTCCACCAAACTGGCCCATTTGCGCAACCTTGACCCCGGCTTTCTCACCAGCCTCGATCAACTCGGATGCAAGGGCCATATCGCAAGCCACAAGGTAGCGGGCCTGATCCTCGCCAAACAACTGGGCGATGGAATGGCTATCAACCCAAACCCCGGTTTGTGCTGCATCGGCCATCTCGAACGCTGCCAAAGCAAGACCGCCATCGCTTAAATCGGTGGCCGCTCGCAACAGTTTGCGGTGTTTGCGCAGAAATTCGCCATGCTTACGCTCGGCCTTCAGGTCCACAGGTGGCGCATCGCCAGTTTCCATACCGAACGCCTCGGCGAGCAGCGCAGATTGGCCCAGATGGCCATGCGTTGTGCCGATCACCAGCAGCATATCGCCTTCTTGCGGTACACCCGAAATCAACTCATCCGCCGAGGCCAACAGCCCAACCGCGCCAATTGTTGGCGTGGGCAGGATCCCTGCGCCATCGGTCTCATTGTACAGCGACACGTTGCCCGACACGATTGGCATATCCAACGCCGCAACAGCCGCACCAATCCCTTTGATAGCCCCGACCAATTGACCCATGATCTCGGGCTTTTCCGGGTTGCCAAAGTTCAGGTTGTCGGTTGATGCAAGCGGGCGCGCGCCCACGGCACATAGGTTGCGGTACGCCTCGGCCACCGCTTGTTTGCCACCTTCAAACGGGTTGGCCATGACATAGCGGGGGGTCACGTCTGACGTGAATGCAAGCAGCTTGGGCGTGCCATGCACCCGCACCACGCCTGCGCCCAAACCAGGGCTGCGCACCGTATCGGCCATAACCATGCTATCATATTGCTCATACACCCACGCCTTATGGGCATAGTTCGGGCTGCCGATCAGCGCGCGCAAGCCGTCAATCGGCGTGATGCTGGGCACCTCACCCACTGGGCCCGCTGCAGGGGTTTCAACCCAAGGGCGGTCGTATTCTGGCGCAGAAGACGCCAGCTTTGACAGTGGCAAATCGGCCATCACCGCGTTGCCATGCATAATCAAAAAGCGATCTTCGGGGATGGTTTCGCCGACGATGGCAAAATCCAGATCCCATTTCACAAAGATCGCACGGGCCTCAGCCTCCAGTTCCGGGTTCAAAACCATCAGCATCCGTTCCTGGGATTCGGACAGCATCATCTCATAGGCCGTCATATTGGCCTCGCGCTGCGGCACGTCGCTCAACTGTAGCTTGATCCCCAGATGGCCTTTGTCGCCCATCTCCACCGCCGAACAGGTCAGGCCAGCAGCCCCCATATCCTGAATGGAAATCACGGCTCCGGTTTGCATCAGCTCCAAACAGGCCTCAAGCAAACGCTTTTCGGTAAAGGGGTCGCCGACTTGAACCGTCGGGCGCTTTTCCTCAATCGTGTCGTCAAATTCAGCAGATGCCATAGTCGCACCACCCACGCCGTCGCGTCCGGTTTTTGCACCCAAATAGACCACGGGCATGCCCACGCCACTGGCAACCGAATAGAAAATCTTATCCGCATCGGCCAGACCAGCGGCAAAAGCATTCACAAGGCAGTTGCCATTATAGGATGCATGAAACCGCACTTCGCCCCCAACGGTCGGCACGCCAAAAGCATTGCCATAGCTGCCAACGCCTTCGACCACGCCTTTAACCAAATGCGCGGTTTTGGGGTGCGAGGGCAGGCCGAACGACAGCGCATTCATTGCGGCAATCGGGCGCGCGCCCATGGTGAACACGTCGCGCAAAATACCACCAACACCAGTGGCCGCCCCTTGATGGGGTTCAATATAGCTGGGGTGGTTGTGGCTTTCCATTTTGAAAATCACGGCCTGACCATCGCCAATATCAACAACACCAGCGTTCTCGCCCGGCCCGCAAATCACCTGTGGCCCCGTAGTCGGTAAGGTTCGCAGCCATTTCTTTGACGATTTATAGGAACAATGCTCATTCCACATCGCCGAAAAGATACCCAACTCGGTATAGGTTGGCTCGCGCCCAATGATCTCCAGCAAACGCTCATATTCATCGGGCTTCAGCCCGTGGGCGGCGATAAGCTCTGGCGTGATCACGGGGTCGGTCATGGCTGTTTCCCATCGGTCAATTGATGCCGCGTCCATAGGCCAATGTGGCGCAAAGGGGAAGGGAAAACGCCAATTGCGCGTGCAATTGCCATGTTCTGTCGCCCAACGCAGGGATGGGCCAAAAAAAAAGGCCGAGCTTTCGCTCGGCCGAGTCCAACAGGGAGGTATGAAAGCGACAAGAGATACTCATTGCCGCCCTCGTGACTTCAGATAGGCCGCCAGTTTCATTCGTGCAAGTTTTTTGACCGTGCAGTCTAGGAATGCCCGATATGCGCTTTTTGCATAGCTTGTTTAAGCTCCAGATAAGATACAGGATTTACCCGTTAGTCGACGGAATCCGCGCTTTCCCGTTGACGCTTACGATAGGCGAAAATTTCCTCAGTTACGAAATCACGGAACGCCGAAACACGTTTTGATTGACGCAGCTCTTCGGGGTAGGCCAAGAAAACCGGCACTTCGGCTGATTCTACATCTGGCAACACCCGCACCAAATTAGGAAAATCCTCGGTCAAATAGTCGGGCAATACGCCGACGCCCAGATGGCTGAGCACCCCTTGCAACACGCCAAAGTAATTGTTGACCGTCAAGGTTGACGGAATGTCATGCACCATAAGCTGCTGTACCAACAACGCGCCGGCGGCCACCTGTGCTGCGTTGGTATGCTGGCAAATCAAGCGGTGTTGGGCAAAATCCTCCATCTTGGTCGGCACGCCCGATTGGGCCAAATACTCGCTGGTCGCATACAGCCGCATGCGGATATTCATCAAACGGCGGCGAATAAGGTCGGCTTGACTGGGTTCTTTCATCCGAATGGCAACATCCGCCTCGCGCATCGGCAGGTCCAGCACACGCTCTTCCAGCATCAGATCGATTTTCAGGCTGGGGTATTTTGCATAAAGCGCAGGCAAGCGCGGGGCCAGCCACAGCGTGCCAAACCCGGTGGTCGTGGTCACGCGCAATTCACCAAACACCTCATCTTCGCTGTCACGAATACGGGCGGCGGCCGCATCAAGCCGCTTTGCCATCGACTTGGTCGCTTCAAACAACAATTCGCCTTGCTCGGTTAGAATCAGTCCACGGGCATGGCGGTGAAATAAGGTCACGCTCAGGCTGTCTTCCAGCGAGCGTATCTGGCGCGACACCGCAGATTGCGACAAATGCAGGGTATCGCCCGCATGCGTCAAACTGCCCGCATCTGCCACCGCGTGAAATATTCTTAATTTATCCCAGTCCATCCCGACACTCTCACTAATTTGACATACGCTATCACGAACAGTTCTATCTATCGACACCCTTCGCTGTGTAAACACTGCTCGGCGCGAAAATTCCTCTTTGTAGGTCAGCATTTTTGACCTATATTAAGGGTAGTACAGAAAGTGGAAAGGGCGCGGCATGACCAAGCAAGAGATTTCGCTGAAAGATCGGTTGGATTTGACCAAATCCCCCGTGCTTTTGAACGGAACGCAGGCATTGGTGCGCCTAATGCTTATGCAAAAGGCACGTGATGTACAGGCGGGCTTGCACACGGCTGGGCTGTGCACGGGCTACCGCGGCTCGCCTTTGGGGGCGGTTGATCTGCAAATGGCGCGGGCCGTGCGCGAACTCTCAGCCGCCGATATCACCTTTCAACCAGGCCTGAACGAAGACCTTGCCGCCACCGCAATCTGGGGCAGCCAGCAAGCGGAACTGCGCGGGCAGGGCAAGTATGACGGCGTTTTTGGCCTGTGGTACGGAAAAGGGCCGGGCGTAGACCGGTCTGGCGATGTGATGCGCCACGCCAACCTTGCAGGCACGTCGGCGCATGGCGGCGTCATTATGGCTTTGGGCGATGACCACACAGGCGAAAGCTCAACCACTTGCCACCAATCGGAATGGGCGGCGGTGGATGCGTCTATCCCCGTTATCTCTCCGGCCGGTGTGCAGGAAGTTCTGGATTACGGGCTTTACGCCTTTGCGCTGTCGCGTTTTTCTGGCCTGTGGACGGGCTTGAAACTGATGAAAGACACGGTCGAGGCGACGAGCGTTGTTGATGCCCGGCTAGACCGAATGTCCTTTGTAACGCCGGACTTCCCCATGCCCCAAGGGGGCCTCAACATCCGATTGGGCGATCATTGGGTTCCGCAAGAGGAACGTTTGGTCAACCACAAACGCTTTGCCGCCGAGGCGTTTTCGCGCGCCAACGGCATGGATAAACGCGTCTGGGGCAAGCCGGGGGCCAAAATCGGGCTGGTCGCTGCGGGCAAGAACTGGCTGGATTTGACCCACGCACTGTCGCTGCTTGGGATTGATGAGGCTGAGGCCGAGCGTTTGGGGATCACTACTTACAAAGTTGGGCAACCTTGGCCGCTGGATATGCACGGTTTTCACGATTGGGCCGATGGGTTGGACCTGATCATCGTGGTAGAAGAAAAGCGCAAGCTGATCGAAGTGCAAATCAAAGAGGCAATTTTCAACGACCGCCGGGGCCGTCGTGTCTGGGGCGGGCGCAAAGGCTCACCCGAGGCAGAGGTGCTGTTTCCTGTGCCGATGTCGCTGGACCCGGTGATGATCGCGGCCAAGCTCGGCGGGATACTTATCGACGAAGGGCGCGGGTCAGAAAAGTTGAAGACTGCGTTGCAACGCATTGATCAAGCGACACAATCTGACAATGCCACTGATATCGCTGCTCGCTTGCCCTATTTCTGCTCGGGCTGTCCGCACAACACCTCAACCCTGCTGCCAAAAGGTGCGCGGGCCGGCGCGGGCATCGGTTGTCATACCATGGCCCTTTGGATGGACCGCGGCACAAGCGGTTTGACCCATATGGGTGGCGAGGGAATGAATTGGATCGGCGAGGCACCGTTTTCCAAAACCGACCACGTGTTCCAGAACCTTGGCGATGGCACCTATAACCATTCCGGCATCCTTGCCATTCGGGGTGCCTTGGCTGCAAATGCCAATATCACCTATAAAATTCTGTTCAATGACGCCGTGGCCATGACCGGCGGCCAACACAATGAAGGCGATCTGACAGCCTACCGTATCGTGGCCGAGGTGCAGGCCATGGGCGTGCAAAACATCGCCGTGGTCTATGACCCGAAAGAGGCGGTGGACCTGTCACGCTTTCCCGCCAATGTGGAAAAACTCACCCGCGATGCGATCATCGACGTTCAAGAAAAATTTAGTAAATTCAAAGGTGTATCGGTCATTGTTTATGTTCAAACTTGTGCCGCCGAAAAGCGCCGTCGCCGCAAACGGGGCGAATTCCCCGATCCGGATAAGCGCGTGTTTATCAACACCGATGTTTGCGAAGGCTGCGGTGATTGCGGGGTTCAATCTAACTGTGTGTCTATCGTTCCGGTCGAAACCGAATTGGGCCGCAAACGCGCGATCGATCAATCATCGTGCAATAAGGATTATTCATGCGTTTCAGGGTTTTGCCCGTCGTTCCTAACGCTAGAGGGGGCCAAGGTCAAAAAAACAGCAACCGCTGATATTGTGCTGCCCAACATGCCCGACCCAAAGCTGCCTACAATCAACGGCACGCATAATGTGGTGATCACTGGCGTTGGTGGGACAGGCGTGGTGACCGTGGGCGCTATTCTGGCAATGGCGGCCCATATTGACGGCAAAGGGGCTGGCATGATGGAAATGGCGGGTCTTGCGCAAAAGGGCGGTGCTGTTCACATCCATTGCCGCCTTGCCAACAGCCCTGCCGATATCTCGGCGATCCGGGTTGCGGTGGGCGAGGCGGATGCCGTGATTGGCGGTGATCTTGTGGTGACTGCAGGCGGTAAAACGCTTGGGTTGATGACTACGGGCCGCACCGGCGCTGTGGTCAACTCTCATGAAATCATCACCGGTGATTTTACCCGCAATACCGAATTCCGTATTCCTTCCGATAGGTTACAGCTGTCCCTTGAGGCACGGCTGAAAGACAAGGTCAGCTTTTTTGATGCGACAGACCTCGCGCGCGCAGCCCTTGGCGACAGCATTTATTCCAACATGCTGGTCTTTGGCGCGGCGTGGCAGCAAGGGCTGATCCCGCTGTCACTCGAGGCCATTTCCAAAGCGATCACCCTGAATGGTGCAGGCCCTGAACGGAACCTGCGCGCCTTCAACCTTGGTCGCTGGGCCATGCTTTACCCGGTCGAAGCACAAGCGGCATTGGCACCAAAACCAACCGAAACCATCGATCCCATCGCCTACCGTGTGGCCCATCTGCGTGACTATGGCGATGCAAAACTGGTCCAGCGTTTCCTTAAACTGGTCGATGCCGCCCCCGAACCTCTGCGCGCCAGCGTGGCCAAAGGGTACCATAAGCTGTTGGCGACAAAGGATGAATACGAGGTTGCGCGCCTGCATCTGGACAGCATGGCAAAGGCACAGGCCGAATTTGACGGCACCTTGCGCCCAACCTTCCACCTTGCCCCGCCGTTTTTGCCCGGCACAGATGCACAAGGCCGCCCCAAAAAGCGCGCCTTTGGGCCGTGGATCATCCCGGTGTTCAAACTGCTGGCGAAAATGAAGCCTTTGCGCGGCACGGCCGTTGACCCCTTTGGCCGCAGCGCCGAACGCCGCATGGAACGCGCGTTGATTGCTGAATATGAGCGCGACATTGCCGAAGTCATCGCCAGCTACACCCCCGCCAAGCACTCGCTGGCGCAAGAGATTGCAGAACTGCCACTGACCATTCGTGGTTTTGGCCCGATAAAACACGCCAATGCCGAAAAGGCCGCGGTCAAACGCGATACCCTTTTATCCCAATGGCGCGGCGATGGTGGGACGGCGATGGCGGCAGAATAACCCTTGAACGGCAGGTCTTTTACCGCGTCCCAACTGCGGCTATACTCGGCACATAATCGGGGCAGATGACAAGCCTTGAACGCAAAAGGGGCGGCGACATGGCAGTTGGGGTTTTTGACAGCGGGCTTGGCGGGCTAACAGTGCTGGATGCACTGGTGAAACGCTTGCCAGACCAGGCCTTTATCTATCTGGGCGACAACGCTAACGCCCCCTACGGCACCCGCACGGCTGAGGATATCTATGATCTAACCTGTGCCGCCACCGAACGCCTTTGGGCTGAAGGCTGCGATTTGGTGATTTTGGCCTGCAACACCGCTTCGGCCGCCGCCCTGAAACGCATGCAGGAAACGTGGTTGCCCGAAAACAAGCGCGTCTTGGGCGTGTTTGTGCCGATGATTGAGGCGGTGACCGAACGCCAATGGGGCGACAACTCCCCCCCGCGTGAGGTGGATGTGAAACATGTCGCCTTGTTTGCCACCCCCGCCACCGTGGCCAGCCGCGCGTTTCAGCGTGAATTGGCCTACCGTGCGATTGGCGTGGATGTAGAGGCGCAACCTTGCGGCGGTGTCGTCGATGCGCTGGAACAAGGTGATGAGATTTTGGCCGACGCCCTTGTGCGCAGCCATGTTGAGGCGTTGCTGCGCCGCATGCCAAACCCGCAGGCCGCCGTTTTGGGCTGCACGCATTATCCCTTGGTCGAACATGTCTTTGCCGAAGTGCTGGGGCCAGACGTAAAGGTCTATTCGCAACCCAATCTGGTTGCCGGAGCCCTTGCCGATTACCTTGACCGCCGCCCAGAAATGAAGGGGGCAGGGACCGTTTCCAAATTCATGACCACAGGCGACCCCAAGCGCGTCAGCAGCAAAGCCACCCAGTTTTTGCGCCGTCACATCGCGTTTGAAGCCGCCTAAACCTGCGATCTGCTACCAAACGCCCCATGCCCCTTGCGCAAAAAACCTGTTAACATGCGCCAAGACGATAAAGCCAAGCGGAGTACTCATGAAAAGCCTGAAGAAAAAGCGCCGGATCCAAGTTATCCTATTGGCATTTGTCGCGCTTGCCCTCTCGACCGGTTTGATCGGCTATGCCATGCGCGATGGCATCAACTTTTTCCGTGCCCCGGCACAAGTGATGTCGGACCCGCCGCTGGCGTCTGAAACCTTTCGCCTTGGTGGTTTGGTTGAGGAAGGGTCGATCGTGCGCGGGCAGGGTGAAACGATAACCTTTAGCGTGACCGACGGCGCCGCCTCTATCCCCGTCGCCTTTACCGGCATTTTGCCCGATCTTTTTGGCGAAAACCAAGGCATGATCGGCACAGGCAAACTGGTGGACGGCGTATTCGTGGCTAATGAAATTTTGGCCAAGCATGACGAAAGCTATATGCCAAAAGAAGTGATCGAGGCGCTGAAAGATCAGGGCATGTATGTCGCGCCGAACGGTTGATTTGCGCAAACTTAAGCAAAATTAGACCAGTCTAGGCACCAAGCCGGGGGCAAATCCCCGGTATTGGAGGCCAGATATGCAATCAGTACAGGACATTGCGCGCGAAATCGTCGGGCGCGAGGGTGGCTTTGTCGATGATCCCGATGATCCGGGTGGGGCGACCAATTTTGGCGTCACCATTCACACCATGCAGCGTCTTGGCATCGACCTGAACGGCGATGCGGTGGTCAATAAGGCCGATGTCGCCGCCCTGACGCGAGAGCAAGCGGTGGAAATTTACGTCGAGCATTACTTTACGCGCCCCGGCATTGTCCAACTGCCCGCCGTACTTCAGTCTTCGGTCTTTGACATGATGGTCAATGCAGGCAACAACGCGGTCAAAATATTGCAGCGTTTGCTGACGGATATGGGGTTTCCTTGTATCCCCGATGGCGCAATCGGCCCGCAAACCATCACCGCTGCACAGCGCGCGTTTGAGGCGGCACCCGGATTTTTGGCCGATGCCTATGCCATTGCACGGCGCAATTATTACTACCGCATCGCCGATGCGCGCCCCGCCAGCCGCAAATATGCCCGCCGCCGCAATGGGGGCAAGGGTGGCTGGATCACACGGGCCGAGGACTTCATGTCGCCCAAATACCACCTTTCCGCCGCAGACCATGCCAAGCGGGTGGCCGCATGGGCGTGATTTCAAACATGCTGGGCGGTGCCAATGCGGTCACAGCCCTTGGCACTGCAGCCAAGGGTATGGCCGAGGTTTTTACCCCATCCGCCACCCGCCAAATGGAACTTTCGGCCGAGGCGCAGATGGCCGCGCTGCGCCAATTGGGTGCGGAATATACCGACCCCGGCCTTGGCTGGTTTGACCGGATGGTGAACGGGCTGAACCGCCTGCCGCGCCCGATGCTGGCCTTTGGCACGCTGGGACTGTTCATCTATGCCATGGTAGACCCTGAAAACTTTGGCAAACGCATGGTGGGCCTGAACCTTGTGCCTGACCCTTTGTGGTGGCTCTTGGGTGCAGTAGTGGGCTTTTACTTTGGCGCGCGCGAAGCGTTCTATGTCCGCCGCGGCGGCCCGATAACTGCATCCCCGCCGTCCGAAGTGGCCTTGGCGGCCGAGCCGAACCCAGCCTTGCAAGATTGGCGCAATACAAAAGACTAAAACCCGGCCACCCCGCAAAATATCGCCACAATTGCCCCGTTGCACCATTGGTCGTGCAGCGGGGCATTGACCATGCGCGCAGGCTCTGGCATCCCCGTCCTTATCCAAAGGACGTAAACCGATGAACCTTTTTTCAGATATTCGCGCGCTGGTCTTGGCCGAGATTGATGCAATGATGCTTGCGGGCGA
>RCMY010001553.1_pt1 | contig 21780 bp, 15 predicted proteins | sample 2041341 | NCBI WGS metagenome assembly RCMY01 (sample SAMN09708234, study PRJNA481090) | Marine sediment metagenome, whole genome shotgun sequencing project.
GAGCGGGTGAATGGCCGCGCCACATGGGACCGCGACACGCCGATGGTCTGGCAGAGCCTTGCCTTGTTTCCGTTCCTGACTGTTCAGGAAAACGTCGAGTTTTCCCTGAAAATGCGCGGCGTGGGCAAGGCCGAGCGCACCCAGCGGGCGCGTAAATGGCTGGACAAGATGCAGATCACCGAATTTGCGGACCGCAACATCGCGCAGCTGTCCGGCGGCCAGAAGCAGCGCGTTGCACTGGCCCGCGCGCTGGTGACCGAGCCAAAGATTCTGCTGCTGGACGAGCCGCTTTCGGCGCTCGATGCGCATCTCAAGGTTCGGATGCAGGCGGTCCTGTCGAACCTGCAAAAGGATCTGGGCATCACGTTTGTCTACGTCACCCACTCCATGTCCGAGGCGTTTTCGATGGCCGATCGCGTCGTCATCATGAGCCGCGGCCAGATCGAGCAGATCGGCACGCCCGAGGAAATTTACCGCCAGCCGCATAACCGCTTTGTCGCGGAGTTCCTTGGCTCGGCCAATATCTTTGACGCGGTTGTCGAAGGGAAGGCCGAAGGCGGATGGGCCGTCAAACACGAGGGCGGCAGCACCGTGATCCCGATGGCCGAATTGGAAAACGCCAAGCCGGGCGACAAGATCACCTTTATCGTCAGCGCCGAAAACATGCAGCTCAGCATGCCGGCCGCCGACCGCGATGGCATCGAAGCGACAGTCGTTGGTGATGAATTCGTCGGCGGCACGGCCATGATTTTTCTGGAAACGCCCACGGGCCAAGAGATCAAGGTGCAGAAATCCCATGACGAGCTGAGCACCCTGAACCGCAAGCCCGGATCAAAGCTGATCGTAAGCTGGACCTCAGAGAACTGCCACGTCCTTCCGGGCGAATGATACCTTTCGCCATAGCGGCGCCCGGTCATCATTCACGCAGGGCGCCGCATGCCAGATATGGCGCGCCCATCTGACGCCAACGGCTGTCATCCGCGGCCGCCGAAGCTGAATTCGTCCACTTCGCGCAGATGGGCTTCGAAGAAGTCCGTGAAGGTCGCAACCAAAGGCGGCAGTACCTCGTATGGCGGATAAAACAGCGTGAGCCAGAGCGGGGCGACGGACCAGTCGTCCAGAACGACCTCTACCTCCCCGGCTGTGATGCCGTCCTTGACGATGAAATCCGGCAGCACCGTGATGCCGTTGCCCAGCCGGGCCAGAGAATACAGAAAATCGCCGTTGTTTGTGATCACAGAAGACCCCGCAGTGAGACTGCGTTTTCTGCCATTTTTACTAAACTCCCAGACCTCTGCCTGCCCCTGCGACGAGTAAGACATGCAAAAGGATGGGTCCAGATCGCCCGGTGTTTCGGGCCGCTGCATGCGCTCGAACAGGCTGGGAGCGGCGATGGCGTGGCGGGGCACCTCGCAAATTTTGCGCCAGATCGTCGATTTGTCGCCCGGTGGCCCGGATACCCGAATGGCGAGGTCGCAGTTTTCCTCGACGATATCGACCAGCCGGTCGGTCAGTGTCACATCCACCGAGATATTCGGATAGGCCAGACGAAACCGGTCGATCACACAAGGCAGCAGCCTGAGCCCCAGCGATAGCGGCGCATTGATCGCAAGACGCCCGCGATCCGGCCAGACGGCACGGGTGATCTCTTTGGTGACCTGATCGAAATCCTGCACGACGGGGCCATATCGCGCCGCCACCATCGCCCCCGCGCTGGTCAGCGCCACCTGACGCGTTGTGCGCACCAAAAGCTGCTGACCCAGCTCGTCCTCCAGCTTCGCAATGATGCGCGTGACAGACGCGGGCGTCATTTTCAGGCTGCGCGCGGCGGCGGCAAAGCTGCTCAGCTCGACGACTTTCAGGAACACCCGGATTTGTTTGATATCTTGCATCGTTCATTATTGCGATATCGACAATAGCAAATGCAAGCACATATCTATTCTGAGCAATAACGATTTGCCCTATCTTGGTCGCAACACAAGGACGATTTGAAAGGCAAAACGATGATCAAAGAAATCAAAGGCCTGCACCACGTCACATCCATGGCTGGCAACGCCGCAGAAAACAACGCGTTCTTTACCCAGACGCTGGGTCTGCGCCGCGTCAAGAAGACTGTCAACTTTGACGCGCCGGACGTCTATCACCTGTATTACAGCGATGAGGTCGGCACGCCAGGGTCTGTCATGACATATTTCCCCTTTGGCCAGATGCCCAAGGGGCGACGCGGCACAGGCGAGGTTGGCACCACCGAATTTTCCGTCCCGCAAGGCGCGCTGCCCTTCTGGAAGGAGCGGCTTGGGAATTATGGTGTGACAGGTCTGAGCGAAGACAGCTTTCTGGGTGAAAACCGGCTGCGCTTTGACGGGCCGGATGGCGATGGCTTTGCGCTGGTCGAAAGCGCGGCGCGTGGCCGCACGCCCTGGACCGGCACGGACATCCCCGAAGAGGTCGGCATTCTGGGGTTCCATGGCGCACGTTTCACGTTGCGGGATGCGGCGGCGACGGGCGAGTTGCTGACCTTCATGGGCTATCAGAAGGACGAAACAGCGGGCAACGTCACCCGCTACCGCATCGAGGGCGGTAACGCCGCCGATACGGTTGATCTGGAGGAATTGCGCAGCGGCCACACTGCCGGTCAAGGGGCCGGATCGGTCCATCATATCGCGTTTGCGGTTGAAAACCGTGCGGCGCAGCTGGAGGTGCGCAAGGCATTGATGGACACCGGATATCAAGTGACCCCCGTCATCGACCGTGACTATTTCTGGGCGATCTACTTCCGCAGCCCCGGCGGCGTGCTGTTCGAGGTTGCCACCAACGAGCCCGGTTTTGACCGCGACGAAGATACGGCGCATCTGGGCGAAGCGCTAAAACTACCCACCCGGTACGAGCCACACCGCGCCCGGATCGAAAGCATGCTGCCCCCGATTGAGGTGTAAGGAGATCGCCATGTTACTGAAAGCCTATCACGCATTGACCAAGGCCCCGACAGCGGGCATGCCGCTGATTTTCGCCTTTCACGGCACCGGCGGCGATGAAAACCAGTTCTTTGATCTGGCGCAGCAACTTGTCCCCGGCGCAGGTGTCGTATCCCCCCGCGGGGATGTGTCCGAGATGGGCGCGGCGCGGTTTTTCCGGCGCACCGCAGAAGGCGTCTATGATATGGACGACCTTGCTCGCCGCACCAGTGCGATGGCGGATTTTGTAGCAGCGCATAAGACGCAGAACCCCGGCGCGCCGGTCTATGGTTTTGGCTATTCCAACGGGGCGAACATCCTGGCCTCTGTTGCAATGACGCAGCCCGATCTGTTCGAACGGATTGGCCTCTTGCACCCCCTGATCCCGTGGGAGCCGGAAGCCGTCCCTGCCCTTGCGGGCAAGCGCATTCTGGTAACCGCTGGAAAGCACGACCCGATCTGTCCATGGCCGCTGAGCCAGCAACTGATCGACTGGTTTGCTACGCAGGGTGCGCAGGTGACGACCGAAGTTCACGATGGCGGGCACGAATTGCGCCAGCCCGAGCTTTTGGCCCTGCAAACCCTATTGGCGTCCCCATAAGCGAAACGCGGGGGCGCTCCAATAAAACACAGGAGGCTTACGATGATTACGATCCATGAGAAGGCCATCCGCGGGCACACCCGGTCGGGCTGGCTTGACAGTTATCACACGTTCTCATTCGGCACCTTTCAGGACCCGATGCGCATGGGCTTTGGTAATCTGCGCGTGCTGAACGACGACACGATCATCGCCGGATCGGGCTTTGCGCCGCACCCACACGAAGACATGGATATTCTGCCCTATGTCACCAAGGGCCGGTTGCGGCATGAGGACGATCAGGGCAACGTTTCACTGATCTCAGCCGGTGAGGCACAGCTGATGTCCGCCGGCGACGGGGTCTTCCACTCGGAACGCACTGCGTCACCCAGCGAGACGGCGCAGTTGCTGCAGATTTGGTTGATTCCGGATCAGCGTGGCGGCGCGGCGACGTATGCGCAGCAACCCGTTCCGCAAAGCGGTGATGTCCTTTTGGCAGGACCGGCTGGAACAGACGCGTTTCTGCACCTTAGGTCAGATACCACCGTCCGGCTGATCCGTGCGACCGATGGCGGCACCACGGCCCTGCCGGACGCCGATACCCTGCGCTTCGTGCATCTGATTGACGGGCTGGCCCATGCCGGGGGCGAATGTGTCAGCGCGGGAGACGGGCTGCAAATCCCTGCGGGCGAGGTGACATCGCTTGACTGGACAACAAGCGGGGCTGCGCTGCTGTTTACCATGCCGCGCAGGCGGGGGCCGGTACAATGATTGGGATGACCGGCCGTCTGGGTGATCGACTCTCTCAAGACGGCTGCGCAGATGCGAGTAAACACTGCGAGGATTTGGCAGATGTCATCCAATCTTAACGCCACCTCTGGCGCGATGTGCGCCACAACCTTGCCAGTCTGGCGAACGCAATCCGCGTCTTGGCGTTCTTTTTTTGCCTCTGCCACTTGGCCGCTGATGGCGCACAACGCCGAACGCGGCGGATCAGAAAGGAACCGGGTGCTTATGGCGCAGCTAGATAAAATCAAGGCATTGCAGCGCCATGATGACGGACCGATCATTCGGCACTATCCTGGACCGAGGTGAAAGGAGCCGGACTGAACTAAAGCCACGACCCGGCATTTTCCACATAAACTTAGGAGAGACTCAATGAGCTGGAACCCGACACAGAACCCTGAATGCCCGCAATCAGGCAGCCGTGACATTGAAACCCTGATCATCCCCCGCGCCCGCGATCTGGGCGGCTTTGAGGTGCGCCGCGCCCTGCCCTCGCCCAAGCGTCAGATGGTCGGGCCGTTCATCTTCTTTGATCAGATGGGCCCTGCCGAATTCATCACCGATGGCGGCATTGACGTGCGGCCCCATCCGCATATCGGCCTTGGCACCGTCACATACCTGTATCAAGGCGAGTTCGAGCATCGCGACAGCATTGGCACGCATCAGATGATCTATCCGGGCGAGGTCAACTGGATGGTCGCAGGCAAGGGCGTAACCCACTCCGAGCGGACCAGCGACGAGACGCGCGCCACGCGTCACAAGCTGTTCGGCATCCAGACCTGGATCGCCCTGCCCGAGCAGAGCGAGGAAATGGCCCCCGATTTTGAACATCACAAGGAAGCCAGCCTGCCGTTGATCGAAGACACCGGCGTGACCGCGCGCCTGATCCTTGGCAATGCGTATGGCCAGACCAGCCCGGTAACGATGCAGTCGGAAACGTTCTATCTGGATGTGGTGCTTGCGCCTGGCGCCCCCTTCCCGCTGCCCGACAACCATGAGGATCGCGGGATTTACGTGACCGAAGGCAGCATCGAAGTCTCTGGCGACACCTTTGAGGCAGGCCGCATGATGGTGTTCCGCCCCGGCGACCGGATTTCGGTGAAAGCTGGTCCTGAAGGCGCCCGCCTGATGGCGCTGGGTGGCGCAACGCTGAACGAAAAACGCTATATCTGGTGGAATTTCGTATCGTCGTCAAAGGATCGCATTGAGCAAGCCAAAGAAGACTGGAAAGCCGCAGATTGGGCCAAAGGCCCCTTCAAGCTGCCGCCGGGCGATGACGCCGAATTCATTCCGATCACCCCCGAGTTGGACAAGACGAGTCCCAGGGGCTAACGCGCATCCCGTTAAGTTTGAGGTCAGATTTTCCGCACGGTTTTCGATGCTGGCAATAGGGATGTCGATGGGCGCGCGGCCCGAACCGGGCCGACGCCTATCGCATCTCGTAGCTGGCCGAGGTCGATGCCTCGGGTGACGCTGCTCTGTCAAATGAGGAGTTTGAGCCGGTCTAACCCGAGCTGACCCGTTCGCGCAAACGGCGTCACCAGCGCCAAATAAATGGATGCCCCGCATTTCGTTATGGTCGCGCGGATTGACCGCGACAGTGTTGGCGCGTTGACGCAGATCGGCGCGGCGTAGCCTGTCACTGCGGTGGCTGACACCAAAACCGACGATTGATCGTTACACGGAGTGCGAGCCAATTTGCCCCGCCTAACCCATTTCGGGAGCAGCTGTGCCAATGAGCGCGCGAAGCCTGTAATCGCCAGCCCGGGAAGACAATGAGGAGCGACAGACCCCTCCCGTTCGCACAGTGCCCCGCATCCAGCAGTAGATCAGTGCTGCGCCTTTCCTCGGTGCGTTTTAGCCGTATCCCAGCATAGCCTTCAACAGCGAGCTATGACGTTCATCGATCCTAATACGCGGGGACGAATTGCATGTTGGACCTTTCGCGGTTTGATGCCGCCCGTTTGACAGCATTTAGGGCATTTATGCTGCCCCCATTTGTGCAAATAATTTTTGAGCAGCTCGAATGCGTGATCTGCTACGGCCATGTATCACGCCTCGTGATCCGGCACAGACATGACCGCGAGCCGGTACGGCGATGCGCGGAACAGAGGCCTTTCAACAAACCGAACTCGATGGCTGCTGCACAAATACTGCTTTTTCTGACCATGGATGTGATCGGTCCCTTGCCCGTCCTGTTCAGTGACCCTCTCACCCGCGGCCTGCCGGTTGGCAGGCGATTCAGCCGACCGTTATTCCAGGCGTCAAACCGCTCGGCCACCTGAAGAATGGCCGTGCACGAGACGGGCGCCGGAGACAACAAGCGTGCAGAGGTCGGGCATTCCTTCTACCCGGCAGGCGATTGCAAACAATCTGCCGAGCGGGACCGAGAGGGAATCTTCGAGGTCTTTCCGAGCCCGGCCCTGCCGCCCGTCGAGTGCTGTTTCGGCACAAGTCCGAGCGTCACGCCAAAGACGTGCTATCAGAACGATGCGGCAAAATCGCGACCACGCTGCTTCGGCGTGAGAACCGCATTCTCAGGGAGGAAAGAGTTGCCCGGCGGTGGATGAGCGGCAAAGGTAATTGCCGCGACGATGCCGCCGGGGAAACGGTCTTCAAGACCATCGAGCTGAATTGATCCGGCGTCAATCCCGACGGACACGCCGGGCGGCTGGGAGAGCCATCGTCGAATATAATCCATGCCCCCGTCCCAGATCATTGGGTTGGAAAGGCACGGTCGTCTTCGAGTGAAAGGTGAGTTCAACGCGCGATGCGAGTCGGAGCGAAAGCGGGACAGGTTCCAGGGCTGGTGTCCCCGGCGATGACCATGCGGGCGGGTCCAAGTGCTGCGCGGGGCGAGCCGAGGTTCAGGATTACACCTACCGGTGATTGAGAAAGGACGCCATGGACCGCATTGCGAAACATGATTTTATCGGCGCGCAAATCGTTTGGATATGACCACCGCATCTCACGTCACCGGGCGATGCTCGGAGGCGCGGCGCGCAGCTCGCATCAGGAGGTCGACATCGCCGTTCGGGTCGGCATCGTCCGGACCGTCTCGGCCAATTCTGCCGTCGCTTTTTCGATGTCTTGCTGCAAGCTATCCAAGGCCTCGGGAAACCCGTAGGTTTCCACGCCCTAGGCAAAGACAGGTAGGCGTAAGGGCCAGGAATGTGAAATCCATCTGCTGGTGGCGCATGATTACATGATCGGATCGACATCCATCCATCAGAACTGACCAATGTCACGTATCGATCCCCGTCGGTTTGAAGGTCAGCCTGCGCCGTCAATGGCCTTGGGAGGCCATCTCCAGCCGGACAAGGTCCGAGATCGACTCGGCACCGACTTTCTTCATCGCGGCGGCGCGATGGGTTTCGACGGTGCGCTGGCTGATACCAAGCCTTGCAGCAATCTCCTTGTTGGCGTGCCCATCGACGACCAGTTGAGTGACCTCGCGCTCACGTTTCGTGAGGCTGGCAAATCGGCTGGCGGCAGCGGTCTGGCGTGCGGATATTTCGGCAGGGCTAGCCGCCTGTCGCAGCGCCCGCTCAACCGCGGAGAGCAACGCGTCAGGCGCGGTCGGCTTTTCGATGAAATCACTCGCCCCGGCCCGGATCGCCTGCACTGCCATTGCTATATCGCCCTTGCCGGTCACGACGATTGTTGGCGGTCCGTCGCCTTTTGCCGCAATCTGCGCCAGAAGTTCGAGCCCGGTCATGCCGGGCATACTGACATCGGTGATCATGCAGCTTTTGCCGCCTGGCTGATACGATTCGAGAAACGCGGCGGCATCGGAAAACGTCTGGACACTGTAGCCGGCCTGCTCCAGCAAAGCCTGCATTGCTTCGCAGATTGCGCGATCATCATCGACAACATACACCGTAGCGGCCCCAGCCGCAGCGTCGGGTCCGGGCGCAGAGGGTGACGGCGCCTGGACCGGCTTGCCGCTGATCTTGCGAATGTCGGCGAGTAGCTGGTCTGCCTTCAACGGTTTCACCCGTTTCATGAACCCGCTTTCGGTGATGTCGCGCGTGGACTCAAGCCTGAGATCGCCCGTCAGGATAATCACCGGGACCGCGCGATCCATGACTTTGCGCAAGACCTTGGCCGCCTGCACCCCGGTCATCTGGCCGGGTAGGTTCAAGTCCGAAATCACCAGATCAGGGCTCAGCTTACCCTTTGTGACCGCCCTCAGCGCCGCCTTTGCAGTGCGAAAAGCGGAGACGTGATGTCCCTCCGAGGTCAGCAACAGGGTGATCGATTCACGCACGGGAATGTCATCCTCGATCAGCAGGACGCTGACGGGACGCCCCGCGTCGGCAGCGCCAGTCTCCTCTTTCGGTCGCTGCGGCCGAGGTTTGGCGGGACCCGCACAGGGAACTTCGATGTAAAAAACCGACCCCTTGCCGAGCCATGACCGCGCAGCCAGCGGATTTCCCAGCAATGTTCCGAGTTGGTGCGCTATGGATAATCCAAGGCCGAAACTGCTCGGCGCCGGCCCGGCCGATGCACGAAAATAGTCGTCGAATATCGTGGGCAGCATGTCGTCGGCAATCCCGATGCCGGTGTCCCAAAGCTCGATGAAAACCCGGTCGCCATGGCGGCGGCAGCCCAGCAGCACCGATCCCGCATCCGTATACCGCACTGCGTTCGACACCAGATTGCGCACCATGTCGGTCAGAAGAATCCGGTCGCTGCGGATGGTCAGACCGCAAGGTACGACCCGCCACCTGAGGCCCTTTTCGGCCATCGGTTCGGCGAACTCCTCTCTTATGACGTCAAGTATGTCGTTAACCGGAAATTCGGAGAATTTTGGGGATATGACACCCGCTTCGAGCTGATTGATGTTCAGCAGCGTGTTCAGCATTTCGCTCATCACGCCAAGAGAGGCCTCGGCACGGTTCAGCAGGGCCTGCGACTTGTTGCTGTTGATCTGCCGTTTCAGGGCGCCCAGCACCAGGCTGAGTGTCTGCAGGGGTTGGCGCAGATTGTGGCTTGTGGCGGCCAGAAACCGGGACTTGCCCACGTTGGCAAGTTCTGCTCGTTCCTTGGCCGCTGCCAGATCCGAGATATCGGCAAGGTTGACCACGATCCCGTCGATGCTGCCGGACTGCAACCGCAAAGGTGACATGGAGCACAGGAACCAGACATTGCTGGAATTGACGACATCGCGCTTGATTGATTTTCGCCCCGCCAGCACCTTACGTGCATCTGCGATCAGATCCGCGCCGACGAAGCTGATCGAAAGATCGGCAAGCGGACGTCCGATATCGGCATAAATCAAATTGAACAACGGCACTGCGGCCGGTGTGAAAAAGCGAATGTTCAGATCGGCGTCCAGAAACAGTGTCGCAATGTCGGAACTGGTCAGGATGTTGTGCAGGTCGCTGGCGGTCTTGTTGCGCTCCTCAAGGCTTTCCTGAAGCTGGGTGTTGGAGGTGGTCAGTTCCTCGTTGAGCGACTGAAGCTCTTCGCGGGTCGCTTCCAGTTCTTCGTTGGTCGACATGAATTCTTCGTTCAGTGTAACCGTTTCCTCGGTGAATTCCATCAGCTCCTGATTTGAGGCTTCCAGATCCCGTATCGTATCCGCAAGCTCCCTTCGGGTGATTTCCAGCTCTTGTTCCAGGTCGTCACCGTGATGCCCAGACAGGGGCGTTTGCGAAATCTGCGATCCCTGTTTTGCGGGCTCATCGGCAAAGCTGACAAGCAGCAGTTCGTCCCCCTCATGCACCATCGGATGCACTGTGATCTGAACCACAAAATCCATGCCGTCGCGCCGGATTTGGGCGCCATGGACAATGGCGGGGATTTGATCCCGTTTCGCCTGGCGGATCGCCGCATGATATTTGATCGAAAGACCTTCGCGCAGCATCGTGCCGATGTTTTCGCCGGGGACGCCCTCGGCGATGCGCAGATAGCGATCCGTGGGCCCGAAGAAATACAGCGCCTGCCCCATCGAATCCACGGCAACAGTGGCGGGGGCGTTGAATTCAAGCAGGCGGCGCTGGACCGCCGCGCCAAGGCTGGAGCGTCTGTCGTCGCCCGTCCGCGCGGCGTCCGGCAGCAGCGCACGGGTGAAACTGCTGACCGGCGGCGCCTTGTAGCGCGCATTCAGGTTGCTGTGGCCGATGGAGCGGTAGATGTGCTTGGTGCCCTGCACGCGTTCATAGTATTGCGCGAGGTTGCTAATCGTCTCGGCCGACCCAAGCCACAGATACCCGTTGTCCAGCAATGCGTAGTGAAACAGGTGCAATATCTTTTCCTGCTCGCCCGCCTCAAGATAGATCAGCATGTTCCGGCACGAGATCAGATCAAGCCGGGAGAATGGCGGATCGGCCAGCAGATCCTGCACGGTAAACGTAACCGAATTGCGCAGCGCCTCGGTGACCTGATAGCCGCCGCCCTCGCGCACGAAATACCTGGCCAGCAGTTCGGGCGGGACATCCGCAGCGATGGACGGTGGGTAGAGACCGCTGCGACAAAAGGCGATGGCATCGGCGCTGACATCGGACGCGGAAATCCTCAGTTCGGGGCGGCGTCCGGCGGCGGCAAATTCTTCATGAAGCAGGATCGCGATGGAATAGGCCTCTTCTCCGGTGCTGCACGCAGGCACCCAGACGCGGATTGGCCTGCCTTGCGTGCTTTTGCGCACCAGTTCCGGAATCACCTGCTCGGCGAAATCGTGGAAGTGGTTAGTATCACGAAAGAAACGGGTCACATGGATAAGCAGGTATTTCGCCAATATCTGGCATTCCGCATGATCCTTGCGCAGAGTATCGATGTATTCGTCGACTGAATCGATTGCCAGGATCGTCATCCGGCGCCGTAAGCGGCGCGTCAAAGTGCCCTTCTTGTAGTGGCTGAAATCCTGCGCCGTGCGGTCGCGCAGCAGATCGAAGATCGTTGCCAGCGCGTCATCGCCGAACGGTTGCGGCAGGCCGGGCCTGTGATGTGGATCGACAGCGATGCCGGCAGAAAAGTCGGCCAACGCAGCGGGGATGTCGTCCAATGGCAATATTTTGTCGACGGCGCCGGTTTCAATCGCGTTCACTGGCATTCCGTCATAAGCGGCTTCGTGTGGATCCTGGGCAATGACCAGCCCGCCGCCTTCATCGACACAAGCCAGCCCGACGCTGCCATCGGCGCCCGTTCCTGACAGTACAATTCCGACGGCGCGCGGCCCATACTCCGCCGCCAACGACTTCAAGAAAAAATCGAAGGGCAAATGCACCCTGTGCGAATTCTCGGGTTGCGACAGTCGAAGCGCACCGTCGCTGACCGACAGAAATTTCTGCGGCGGAATGACATAAAAGCAGTTTGGTTCCACCACCATGCCGTGCGCGGCCTGGACAACCGGCATTTGCGTATCGCGCGCCAGCAAATCCACCATCATGCTTTTGTGGTTCGGGTCGAGATGCTGGATGAGGACAAAGGCACAACCGGTATCGGCTGGCATAAGCTTCAACAGCTTTCGGATCGCCTCAAGCCCGCCCGCGGAGGCGCCAAGCGCCACAATCGGAAAAAGAGATGACTTATCATTCTGTTGCGATAAATCGGTCGCTGGATTGCGTACTTTTTCCATTGACTTTCCTGTCGCGCAGCAGCCTCGGGTGTGTTGAAATCGGATGCGCGCGGCCAGCACCCACCTCAGGATAGTCCCGAGGGGGTGCAACAACACCACTGTATCTCTTGGTGGCGGAATTTTGCCGATTTGCGGCGCCTCTACGTAGATTCCGAGTCTCACCCTGAGGTTGTCGCAACGTTACATTGGTCCTGTGCTTTGCCTTGGGGGGTGCAGTGCGCAAATATTCCGAGCGTTGGTTTCGGGGCCTAAGCGCTGCAATTCCCCGCATTGTTCGAAGCCGCCATTTTAGAATGAGGAAGAACAAATGCCCAATGATCAAACACCGATGCACAAATCAACAGAAGCTTCGACCCGGGCCACACAGCAGTCCGAAGAGACAAAATCTTGGTTCGGCGCCGCCGTAAATCCGGCCATGAATATCTGGGCGCAATCCAATGCCGCGCTGCTGAAGCATGTGGGCGAAGTGGCGGACACTATGCATCAGTTCTCGCAGTCCCGCCTGCAGGCGAACATTGACGCCTGCAAATCGCTGTCATCTTGCAAGGACCCCGCGGAACTGGTCGGGCAGCAGCGGGAGTACATGGAAACCGCGACGACGCAGTATTCCAAACATGCTCAGAACATGTCCGAGCGGACCGTCGCCATGATCAAAGCCGCCACAAACAACGCGGCAGCCGAGTCCTGAATTTGGTCACTATACCTGCATAACGGTTCACAAAGGGAATCTGCCTTGCCACTCGATACACAGACAGATCCGCGCGAAGAAGTGTTGCGACAGGCATTCATCGAAGGCGCGGTCTGGCCGCTTGAACCGGCGCCGCTGCGCGCCCTGATTTCCATGGGGATGCCATACGAACACATCGCCAGGCACTTTGCGGTCAATCGCATTGAAGTTTGCGGCCTTCGCGCCCGATATGGCATCGCGAGACCGCGTTAACGCGATCGCAGGAACGATGCGATAGAGGTTCCAAGGCCACGTTTCATATTTTGTGGCCGGAATTTATTAGGCTGACCAATCGGGATCATATCCTCGACGTCTAGCAATAAAATTTTAGCAAAACCATGCGCCTGGTCGCAAGTCGATCAGGCGCATATTTGAAATCCCCGCCGATCCGAAATTGGTACAGGCAGGGTGTTCGAGTGTAACGAGTCCCGGCCGCCCAACTGGTTCATTGTCCGGCACTGAACCGTCGCAGACGTAGCGTGGCCGGTTGTTGCGTCGGCATCCCGACCATCCACGGTCGGGGTGCCACAAATCTCGGCTTGTTCAGAAAGGTATTGTCATGATGATGAAGTTTCACAGTTGCAGATCTACAACAACGGAGATCGAATTCGTGCCGACCCGTTGCGATGCACCCTGGCAAGCACAATCGAGGCTGGTGCGTGAGAAGCTTCTGCAAGACAGCCTGAAAATGTTTACCGATCTCGGTCTCGACTCCCATGAAATGAGCCGGGCGGCCAATCTTCCGCTTGGGGTGGTCGAGGACGGTCTCGAACGGATGGACAGATCGAAATCTTCGACCGGGCAACGCTCAGGCGGGCTGCGCACCGTTCGCGGCAATCGCGCGACCGACTTTGAAGCGCGGCAGAAGGAGGCCGATCACCGGATCGCCAACAGCATCCAGATCGCCGCCGCGATGTTGAAACATGCGAGCCGAGGGATTACCGATGCCGCCTCGGCGCGGGACGCGATTGAATGCGCCATATTGCGGTTGACGGCAATCGCCAGAATGCATCGACAACTCAGCCAGGACGCGCCGGACGGCGATGTCGATCTGGCGCATTTTATCAGGCCGTTTTGCGCCGACATCGCGCAAAGCATCGGCGCGATTGTCGACGTCAAGGCCATGGGCGTGACGCTGCGCGCCGATGCCGCGACGCAGATTTGCGTCATCCTGAACGAACTGGCGATCAATGCCGTCAAGCACGGTGGTCTTGCTGGAACACCTGTGATCCTGTCGGTGCACGCCGAGCGCCATAAAAACGGCCAGTTGCAGATCACGCTGCGCGACAACGGACGTGGACTGCCATCGGGGTTTTCCCTTCGGGGCAAGGACAGCCTGGGGATGACAATCATCACCTCGACGGTAGAGAAGCTGGGCGGTAGCCTGCGCCCACTGCACGGTGCCGGTGCCGGGTTTGAGATTATGCTGCCGTATGAAGGGCGGAGAAATGGCCTGCGAAATGCAGGAAAACCAGCGGGGCGTCACAGTCCTATAGGCATCTGAATGCTAACGATGCTGATCGATGAGGGTTTGATTTTCGTCAGGATCGGTCAGCATTAAGCTTGCAGACTATTTCGGGCGCCGACTGCCACCGAGCAGGCAATCGCTCCGATACGCTAAGTCAACACAAGGTTTGTCGCAACCAAGGCGGTGGGCGTTGTCACGATCCGCTCGCATCCGGCTTGTGCCATTGCCTCCGAGGACAACGCCTGTAATATAGTCACCTGGCCAAAACCGCTGATAGCGTCCTTTTAGTCAGTTTGCCACTTTGGTCAGCGACGCCTCGCAAAAAACCACGGTGAAGATGGGCGACGGCGCAGTACAATACGTGCGCGCGGTCTGATCCCTTGCCGACAAAAACGCAAATGTGCCGCCCCAGATTGCGCACATCGGCAACCATCGACCGTCACAGTTTGCGCGCCTCACACGCCGCCCGCTGTTGCAGTGGATAGTCCCATTGACGCGAATATGGCGCGCCTTGCCGCTTTCTCGAAAGCGCCAATAGCCTACCGTATTTTGCAGGCAATTATTCTGCTCCGGTTCGGACAGGGTATGCGGCGCGCCGTGCATCGCAAGATAGCCCGGCGAGGCGAATTCGTAATGGCTGCGGGATTCCAGGCGTTTGGCCATCATGGTGCTGTCTTCAAGTTCGCCCCGACGAATCGCCAGATCATAGTTTCCGCGACCAGATTGAGCATCTGATTGGTCAGCGTCAGATGATCCTCCAAGTCCGGATAGCGGACGACGAAATCGTTCTCCAGAGGGGCGATCCGGCTTTCGCCGTAAGTCATCGGGGCAGTCGGGTTCAGCCTGCCCCAGGGAGTCTGGTGCAGGTCCGAGATCGCGCGTTCGGCCTCAGCCAGCCCGTCCAGCACGTGACAGCAAGGATTGTAGTAGATCTGCCGGGCATCGGTGATCTGGTGACACTGCTGCTGTCGTTTCTCGCGGGCGGAATTGTCTTGGTCGTTCTGGAAGATTGGTTTTCGCGTGACAATCCGTCTTTGTGACGGCGGTTGCCCTCTATATGGCGGTGCAGATTGCGATCTGACGCCTGCTCTATGCAGCCAGAAACGGTGCGGTCCGGCTGGCCTTGGACCTTGCCACGCTGGCAGGTGGCCCTTGCGCCACGATGGCACCGCCATCATCCCCGGCGCCGGGACCGATGTCGATGATCCAATCGCTGCTTCTGGCAACGCGCATATTGTGTTCGACCAGAATGACAGAGTTGCCTGCCTCGACCAGCCCGTTCAGCTGCGCCATCAGCATCGTCACGTCCGCAGGGTGCAAACCGGTGGTCGGCTCGTCCAGAATATAGAGCGTGTCGCTCCGCCCGGCGCGTTGCAGCTCGGTTGCCAGTTTGATCCGCTGCGCTTCGCCGCCCGAAAGCTCGGTCGCGGGCTGGCCCAGGCGCAGATAGCCGAGGCCGACCTGCAGCAACGCGTCAAGCGCACGCAAAACCGCAGGGTCATCGGCAAAGAAGTCGTGCGCCCTTTCGACGGTCAGATCGAGCACCTGCGCAATATTCTTGTCGCGGTAGGTGATCTCCAGCGTTTTGGGGTTATAACGCTGACCGCGGCACACCGGACAGGGCGCGTAGACGCTGGGCAGGAACAGCAGTTCCACGCTGACAAAACCGGCCCCCTCGCAATTTGTGCACCGCCCCTTGGCCACGTTGAAGGAAAATCGCCCCACGTCATAGCGGCGCGCCCTGGCTTTGGGGGTGGCGGCGAAAAGCCTGCGCACGTGGTCGAAAAGCCCGGTATAAGTCGCAAGGTTGGACCGCGGGGTACGCCCGATCGGCTTTTGATCGACGGTCACCAGACGCCGGACGCCCGCCATCCCGTCCACGATCCGCCCGCCGGTCGATGTCTCCAGTTCCTGCTCCAGCAATTCGGCCTCGTCGCTGGGGGCATCGACGAAATTCTTTTGTCCCAAGGCATCGCCGACAAGCTCGACCAGCGCCTGACTGACAAGGCTGGACTTGCCCGAGCCAGACACGCCCGTGACCGTTGCCAAAACGCCAAGCGGAAAGGCAATCTCCAGATCGCGCAGATTGTTGCGTGCGACCCCTTCGAGTTTCAGCCAGCCCTTCGGGTGTCGCGGGACACGATCCGCAGCGGCATCGGGGGAGAACAAATATCGCCCGGTATGCGATTCCGCCACGCCGCGCAGGCCCTCGATAGGCCCGTTATAGACGACTTCACCGCCATGGGTTCCGGCATCCGGCCCGATATCCACGATCCAGTCGGCATGGCGGATGACACTGTCGTCATGTTCGACAACGAAGAGCGAGTTGCCGGCGCCTTTGAGTTCATCCAGCGCGCCCAGCAATGCTTGGGTGTCGGCAGGGTGCAGCCCAGCCGACGGCTCGTCCAGAACATAGATCACCCCGAAGAGTTGCGAGCGGATTTGCGTCGCCAGCCGCAAGCGCTGCAATTCGCCCGGAGACAGGGTCGGCGTGCTGCGGTCAAGCGACAGGTAGCCAAGACCAAGGGTGGTGAGCGCTTCGACACGGGCCAGAATATCGCTGGCAATGCGCTGCGCCACGATCGTCTGTTCGGGGTGCCGGTCACTGCCCGGGGGCGGCGCGTCGACCGCCTTGCGCAGCAGTCCGGCCAGATCGCTCAGCGTCAGTTGCGACAGCGCGCCGATATCCAGCCCGGCAAAGGTCACTGCCAGCGACTCGCGCTTCAGCTTCTTGCCGTTGCACTCGGGGCACTCGGAAATCTGCATGAATTGCGCGACGCGCTTCTTGGTGCGGTGGCTTTGCGTCGTGGCAAAGGAATGCAGGACGTAGCGTTCGGCGCTGCTGAACGTGCCCATGTAGCTGGACGTCATGCCGCGCTGCTGCGCCACGCGCGTTTCAGCAGGGGTGAGCCCGGCATAGACCGGCACGGTGGGCGTCTCGTCGGTGAAAAGGATCCAGTCCTTTGTTTTTCGGGGCAGATCCTTCCACGGCAGGTCGATGTCATGCCCAAGCGACACGAGAATGTCGCGCAGGTTCTGCCCGCCCCATGCGGGCGGCCATGCCGCGATGGCCCGCTCGCGTATGGTTTTCGCATCATCGGGCACGAGCAGTTTCTCAGTGACCTCGAACACCCGGCCGATCCCGTGGCATCGCGGGCAGGCCCCGTCCGGTGTGTTGGGCGAGAACGCATCGGCATAGAGGATCTGCTGGCCCCGCGGATACTGCCCGGCCCGCGAATAAAGCATGCGCAGCCCGTTGGAGATTGTCGTCACGCTTCCGACCGAGGAGCGTGCCGAGGGCGCGCCGCGCTGCTGTTGCAGGGCCACCGCGGGCGGAAGCCCGTCGATGGAATCGACGTCAGGCTCGCCCACCTGATCGATCAGCCGCCGCGCATAGGGCGAGACCGAATCCAGGTAGCGACGCTGCGATTCCGCGAACAGCGTTCCGAAGGCCAGCGACGATTTCCCCGAGCCCGAAATGCCGGTGAAGACGACCAGTGCGTTGCGCGGCAGATCGACGTCGATATTCTTGAGATTGTGGACACGGGCGCCCCGCACCTGGATGCAGTGGTCCGGATCGCAAGCGATGCTTTTGGGATTTGAGGCGATTTTTCCGGTCTCGTCTGGTTATGGCAGCAATACAGTCGAGCCGGTCGTTTTGCGGCCCTCCAGATCCTGATGGGCCCGGGCGGCATCCGCCAGCGCATAAGTCTGATTGACTTCTATCTTGACTGCACCCGACCCGACAACTTCGAACAGATCGGCCACATTGGCCTGCAATGCCTCGTCGGACGCCACATATGTGTTCAGCGACGGGCGCGTCAGATAGAGCGAGCCTTTTGCCGCCAGGATGCCTGTGTCGAAATCCTTCACCGGCCCGGAAGCCGAGCCGAAGCTGGCCAGCAGGCCAAACGGGCTGAGGCTGTCGAGCGACGCGTCGAGCGTGGCCTGACCGACACCGTCGTAAACCACCGGCACTCCCTTGCCCCCGGTCAGCTCCCGCACGCGCTCTGCCACGTTTTCTTCGGTGTAGTTTATCACCTCGTCACAGCCAAAGGATTTGGCCAAGGCGGCCTTTTCCGGCGAACTTGTCGTGCCAATAACCCGTGCCCCCAGATGCTTTGCCCACTGGACAGCAATCAGACCGACGCCGCCGGCAACAGCGTGCCACAGAATGGTATCGCCTGGCTTGACCTTGTAGGTCTCGCGCAGCAGGTAGCGCACGGTCATGCCCTTGAGCATCATGGCAGCCGCAGTTTCATCCGAGATGGAATCCGGCAGTTTGGAAAGCCTGCCCGCAGGCATGTTTCGAGCTTGCGAATAGGATCCGATCGGCCCCGCGCCATAAGCAACCCGGTCGCCTTCCTTCAGGTTGGTAACGCCGTCGCCAACCTCTTCGACAACGCCGGCCGCCTCAAAACCCAGACCGCTGGGCATGGGCAGGTGATAAAGACCGGAACGATGATAGGTATCTAGATAGTTGAGCCCGATGGCCGTGTGACGCAGGCGCACCTCGCCGGAGCCCGGCGCGCTCAGTTCGACGTCTTCATACCGCATGACGTCCGGTCCACCTTGTTTGTGAATCCTGATTGCTTTCATTTTACGCATTCCCGTCAGAGGTTATTAAAAAAACTATGTCGGGCGAGCGTATCACATCCACAGCTCAATCCAAGGCGTCAAACGATGCCAGAGGCACGCCCGCAACAAACCCGAAAATGCTTCGTGATACTCCTTCTAGGCGAAAGCCGTGGACAGTTACACTCTCGGTTCCTTCGGGTAACACCCGCCGCGTTGGCATTTCGGGATTAGTAGAAACAATCCGATTGCCGTAGCGCAGCATCGACATGCCAAGGTCGATTGCATGATAACCCTTCAGGCTACGGGTGCGGCGGTGATATCTGGCTCCACACCCTCGCTGCGACGCATCAGATGGCGCAGATAGCGGCGTTCGAACCAGCGGAAGGCCCATGCGATACACAGAACGATCAGGAAATAGAGCACCGCCGCCGTGATGAACCCCTCATAAGCGAGGTAGTAGCGACCGTTCAGCCAGCGCCCGACCCCAAGGATATCCTGAAGCGTGATCGTGCTGGCGATGACCGATCCGTGCAGCATGAAGATGACCTCGTTCGAGTAGGCCGGGATTGCGCGGCGAAAGGCCGAGGGCAGGATGATCCGGCGCATGCGGCTTCGGTAGGAATGACCGGTCGCGATTGCCGCCTCGACCTCGCCGGTGGGTGTGTCGGCGATGGCGCCGCGCAGCAGTTCGGTCGTGTAGGCGGCCGTGTTCAGGGTGAATGCAATCAGCGCGCACCACCAGGCCGACGACAGGACCGGATCCCATAGCCAACTGTTTCGAATGACCTCGAACTGGCCAACGCCGTAGTAGATCAGATAGGTCTGGACCAGCAGCGGCGTGCCGCGAAACACATAGGTGTAGGTCTGCACCAGCGGGTTCAGCACAACATGCCCGGATGCGCGCGCAATCGCCATTGGAACGGCCAGCAGCCCGCCAAGCAGCAGTGCAAGAAACGTCAGGTTCAGCGTGGTCCAAACGCCATATAGAAACCGGTCGAAATTATCGGCGATCAGCGCTATGTCGAGCGGGATATAGGATAGTAGACTTTCCATCATTTCGCCCTCACCACGCCGCGGCTGTAGTATCTTTCCAGCGCGCGCAGCAACACGTCCGAGACGGCCGTCAGCATCAGATAGATGACAAAAGCCGCCGCCATGAAGGTGAACAGCAGGCCCGTGGAGCGGCCGGCGGTGAATGCGTTGTAAACCAGATCCTGAAGGCCGATGACCGACACCAGCGCCGTCGTCTTCAGCTGTACCAGCCAGTTATTGGTAAACCCCGGCAATGCATAGCGCACCATCTGAGGCCAGATGATGTGCCGGAATATCAGCGATTTGGGCATGCCACAGCTGATCCCGGCTTCGATCTGGCCGCGCGGGATCGCCATGATGGCGCCGCGGAACGTTTCGGTGAAATAAGCGCCGAAAATCACGCCGATTGTCCCGGCGCCCGCCGCAAACTGACTGACTTCGATATAGCCCCAAAGTCCTGTCATTACGCCGATATTGTTCAGCGTCACCTGGCCACCGTAAAACACCAGCAGGATCAGTACGAGGTCGGGCACACCGCGCACGACCGTCGTGTAAGCCCCTGCCAGACGCTGGGCCAGGCGGTTGGAGGACAGTTTTGCCCAGGCCCCCAGCAACCCGAACACCAACGCGAAAACAAGCGACGTCAGCGCCAGCTTGATCGTCATGAGCGTCCCGTCGATCAACTGGGATTGGTATTCAAAGATGAGGTCCATCAGGCGTCCTCTGTTTGTGGGTCAGGGCGGCGGGATGCCGCCCTGACCATTGGAAGCGGTCAGATCATTCGGCCGCAGGGCGCTCGCCATAGATGTCGAATTCGAAATACTTGTCGTTGATCTCGGCGTAGGTGCCGTTTTCGCGGATGGCGAGGATTGCGGCGCTCAGTGCGTCGCGCAATTCTTCGTCGCCTTGGCGTACGGCGATGCCGACGCCTTCTCCGTAGCATTCGATATCAAGGTGATCGCCGCCCAAGAAAGCGTAATCCACCCCTGCATCCGTGTCGAGAAAGCCCTCCTTGGAGATCAGACTATCCGACAATTGCGCATCCACGCGGCCCAGCGCGAGGTCACGGAACACTTCATCCTGCGAACCGTAAAGAACGATTTCTGAGTCGGGGAACATTTTTTCGGCATAGCACTGATGCGTCGCGCCGCGCTGGACGCCGATGCGTTTGCCCGCCAGCCCTTCGGGCGTGCCCTCAAAATCGGCACCCTTCGGGGCCACCACGCGGGCGGGTGTCTGATAATACTTGTCCGTGAAATCGATCTGGCGCTTGCGCTCTTCGGTAATCGACATGGAGGCGACGATGGCGTCGAATTTCTGCGCCTTGAGCGCGGGGATCATGCCGTCCCATTCCTGCTGCACCAGTTCGCATTCACGCTCTATTTCGGCGCAAAGTGCCTTGGCGATGTCAATGTCGAACCCGACAAGGGTGCCGTCTGATGACGTGGACGAAAACGGAGGGTATGCGCCCTCGACGCCGATGCGCAATACGTCCTGCGCGGCAGCGGGGATCGCAATCGCAGCCAGAGCGGCGGTTAGGGCAGTGGTCAAAACAGTTCTACGGATCATTTCTGGTTCTCTCCTGTTGGTGGTTCGTTAATTCATGCGCGATAGAAACGCCTGAAATTCGGTGGTTTGCGGGTTGGAAAACAGCTGCGCCGGCGGGCCCTCTTCGCAGACCTCGCCCTTGTGCAGGAAAACGGTCTTGGTCGATACGTCACGGGCAAAGCCCATTTCATGCGTGACAACCAGCATCGTGCGGCCCTCATCGGCCAGATCGCGCATCACGCCCAGCACCTCGCCCACAAGTTCAGGGTCGAGCGCCGAGGTCGGCTCGTCGAACAGCATGACGTCGGGGTCCATCGCAAGGGCCCGCGCAATGGCGACACGCTGTTGCTGGCCGCCGGACAGATGCGCCGGGTAATAATCTGCGCGGTCCGACAGCCCGACCTTGGCCAAGAGGGCCTTGGCCTTTTCGCGCGCTTCGGCCTTGGGGATTTTCTGCACGTAAAGCGGCCCTTCCAGCACATTTTCCATCACTGTCATATGCGACCAGAGGTTGAAGCCCTGGAACAC
>RCMY010001557.1_pt1 | contig 21741 bp, 27 predicted proteins | sample 2041341 | NCBI WGS metagenome assembly RCMY01 (sample SAMN09708234, study PRJNA481090) | Marine sediment metagenome, whole genome shotgun sequencing project.
TTAGCGATCGACTCAAAGCGCCTTACCTCGGCTACGCTGCTCGATGCGGGTGTCACGGCCGCCGAGCGCTGGGTCAGCCTGCGCACCGCAGTGGCCGGCCGGCAGATCGCGCCGATCGACGATCTGCTCGCGCGCACCCCGGCCGATGCGCTCGCCGTCGCGCTCACGGCCACCCAACTGCGTGTCGCCCTGTCCGATTTGACACGGGCGGCGGCCTGGGGGGCGGCACCGCTCGATCTGCCCGCACTGGCCGCGCTGTCGCGCATGCTGGCGGTAGGCGGCGAATGGAAAGCGGCATTCTGGCAGGCGGACGCGCACTCGCCAACGCAGGTTTTGTTGTCGTCCGCGGCGACCTTTGTGGCGGACGACCTCTTTCCGTTCGTGTGGGCCGCCGAGGTGGCGCCGAGGCATTCCGCCTGGGCGGTCGGCAGCAATACCGAAGTGAGTATCGCAGTGTGGATGGAGACCGGCCCGACGGCATTGCTGGAAGTGCGCGCGTGGCTGGTCGATCAACTCGCGCAGGGCGAGAGCTGGCCACCCGAGCGGGTGGTTCCAGCCGGCGTGGTACGCCGGATGGTGCAATTTTCCCCGCCCGTCGAGACCGCGCGGCTGGAATGGTTCGTTGCCGGCACGGTGATTGCGGTCTCCGAACCACCGCCGGTCAGGGCGCACATCGTCGCGCCGGGTGCGCGCGCGATCGTCGATGCCGGTGTCGGAGAGGTCTATTTACTGCGTGCTTCGCGCGACGATCCACGCCTGCGCTGGCGGCTTGACGGGCGCTGGATCGGCACCGGCGGTCAGGTCCGGGTTTCGCTCGAAGCGGGGCTGCGCCGTCTCGCGCTGTACAACGAGCGCGGCGAAGTGCTCGATCACATCGAATTCGCGGTCCGGCCTCGCTGAGTGTGTGAGCGTGCTCGCCCTCGCTCACAGCCAGCGCAATATCAGCCAGGCAAACAGCGACATGAGGACGGTGCTGGTAAATGGAAGATGCCAGCGGCGCCCGCTGCGCTGCAGCGTGACATCGCCCGGCAGGTGGCCGAGGCGAAAGTGCCGGCTGAGCAGCGGTTGCAGACCACCGAGCAACGCGACCACGATCACGATCGTCAGTACCCACTTGAGCATCATGTCAGGCCGTCGTCCAGAGAGGTATGCGCTCCACGCCACCAGCGGTCGCGTTTGCAGGGCGCCGCGTGTGCATGGCAGTTTGCGGGTAATTGCGTTACCGTGCATTTATATAGCGCACGCGAGTCCGTTGTCTGCTGATATCTAAACCGCAGGCTCGAAAGGGACTGGTGAAAAAAATGAGGAATTGTATTGCGTGAGGAAGAGAAAATGAACCGAAGTCGATTTGGTGCGCTTGAAGTGATTGCCAAGGCCCCGAAGGGTAAGGCGCACCGCACGCCCTTGCTTTTTGTCCATGGCGCCTATACCGCCGCATGGTGCTGGGATGAACATTTCCTTTCCTGGTTTGCCAAGGCGGGATACGCCTGTTACGCACTGTCGCTGTCCGGCCACGGAAAAAGCCGCGATCGCCACGCGCTCGACCAATACAGCATCAGCGACTATGTTAACGACGTGACCGAGGTGGTCGCCGCGTTGACGTCGCCACCCATCATGGTTGGCCATTCGATGGGCGGCATGGTGGTGCAGAAGTACCTCGAAGGTGCCGAAGTGCCCGGGGTGGTGCTGATGGCCTCCGTTCCACCGCAAGGGCTGTGGTCGTCGGCGGTCGGGATGATCATGAACAAACCGGCCCTGCTACAGGATCTCAACAGCACGATGGGCGGTGGCCAGCCGCACGCGGACACGATCCGCGAGGCGATGTTCCATCAGCCCGTTTCGGAAGAAGATTTCGCGCGCTTCTTCCGTCATTTTCATCCCGAATCGCATCGTGCCATCTGGGACATGACGCTCTTCAATTTGCCGCATGTGTCCTCGATGGCGGACGTTCCGATGCTCGTGCTCGGGGCGCAGCATGACCAGATCATCCCGCCATCGCTCGTCAGCATGACCGCCAGCACGTATCGCGTCGAGGAGGAGATAATACCGGACATGGGGCACGCGATGATGCTCGAACCCAACTGGGAGCAGGTGGCGAAGCGAATACATGGCTGGATCGGGACACTAAGCCTGTAAAGAAAACACGGGATCGTGGCATTTTCCCGCGCAGGGCGGCGAGCCTGTGAGCAGGATGTGTGAACGGGTTTTTCGTGTGTTGAGCAAATAGGCAGGTGAAGTGATGGACAAAACGGACAAAGCGGCTGAAGCCGGCGAGGAGTACGACGAGGAGGTTCTGAATGCCGGTTGGGTACCACAACCGGAGGACGTCGCGCCGGAGCCGGATGCCCATGCGCCGGACAGTTCGCCGGCTGCCGAGGAAGACGCCGACGCTTTTCTGGAGTCGGTGTACCGCAGCCAGCGCTGAAGTTTGTCGGGTTATAAGGCGTGAAGGCGATCACCGCTGCGAAACCCCAGCAGCGGTTCCGTCAGCCCTTTACCGACCGCAAGCACCTTGAACAGCTCGCCCATTTCGTGCGGTGCGGTCAGGCGCTGTACCGCGCGCGCGGCGCGAATGTAGTCCGGTCGGGTTTGCTCGCCGCGCGCGGCGAGATGGTCGAGAATGCCGCAATTGAAGAGAAATCTGGCCTGGTTGGTATACCCGTAGATACTTAGTCCGGCACCGAAGGCGCCTTCTGCCACAGCAGTGAAATCCACGAACGCGGTAATGTCGTTGAGCCCCGGCCAGCGAAAAGGATCCCCATGCGCATGATGACGGTAATAGCACAACAGCGTGCCGCTACTGCGGCTGGGTAAATAGAATTCCGCACGTGGGTAGCCATAGTCGACAATCACAATGGCGCCTTTGTTCAGGCGCGGCGCCCAGTCGGCAATCCAGGCCGGCGCGGCCAGATTGAGTTCGCTGACGTATTCGCCGCTTGCCGGTATTGTTACATTGAGCGCATCGGCGGCGGCCTGTACACGATCGCCCGCCGGCTGATCCGCCCACGCGAAGTCGCCGCCATCCCCGATCGCAACGCCACGCTCGAATATCGTGCCATCGCGCCAGGCGAGCAGGTGCACTGGCATGACGTCGAGCACCTCGTTAGCCACCACCGCGCCGGAGAAACTGTCCGGCAAGTCTTCAATCCACTCGACACATGCGGCCAGCGCAGGCGCGCGCTGTGTGATGGTGTCGCGCTGGCGCGCGCGCAGTTCACCCGACACTTCGAGGATACGGTAGCGAAGCGGGGGCTGATCGACTGCCTCCAAAGCGAGTAGCAGATCGGCCGCCAAGTGCCCCGTGCCAGCGCCCACCTCGATGACCTCGGCGGCACTTTGCGCGGTGATTTCGGCGACCTGGGCCGCCAGCGCCTGACCGAACAGCGGTGTGATTTCGGGCGCGGTGATGAAGTCGCCCGCCGCGCCAAACTTGTGCGCGCCGCCGCTGTAGTAGCCGAGCCCGGGCGTATACAACGCGTCGTGCATGAAATCGGCAAAACTGATCCAGCCGCCGCCGTGTGCAATGCGCGCTTGCAGGCGTGCGGTCAGCGCCGTGCTTTGTGCAAGCGCATCGTCGGAGGGCTGCGGCAGGTCCATTGTGTCGGCTTGAAGAAAAACGAGATCGGAGTCTACCTGCGTGCTGGCGGATTGTCGCGCGCTGCCGATATGTGTGGGCGGGGCAGGTGTGATAAAAGATCAGGTTGACCTTCCAGTGGAGTGATCGATTGTGACCGCAAGTGCATCGGCGCCTGTCGTTCTCATCACCGGCGCAGCGCGGCGGGTCGGCGCTGCGATCGCGCGCGCGCTACATGCCGACGGGGCGAGCGTCGCCTTGCACTACCGTCAGTCGCGCGACGAAGCCAGGCAACTGGCCGAAGAGTTGAATGCGACGCGGGCGCGGTCGGCCGCGACGTTTGCGGCTGACCTGCTCGATACCCCGACGCTTCCCGGCCTTGTCGAATCCGTGCTGGCGCATTTCGGCCGGCTGGACGGGCTGGTCAACAATGCCTCCAGTTTTGCGCCGACGCCGATCGGCACGATTGACCAGGCGGCGTGGGATGAGCTTATCGGGTCAAACCTCAAGGCACCGCTGTTTCTGACCCAGGCCGCGGCACCGGCGTTAATCGAGCGAAAGGGCGCGGTGGTAAACATTATCGACATTCACGCTGAGCGTCCGTTGGCGGGCTATCCGGTGTATTGCGCCGCCAAGGCCGGGCTGCTTGGGCTGACGCGGGCGCTGGCCGTTGAGTTGTCGCCGGCGGTGCGCGTCAACGGTGTATCGCCTGGCGCCGTGCTGTGGCCGGAGGACGATCAGTTCGAAGCGGAGCAACGCCGGGCGATTGTCGACCACGCGTTGCTCAAGACTGAAGGGTCTCCGGACGATATAGCTGGAGCAGTCCGTTTTTTGTTGTTTGACGCGATCTACGTGACCGGCCAGGTGCTGGCGGTTGATGGTGGCCGCAGTGCGCATCTGTAACAAGCGCCCGACGGAAGGCGTCGCGCGTCCCGAGTATAATTTCAACGTTTTACTGCAAGGTTTGACGTGACATCTTCCTGCCCGACCGTTACGGCCACCGAGGGTCGCCATTCCAACACCTTTCTGCGCCTCAAGAAAAAACTCGAGCGCGCGGCGGGCGCGGCGATTGCCGATTACAACATGATCGAGGATGGCGACACCGTCATGGTGTGTGTCTCCGGTGGCAAGGATTCCTACACGCTGCTGTCGATCCTGCTGGCGCTGAAGGCCCGCGCGCCGGTGGATTTTCGCGTGATTGCGATGAATCTCGATCAGAAGCAACCGGGGTTTCCCGCTGAGGTATTGCCTGCCTGGCTGGATTCCAGCGGCGTGGAGTTCCGCATCGTCACGGAAGACACCTACAGTATCGTCAAAGAAAAAATCCCCGAAGGCAAGACGACCTGCTCACTATGCTCACGGCTGCGTCGCGGCATTATCTATCGCACTGCCCGGGAGCTCGGCGCGAACAAAATCGCGCTTGGCCACCACCGCGACGATATGCTTGAAACGCTGTTCTTGAATATGTTTTTTGGTGGTCGCCTCAAGGCCATGCCGCCCAAACTGGTGAGTGATGACGGTGAGCATGTGGTCATCCGGCCGCTGGCGTATTGTGTCGAGCGCGATATCGTCCGTTTTGCGCGCGCTATGGCCTACCCGATCATTCCATGCAATCTGTGCGGTTCGCTGGAAAATGCGCAACGCAAAAAGATCAAGGCGATGCTGCAGCAATGGGATACGGCGCACCCCGGCCGCATCGAATCCATCGCCACGGCGTTGCGGCATGTTGTACCGTCGCATCTTGCCGATTCCGAGTTGTTCGATTTTCGCGGACTGACACGCGACACAAAAGTTGTCGAGGGGGATGTGGCCTTCGATGACGTGCCGTTCGCGCCGGCGTGTGACCCTTCACCGGTGGCGATCCGCCTGACGCCCGTGGGGCGCGCGCGCGCACCCGCCCTGCCGCTGGCGGATCATGAATTTGATGCCAAGTTACCGCCGATACGATACGAGCCGTCATGACTCAACAACGAAACGTTTGCGTAATGTATGCCGAACTCGTCGGGGAGGAGCGCCTCGCGGCCTTGTTGAGCGAGGCCGAGGCGAACCAGGCCGTCGAACGGAGCATGAATCGCGTCGAGCGTGCGGTCGATGCGCAGGGTGGCGAGGTGATGCGACGCGCCTGCGACGAGATCTGCGCGACCTTCGAGCGCTGTGACGGCGCCGTGTTGGCCGCCAACGAAATGATTGATCGCGTCGCCAGCCTGCCGCCCGTGCGCGGCGTCCGGCTCGGTATTCGGATTGGTCTGCACTTCGGGGTTATGGAATCGGACGAACCGCCCACCGGCGAGGCGCTGGCCGTGGCCATGCGTCTTGCGGGCATGGCGCATGCCGGCCAGGCGCTGATCAGCGGCGCGACGGTGCTGCTGCTCTCCTCGGGATCGCGCCACTTCATTCGCGAGCGCGACGAACATGGTCTCAGTGTGGAGGGTTTCGAGTGGCCGGTGTATGCCTTGGCCGGGCGCGCCGGCATGGCTACTTCGGTGCCGCCTGCCGCGCGCGTTTCGCAACGTCTACGCATTCGCCACCAACAGGACGTTCATCTGGTTGAAGAGTTGCGGCCGATTCTGTTGCTGGGCCGCGAAATGGGGAACGATGTAGTCGTGATCGATCCGCGCACTTCGCGCCAGCACGCGCGTATCGAACGGCGCCGTGAAGGGTTCTTTCTCGTCGATCAGAGCACCAACGGCACCTTTGTGTCGAGTGATGGCGGTGGCGAGCAATGCGTGCGCCGCGGTGAAGTTTTGCTTGCCGGGCAGGGTCGTATCGGCTGTGGTTTCTCGGCGATGGAAGTCGAGCGCGATCTTGTGTTCTATGAAATCGTGTAACTCGCCGAAAAGCGGGCGGGGCGGTAAACAGAGGCGCGGCAGCGCCTTTTGTGTTTCCGGCCTGGCTGTGCCGGCGGACGCTATTCCGGGTTGTCGGCGTTGAGCAGGTCGCGCTGACGGGCAATGAATTCCTGCGCCGAGTCGATGCCGCGCAATTCAAGGATGGTCGCGCGCACGGCTGCTTCAAGCAACACTGCGAGGTTCCTGCCGGCAGCCACCGGCAGAATCATCTTGCGCACCGGTACGCTGAGAATCTCTTGTGTTTCGCGCTCCACCGGCAGGCGCGTCGGGTCGTCGTCGCCCGGCAGGCGCCGCTGCAGGTAGACAATGAGATTGAGCCGCATCTTCTGACGACAGGCCGTCTCGCCGAAGATCGTACGGATGTTGAGGATACCGATGCCGCGCACTTCAAGAAAATTCTTCAGTAACTCGGGGCAGCGCCCTTCGAGCACGACGGGTGCGATGCGCGAAAATTCGACCATGTCGTCAGCCACCAGGCCGTGACCGCGCGAGATCAGTTCGAGTGCGAGTTCGGATTTGCCAGCGCCCGAATCCCCGGTAATGAAGACGCCAATGCCGAGAACATCCATGAAAACGCCGTGCAGCGACGTGCGTTCAGCCAGCTCGCGTGACAGATAAATGCGCAGCAGGTCGACAACACTCGCGGCCGGCAGGGGCGAGGTGAACAGCGCGACATCTTCCTGACGGCACTGACGGGCGATGATGCCCGGCACCTCGCAGCCGTCGGCGACGATAATCCCTGGCGGCCGTGCCGAGAGAATCTCGTGCACATGGTGGGCCACCTTGTCATGCGATTGGCGTCGCGCCCAGTCGAGTTCGGCGTGGCCAAGTACTTGAAAACGGTCAGGGTGGATGAGGTTCAGATGGCCAACGAGGTCTGCCGGCCAGATGCGGTCTTGCGTGATGGCGACCGTGCGCTCCAGGCTGCCACCGACGTGAGAGAGCTGAAGTCGTTCGCGGTGCCGGTCAAAGAGCCGCGTGAGGCTGGTCTGCCGCATGGGCACCCCAGGTGACGAACAGCGCATGCACCGCGGCAGCGTCTTGCGCGGCGGCGATGCGCTCGCGGAACTGGGCATCGCTGAACAACTGTGCCAATTCCGAAAGCAACTGAAGATGCTGCTCCGTTGCCTGTTCGGGCACCAGCAGAACGAACATCAGGCTGACCGGCTTGCCGTCGGGGGCGTCGAACGGGATTGGCTCAGCCAGACGAATGACCGCCCCGGTCGCTTCCTTGAGGCCCTTGATACGGCCGTGCGGGATCGCAACCCCCTGACCCAGGCCGGTCGATCCGAGGCGCTCGCGGGCAAAGAGGCTGTCAAACACCGTACTGCGGGCAATCGCCTGATTGTTCTCGAAAATCAGGCCGGCCTGCTCGAAAACGCGCTTTTTACTGCTTGCGTCGAGATCGACGAGTACGTTTTCGGGGGGCAGAAGGGAGGCAATAAGGTTCATGGAAACTTCGTCTGGCCCGGCGGCTGATCAGGCCAGTCCGGCCGCAGCTTTGAGGCTAATCGCATTCAGTGCAATGCGCACATTATAGCCTCAAGCTGCGGTCGGGGTGACGCGGCAGGATTCACAATTCGGTTGGGCTTTGATGCTTGAGTGCATCGTGGCTATGATCCTGCATCTTGCGCTTGTACTTGAGCACCTGACGGTCGAGTTTGTCGGTCATCAGATCGATGGCCGCGTACATGTCTGCATCCTGGCTTTCGGCAAAGATGTCCTTGCCGCGCACATGCAAAGTGACTTCCGCCTTCTGCGCAAGCTTTTCGACTGACAGGATGACGTTTGCGCTGGTGACGTTATCAAAGTGGCGGATCACACGATCGAGCTTGTTGCCGACGTAATCGCGGATGGCTGGGGTGACTTCCACATGATGTCCAGTGATGTTCAGATTCATGATCGCTCCTGTTATCAGATCATCTTGCGCTTGCTGACCGCCGGGATGCTGAGTGCCTCACGGTATTTTGCCACCGTGCGTCGTGCCACCACCATGCCCTGCTGGCCGAGTAAATCTGCGATTTTCGAGTCGGAAAGGGGTTTCTTGCTGTTTTCGGCCTCGATGAACTGACGAATCAGTGCCCGGATGGCCGTCGAAGATGCCGCGCCACCGGTGTCGGTCGAGACATGACTGCCAAAGAAATATTTGAACTCCAGTACGCCGCGTGGCGTGGACATGAACTTCTGCGTGGTAACGCGGGAGATTGTCGACTCGTGCAATTCCAGTTCTTCCGCAATTTCCCGCAAGGTGAGGGGGCGCATCGCTACCTCACCATGATCGAAGAACTGACGCTGTTGGTCAACGATCGACTGCGCGACGCGCAAAATAGTGTCGAACCGCTGTTGCACGTTCTTGATCAGCCATTTTGCTTCCTGCAACTGTCCGCCCAGATCGCCGTTATTGCCTCGGTTCTGCTGCAGGAGCTTGGCATACAGTGCATTCACCTTGAGGCGCGGCATGGCGTCGGGGTTGAGCGCGGCGCTCCAGCGACCTTGCCGTTTTCGTACCACCACGTCGGGAATGACGTAGCGCGTGTCGTCGCTGGCGAAGCGTGAGCAGGGCCGCGGGTTGAGGCTGCAGATCAGTGCATGCGCCTCGCGCAGGGAATCTTCCGAACATTGCAGGGCACGGCGCAGGCGCACGAAATCGCGCTGTGCGAGCAATTCAAGATGATCTGTGACGATTTGCGTCGCCAGCGCGTGCGTGTCATCGGCGCGCAGCCCGCGCAACTGCAACGCGAGACACTCGGCCGGTGAACGTGCGCCCACGCCGGGTGGATCGAGATGCTGCAGGTAATGCAGCGCGATCTGCAGATCTTCCAGCGTGATCTCGCCTTCTTCCGGGAACATCTCCAGCGCGTCTTCGAGGGACTGGGTGAGGTAGCCGTCGTCGTCAAGGCTTTCGATCAGAATGCGCACCAGCGCGCGATCGCGGTCAGATAGCGGCGTCAGCGCAACCTGCTGATCAAGATGCTCGCGCAGCGTGACCTCGGCGGCATGAAACGACTGAAAATCGCTATCGTCGTCGTCATCGTCGCGTCGAGACGTGCTGCCGCTGCCCACGTTGATGTAGTCGGCGACGCTGTCAAAGGCCGAATCCGCTGCGCCGTTGGTTTCGGCCGGTGTGTCGCGATCTGGCGCGCTGTTGTCAGCGTCGGTGCTGACCTGTGGTGCGTCTTCGTCGCGCTCCAGCAGCGGATTGTCGAGCAGCGCGCGCTCGATTTCCTGATTCAGCTCAAGCGTCGATAGCTGCAGCAGTTTGATCGACTGCTGCAGTTGCGGTGTGAGCGTCAGGTGTTGCGATAGTCTGAGCTGAAGCGTCGGTTTCATGACGGTGGCCGGCCTCAGAGGCTGAAATGCTCGCCCAGATACACTTGCCGCACCTGGTCGTTCTGCACGATGTCGGCCGGGGTGCCGCTGGCCAGCACCTCACCGGCGTTGATGATGAAGGCGCGATCGCAGATGCCCAGCGTTTCGCGGACGTTGTGATCGGTGATCAACACGCCGATGCCGCGGTCCTTGAGGTAGCGGATGATTTTCTGTATGTCGAGCACGGCGATCGGGTCGACCCCGGCAAAGGGCTCGTCGAGAAGGATCAGCCGCGGCGACGTGGCCAGCGCACGGGCGATCTCGCAGCGCCGCCGCTCGCCGCCGGAAAGCGAAATCGAGATGTTGTCGCGCAAGTGCGCAATGCCCAGCTCGCCGAGCAGTTCTTCCAGCCGGGCGCTGATGTCCTCGCGCTTCAACCCCTGCAGTTCGAGCACCGCGCGAACGTTCTCTTCGACCGTGAGCTTGCGGAACACGCTCATTTCCTGTGGCAGGTACGACAGCCCGAGGCGGGCACGCGCATGAATCGGCAGATGGGTGAGCCGCGCGCCGTCGAGTGTGATCTCGCCGCCGTCAGCAGCGACGAGGCCGACGATCATGTAGAAGCAGGTCGTTTTCCCAGCGCCATTGGGGCCGAGGAGGCCGACCACTTCACCGATGTCGACGTCGAACGCTACGTCGTGCACCACAGTGCGCGATTTGTATTTTTTTTGTAACCCGGAGACTTCAAGCAGACTCATCGTGGCGATCTTTCAATATCCTGTGAATGATATCGGCCGCAAAGCCGCGCCCTTGAAGGAATCGCGCCTGTTTTGCCCATTCCCGTGCATTGGCCGGCAGCGTGCCGAACTTCTTTTGCCACACGGAGTGGGCACGGGCGGCATCGTCGGCGCCGACCTCCGATGCCAACGCCGCTTCAATGACCGCGTCGGCGACGCTGCGCTGTTTGAGTTCCAGGCGCAGCCGCTGCGTGCCAATGCGATCCTGGCGGCTGCGTACGTAGCTCTCGGCGAAGCGCACATCGGAGAGCAGGTCGATTTCTTCGAGGCGATCGAGCAGCGCGTCGAGTGCAGCGCCGTCCCCATCGTTCCCATCGCCCGCTGCGGCGCCGAGCTTGCGCGCCAGTTCGGCGCGGCTGTGTTCCCGCATCGAGAGCAGTCGCAAGGCCCGCGCCTTGAGCGCATCGCTCATCCGCGCGTCAGGCTTCGGTGGGTGTCTCGGCGGCTTTTTCCTGCGGTGGCAGTGCCGGCATGCCGTAGCTGTCGCGCACCTTGTTCTCGATTTCGCGCGCGAGCGCCGGGTTTCCCTTGAGGAATTCGCGCGTATTGTCCTTGCCCTGGCCGATTTTTTCGCCGCCGTAGGAATACCACGACCCCGCCTTGTCGACGATCTTGGCCTCCACACCGAGGTCGATGATCTCGCCTTCACGTGAAATGCCGGAGCCGTAAAGAATGTCGAAGTGCGCCTGTTTGAAAGGCGGGGCGATCTTGTTCTTGACCACCTTGCAGCGCGTCTCCGAGCCGGTGACTTCGTCGCCTTTCTTGATTGTGCCGATGCGGCGGATGTCGATGCGCACCGACGCGTAGAACTTGAGCGCATTGCCTCCGGTGGTGGTTTCCGGGCTGCCGAACATGACGCCGATCTTCATGCGGATCTGGTTGATGAAGATCACCATGGTATTGGTGCGCTTGATGTTGCCGGTCAGCTTGCGCAGCGCCTGAGACATCAGCCGAGCCTGCAGACCGGGGAGTTGATTACCCATCTCACCTTCAATTTCGGCTTTCGGGGTGAGTGCGGCGACGGAGTCGATCACGACGATGTCCACGCCCCCCGAACGCACCAGCATGTCGGTAATTTCCAGTCCCTGTTCGCCGGTGTCCGGCTGCGAGATGAGCAGATCGTCGATATTGACGCCGAGTTTTTCCGCATAGCCGACATCGAGCGCGTGTTCGGCATCGACGAAGGCCGCCGCGCCGCCGAGTTTCTGGATTTCGGCGATCACCTGCAGCGCGAGCGTTGTCTTGCCCGACGATTCCGGCCCGTAAATTTCGACCACCCGGCCGCGGGGCAGACCGCCCAGGCCGAGGGCAATGTCCAAGCCCAGCGAACCGGTAGACACGACCTCGATGTCGCGCATGATCTGCCCATCGCCCATGCGCATGATCGAGCCCTTGCCGAACTGTTTCTCAATCTGCGCGAGCGCGGCGGAGAGGGCTTTGGCCTTGTTGTCGTCCATTGATTATGTCCTTGCGATTTATCGCCGGGAATTATGGCATAGAGTTTGCGTGTGCGTCGGTTCGCGCGAACACTGGCTCAGTCAGCTTCGTGACATATGCCGCGCAGCGCGTGGAACACTGTCTGACGTCGAACGGCGGCGCGATCGCCTTTGAAAACAAGGGTTTCGCTCTGTGCGGGGCGATCCGGCCAGCGCCACGAAAAACACACCATGCCGACCGGTTTGGTCGGCGTACCACCGGTCGGGCCGGCAATGCCAGAGACCGCGACGGCGACCTGCGCCTCGCAATGTTCGAGCGCGCCGCGCGCCATATGTGCAACCACGGTTTCGCTCACCGCGCCGTGGCGTTCGAGTGCTTCTGCGGGCACGCCGAGCAGCCGCGTTTTGGCCGCGTCGGAGTAGGTGACGAAGGCGCAGTCGAACCACGCCGAGCTGCCGCTGACGGAGGTCACGGCTTCGGCAATGCCGCCGCCGGTGCACGATTCGGCGGTCGTCAGCCGCCAGCCGCGCGCCAGCAGCCACTGGCCGATGTCGGCGGCGATGCGTTCGAGTTCAGTGTTCATGGTGCCAGCCAGCGTGCCGCCAGGGCGAGCACCAGCAGCGTATAGCCGGCGGCGATGACATCGTCGAGCATGACGCCGAGACCGCCCTTGACGCGGCGGTCCGCCCAGCCGATCGGCGGCGGTTTGACGATGTCGAAGAGGCGGAACAGGATGAACGCGGCGCCTTGCCAGGCGAGCGTCGGCGGGGTGAAAAAGAGGATCAGCCAGAAGGGCACCATTTCGTCCCACACGATCGCGCCGGGGTCGGATGCGCCCAGCGCCCGCCCGGTGCGATCGGTGGCAATGATCCCGTACGCGAATCCGACGCCCAGCAGCAGCAGAAACATGCTGTCGGCGAGGGGCGCGCGCAAAAGCGGATAGAGCAGCCATGCGGCCAGCGTTCCCGCCGTGCCGGGGGCGACGGGCGATAGCCCCGAGCCAAAGCCAAGAGAAACGAAATGGGCGGGATGGGCGAGCAGAAAGCGGACTGTCGGACGCATCATCGTAACGGTGGCGGCGTGAGCGGCCAGTATAGACGCGACGTGCTCAGGTGTCGGCGGCGAAGTGGTCGAAGCCGCGGCGTGCAATCCCCTGTTTTCCGCCCGCGGCATCGCGCAGCGTGAGGCCGTCGGCCGTCGGCACGATAGCGCCGATGCGGTGCAGCGGCAGATCGAGTGATTCGCTCAGTGCGCGCAACATCGAGCGTTTCGCGGGCGGCGCGCTAAACAGCAGTTCATAGTCGTCGCCGCCGCTCAGGCAGGCGCGTTGCGCGCGTGCCGGGTCGCCGCAGGCGTCGATCAGCGTGGCCAGCGGCAGCGCGTCGGCGAAAACCTCGGCGCCGACCTCGCTGGCATCAAGCATATGGCCGAGATCGCCGAGCAGACCGTCGGAGACATCGAGCATCGCGCTGGCGATGCCGCGCAATCCTGCGCCGAGTGACACACGCGGTTGTGGAAGGTGCATGGCCTGCAGGCACGCGTCGCGATGGCCGGCGTCGAGCGGCAGCGCATCACGCAAATGCCACAGCGCCAGCACGGCGCGCCCCGGCTGGCCCGACACCCACAGGTCGTCGCCAACCCGCGCGCCATCACGCCGCGCGGCCGCGCCGGTCGGCACTTCGCCGCAAATGGTCACGCTCAGGTTGCGTGTCCCGCGTGTCGTGTCGCCGCCGACCAGGTCGACGCCAAATGCGTCGGCGCAGGCGTAAAAGCCCGTCGCGAAAGCCTTCAGCCAGTCCGCGTCAACCTCGGGAAGCGCCAGCGAGAGCAGCGCCCAGCGTGGCGTCGCGGCCATCGCGGCGATATCCGAGACATTGACCGCGAGGCTTTTCCAGCCCAGCGATTCCGCGTCGGCGTCGACGAGAAAGTGCCGCCCCTCGACCAGCATGTCGGCGGCGATCACGAGCTGGTGGCCCTCGGTCGGACGCAGCAGCGCGGCATCGTCACCGCCGGCCAGATCGGTGTGGCGGGTGGGGCGCGAAAAGTACTGGCGGATGAGATCGAATTCGGAAGTCATGGCAGAAATCGGGCGTCGTGGCTACTGTGGGCAACCCGGTCGCAGGCGGCGTCAGGCGCCCTTGGCGGCCTTGCGCGCCGCCACTTCGGTCGCGCGCAATTGCCCGGCGACCTTGTCGAGCACGCCATTGACGAAGCGGTGACCATCGGTGCCGCCATACGATTTGGTGAGTTCGATGGCTTCGTTGATGACCACTTTGTAGGGCACCTCGATCTGCTCCGAGAGTTCGTAGGTGGCGAGCAGCAACACCGCGCGCTCGATCGGTGATAGTTGCGCCACACGACGATCCAGAAACGGAGAAAAGTGCGCTTCGAGTGCGTTCGCCGAACCAATCGTGCCGCGCAGCAAGGTCTTGAAGAGCACCGCGTCGGCCTGTTCGAAGCCCGTGGTGTGGGCCGTCTGATCCTCGATCGGAGCGATATCACTGCCCGACAGCAGCCACTGGTAGACGCCCTGCAATGCGAATTCGCGCGCGCGCCGGCGCGCTGGTTTGCTGCTCATGCCCTGACCGCGCGAAGCAGATGCACCATCTCAACGGCCGCCCGGGCGCAGTCGGTACCCTTCTCCTGCATGCGCGCCAGTGCCTGATCGTCGTCCTCGGTGGTCAGCACGCCGTTGGCGATCGGCACGCCGGTATCGAGGCCGACAAGGTTGATGCCGGCGGCCATTTCGTTGGAGACGATCTCGAAGTGATAGGTGTCGCCGCGGATCACTGCGCCGAGCGCCACCAGCGCGTCGTAGCGCTCGGTGCCGGCGAGCGTTTGCAGCACCAGCGGAATCTCCAGCGCGCCGGGAACAGTGGTGATCAGCATGTCTTGTTCGGCGACGCCGAGGCGCTTGAGCTCAGCCGTGCACGCCGACAGTAACCCCTCACACACATCCTGATTGAAGCGGGCCATGACGAGGCCGATGCGCAGGCCTTCGCCGTTGAGGTCAGGGGCAATTTCGGTGATGTTTTCAAAGCGAGGCATGTTTTATCCTGAAATTCCGGTGTCAGCGTTAGGGAAGTGCTGAATAAATGGCTGCACGGGCGAATGTGGCGTTGCACGGTGCTCGCTCACTCGCCTATCGCATTGATATGTCTCAGTCGCGGTGCGCCGCGCGCCTTGCGCTTCATCCCGCTCGCTCATTTCTTCAGCGCTTCGTCAGAGGGTGTCGAGGTCGTCGGTCGGCACGTAGCCGGTCACTTCGAGGCCGAAGCCCGTCATGCTGGGAATGCGGCGCGGGCTGGCGAGCAGTTTCATCTTGCCCACATTGAGTTCGCGCAAAATCTGTGCGCCGACACCGAAAAGCCGCGGATCCCACTTGAGCGCGGGTGGCGCCGTGGTGGTGCCGCTGGTGAGTTGGGCAAGCATATCGCGGCCACTTTGCGGACGGTACAACATGATCAGCGCGCCGCGGCCGGCGTGTGCGATGGCCTTGAGCGCGGCATCGACCGGAAAGCTGTGGCGGCCGCTGCTGCTGTCGAGAAAATCAATCACCGTAATCGGCTCGTGCACCCGCACCAGCGATTCTGTGTCGGGCGTGATTTCGCCACAGGACATGGCCAGATGCACGTCGCCGGAGGTGGTGTCCTCATAAGCGCCGAGACGGAACGGGCCGTAGGCGGTGTCGACTGTTTTTTCGGCGACGCGCTCGATCAGGCGTTCGGTGGATGCACGGTATTCGATCAGATCGCGAATCGCGCCGATCTTGAGCCCGTGGGCCTTGGCAAAGGGCACCAGATCGGGCATGCGCGCCATGGTGCCGTCATCGTTCATGATCTCGCAGATCACCGACGACGGCTCGAGCCCGGCGATGGCCGCCAGATCGCAGCCGGCTTCAGTATGGCCGGCGCGGATCAGCACCCCGCCCGGGCGCGCCATGATCGGGAAAATGTGGCCCGGTTGCACGATGTCCGCCGGTTTGGCGTGACGTGCCACCGCGACCTCGATGGTGCGCGCGCGGTCGGCCGCCGAAATGCCCGTGGTCACGCCCTGCGCCGCTTCGATCGACACCGTGAACGCGGTGCCGTGCGAACTCTTGTTGCTGTGCGCCATCTGCCCCAGGCCGAGCTGCGCGCAGCGCGCTTCGGTCAGTGTCAGGCAGATCAGGCCGCGGCCGAATCTGGCCATGAAATTGATCGCCTCGGCCGTCACATGCTCGGCGGCGAGCACCAGATCGCCCTCGTTCTCGCGGTCTTCCTCGTCCACCAGCACGACCATGCGGCCGGCGCGCATGTCTTCGATGATTTCAGTGATCGGCGCCAATGCGCTCACGGTGCTCTCCTTGCCCTTGGGGCAATGTGTTCAGGCCTGCGCGTCGCGCCAGCTCAGCATGCGCTCGACGTAACGGGCGATGATGTCGATTTCCAGATTCACGCGGCTGCCCGCCTGCAGATGCTTGAGCGTTGTCACCTCGACGGTGTGCGGAATCAGGTTGATCGAAAAATCCGTGCCGTCGACGGCATTGACGGTCAGGCTGACGCCGTTGACGGTGATCGACCCCTTGCGCGCGATGTAGCCGGCCAGCTCGCGCGGCGCGCGAATGACCAGTTCGTGGCTTTCGCCGACGGGTGCAAACTTGCGCACCTCGCCCACGCCGTCCACATGCCCGGTGACCAAATGGCCACCGAGGCGGTCGTCGGCACGCAATGCTTTTTCCAGATTCACTTCGCTGCCCGCCGCGTCGAGGCCGACGGTGCAGCTGAGCGATTCGCGCGAGACGTCGAACTCCGCCAGCGCGCCGTCGGTCGCTACCACGGTGAGGCACACGCCGTTGTTGGCAATACTGTCGCCGATCGCGACGTCATCCAGGCCGAGCGCGCCGGTATGGACGGTCAGGCGGACGCCATCTTCAAGTGCGGCGAGCGATTCGATTCGGCCGACGGCGGCCACGATGCCGGAAAACATGCGGGTCTCGATCAGGCAGCAAACCACGCATTCTAAGCGATTTGATCGTTGCGGGATCGCCCGTGTGGCTTCGTTGACGCCGCTTAGCTGCCGAGGGCGCGATCGAGTTGGCGGCTGAAATCGTCTGCGGGCATGAAGCCGATGACGCGCTGACCGGTGACTTCCTCTCCGCCGGGGCGGAAGAAAATGATGCCCGGCGGGCCGAACAGGCCGAAGCGCTTGAGCAAGGCCTGGTCGTCGGCGTTGTTGGCGGTGACGTCGGCCTTGAGCAGCAGCATCCGGCCCATGCGCGCCTGAACGCCGGGGTCGCTGAAGGTAAAGCGCTCCATTTCCTTGCACGAGACGCACCAGTCGGCATAGAAGTCAAGCATCACCGGCTGCGTCGCGGCGGCGATGCGCGCGTCCAGCGCGGCCACCGAAACGACTCTCTCAAATTGCGGCGCAGTATTCACCGTCGCAGCCTGCGTGCTGCGCAGCGCGGCGAGCGGTTGCAGCGGATCGCGCGAGCCGCCGAGCGCGCCGATCAGCATGGCGCCACCGGTGATCAGCGCGATCACGCCGATGCCTTTCCAGAAGCGTTGCCAATTGCGCGCGTGATTGGGCAGGGGATCGAGCGCGTGCAGGAAGATGCCCGAGAACACCAGCAGCGCGCCCCACGCCAGCATCGGCACGATCGCCGGCACCACCGGCGAGATCAACCACACGGCGACGCCGAGCAGAATCACACCAAAGGCTTTCTTGACCCCTTCCATCCAAGGGCCGGCCTTGGGCAGTACCGAGCGCGCGGCCACGCCGACCGCGACCAGCGGGGCGCCCATGCCGAGCGCCATCACGAACAGCGCGACGCCACCCAGCACGGCGTCGCCGGTTTGCGCGATATAAAGCAGCGCCCCGGCCAGCGGTGCCGCCACGCACGGGCCGACGATGAGCGCCGAGAGCACGCCCATGATCGCCACGCCGCCCAGCGCACCGCCTTGTTTGTGGCTGGCGGTGTCGGAGAGACGGCTTTGCAAGGCGGTGGGTAACTGCAATTCATAGAAGCCGAACATCGACAGCGACAAGACCACGAAGAGCAGCGCAAAGCCGCCCAGCACCCAGGCATTCTGCAGCGCGGCCGACAGCAGCGTGCCCGACAGGCCCGCGGCGACGCCGGCCAGCGCGTAGGTCACCGCCATGCCCAGCACATAGACCAGCGACAGCACCAGGGCACGCGTCTTGGTGATCTTGTGACCTTGGCCGACGATGATGCCCGAGAGGATGGGAATCATCGGGAAAGTGCAGGGTGTGAACGACAGCAGCAGCCCGAAACCGAAAAACGACAGCAGCACCAGCGGCAGGCTCTGCTGGTCGAACAGACCGGCGATGCGGCTGCTTTCGTCGCCGCTCGGTACGCTCGCCGGGCGCGCCGTCGCCGGCGTGTCGATGGCCGGCGGGTCATCATTGCTGATGCCCAGTCGAGCGAGCAGCCCGGCGCTGGCGGGTGCCGCGGTGCGGGTCAGGTCAACCGGGAGATACTGCGGGTGGGGGGGAAAGCACACGCCGATGTCGGCACAGCCCTGGCTGATCACGGTGAGTTCGAACTGCGAGACGTCGGCCGGCGCACTTACCGGCAGGGTGAATACCACCGCGTCGCGATAGGTTTCTACTTCGCCGAAGAATTCGTCGTTATGCTTCTTGCCCGGCGGCAAGGACGGCGTGCCCGCGACGACGCTTTCCGGCTCGCTGCGGAACTGGAAGTTGTTCTTGTAGAGGTAGTAGCCATCGGTGATGTCGACGCGCACTTCGAGCTGGTCGGGCGCCAGCGTGCGCACGCTGGCGCGAAAGGCTTGCTCAGGCGGTATCAGTTCCTGTGCCGTCGCCGGGGCGATCAAGGCGAGTGCGATGAGCAGGCCGAAAACGGGGGCGAGCAGGCGGTTCATTGTGGGTTCAAGTTTCTCTGGGGTGTGTTTCGGCGCGCACCCAGTCGAGGTAGGCAGGCAGGCCGTGTGTCACAGGGACTGCAATGATCTCCGGAAGTTCATACGGATGCTGCGCGCGAATCGCCGCTTCGAGCGCGGCGTAGCGCGATTGCGTGGTCTTGATGAGGGCGGGAATCTCCGTCTCGCTGCTCACTTTTTCCTCCCATCGGAACACCGAGGTGGCCGGCGCGAGCAAGTTCACGCAGGCCGCCAGTTGCGCATCCACCAGGTGGCTGGCGAGCGCGCGCGCACTGGCTTCGTCGGGCAGTGTGGTGAGCACGAGAAGAACATCATCTTTCATGGCAATCTCACTTGAGCAGGCGGCGACGGGTGATCGACACCGCCAGCCAGAAGCCGGTCACCGCGTAAACGGCAGGTACGGCGAGGTGCAGCAGCACATCGGCCGGCCACTGCCCGAGCATGAGCGGCCGCGCGATTGCCACCGCGTGTGCCAGCGGCAGCACAAGCGCAGCGTTCTGCAGCGCGGCGGGGAGCTGTTCGAGCGGGAAAAACACGCCGGAGAGCAGCGCCATCGGGGTCACGAACAGGGTGAAGTAGTACATGAAAAAGTCGTAGTTGGGCGCCAGCGCGGTGACGACCAGCCCCATCGCCGAGAAAGTCAGACCGATGAGGAAAATGAGCGGGATGATGCCGAGCGCCAGCGCACTGTGGGTAAAACCGAACAGCGCCACCACGGCGAGGATCGCGCTGCCCGACAGCGTCGCTTTGGTGGCGGCCCACACCAGTTCGGCCAGCACCACGTCATCGAGCGCCAACGGCGCATTCATGATGCTCTCCCAGGTGCGTTGCACGTGCATGCGCGAGAAGGCCGAATAGAGGGCCTCGAAACTGGCCGTGTTCATGGTCGAGAAACACACCATGCCGGCGGCGAGAAAATTGACATAGGGAATGCCGCTCACCGTCTTCACCAACGCGCCGAGTCCGTAGCCGAGCCCGAAAAGGTAAATCATCGGGTCGGCCAGATTGCCCAGCAAGGACGGCACGGCGAGTTTGCGCCACACGCGGTAGTTGCGCGCCCACACCGAAACAAAGCGCCATGAAAGGCGGGGCGGGCGAAAATAGGCGACGGCGGAAGCGGTCATCGGGCGGGCACACGCTGAGCAGGTGGCCGATTATAATCGGGCCTGTCCCTTCTGCCTTGAGCTGACACACTCGCATGACCGATCCCCTCTCGCCGGATGGCGTCCAGGCCTCGCCGCTGGGCAAGCCGAGCGCCTATCGCAACACCTACGCACCCGAGTTGCTGTATCTGCTCGACCGCGCGCCCAAACGCGTCGAAATCGGCGTCGGCGATACGTTGCCCTTCGTGGGCGAGGATCTGTGGAATGCCTACGAGCTGTCGTGGCTCAACCCCAAAGGCAAGCCGGTGGTCGCCATGGGGGTGTTTCGCGTGCCGGTCGAATCACCCCGGCTGGTCGAATCGAAATCGCTCAAGCTCTATCTCAACAGCTATAACGGCACGCACTTTGCGTCGATGTCGGCGGTCGAGGCGCGCATCGCGCAAGATCTGTCGGCCGCCGCGGGTGCGCCGGTCGCGGTGCAAGTGACTTCGCTCGATGCCGGCACGCGGAGCGTGGCGACGCTGGACGGAACGCTGATCGACGACATCGACGTCGACATCACCGACTACCATCCGGCGCCACAGCATCTGCGCGTGGACGAGGCGGCGGAGGCGGCGGACGACACGCTCGTCTCGCATCTGCTCAAGTCCAACTGCCTGGTCACCGGCCAGCCCGACTGGGGCACGGTGTACATCCGCTACGCCGGCGCGCCGATCGATCGCGCCGGGCTGCTGCGCTACATCGTCTCGTTCCGAGAACACAACGAATTTCATGAGCAGTGCGTCGAACGCATCTTCATGGACGTGCTGACGCGCTGCGCGCCAACGCGGCTGGCGGTGTGGGCGCGCTACACCCGACGCGGTGGGCTCGACATCAACCCGTTTCGCGCCAGCGAGGCGGGCGAGGCGCCGCCCAATTCCGGCGATCCGCGTCAGTGAGCAAGCGGCACGCATGAGGTGCAACTGAAGTCGCCCGTTTTAACGCCGCGTGTCTCAATACAACTCCAAACAACTGCTTTCGTCGTCGTCGAGGAACGTTTTGATTTCTCGACGGTTATTGCTTAACAAATCAAAGACATACGACTTGGGTTTGTTGCCGCATTTGAGCCAGATGATTTTTGGTGGATGACCAAATACCAGTGCGAGCTCGTGAAAATCGGAATCTTTGGTAACGATGGCGAGACTATTGTCTCCGGCGTAGCGCCAGACCGTGCGGTCGTCCGCGCGATCAAGGCCGACGAGTTTGACTTGCGTTGAACCCGGGTAAAGGGGCGTCAGCTTTTCCAGCAACCGGTACGAAAGGTTTTGATCCAACAGCAGCATCAAATCGGCGCGATGGTCGTCAGTTGATGCTCGCGGTTGGCGGCGAACGCCAGACACGCCCGGATGTCTTCAACGGTCAGTTCGGGGAAATCTGCCAGAATCTCGGCCTCGCTCATGCCAGAAGCCAGCCATTCCAGCACGTCGTAAACTGTGATCCGCAGGGAACGGATGCACGGTTTGCCACCGCGCTTGCCTGGCTCAATGGTGATGCGTTTGCGATAGTCGGTCATGTGAGTTCCACCGTGAAAAAAGGGTGTGGCGTGAGGGTTCAAGCGATTGGACACGCGCAGTACCGACTCTGTTGCAGAAGATCATACGGTGAAAGCCGTCGAGCGGTTCATGTTGCGGCGGCCCTTACTTCCCGCGCCCCGAATCGCGGCTCGCATTGACGCCGGCGGTGAGGATGAAGCGCATCGCCTGTTCGCGCGGCATGTCGATGGTTTCG